>ENA-OWPF01000931-OWPF01000931.1-human-gut-metagenome-genome-assembly--contig:-NODE-931-length-28966-cov-49.121545_pt1 | contig 28966 bp, 27 predicted proteins | sample MGYA00248261_ERZ651840 | MGnify/ENA primary metagenome ERZ651840 (study PRJEB26924, sample SAMEA4378268) | human gut metagenome | biome: human gut; feature: human-associated habitat; material: faeces... | reverse complement strand
AACTCCAGCTTCTAATAATTGTTTCATTGTTATTACTGCCATTTTTTCCTCCTAAATTTTTGGTTTTTTCTTCCATCAGCCTCAAAACTAAGCAATCCCTTTGGGACACCTGGCTTAGAAATAACTGATGTGTGTATTTAAACAACAGTTTATTTTAACACACTTTTTAATAGATGTCAATATTTCCAAGGCGTTTTAATCATATTAACTTTTATAATTTTGTTGTTTCTTTCTCTTTCTTTCTATATTATAATATACCTATACATTAAAAATATGTTTCTAGAGGGGGAAATATAATGGGTAAAAAAGCATTGATTCTTGTGGATATTCAAAATGATTTTTGTGAAGGGGGAACTTTAGCTGTAAAAGATGGAGATTTAGTTGTTCCAGTTGCTAATAAACTTATCTCTCTATTTAATCAAAACAGTGATCTTGTTATTGGTACAAAAGATTGGCACCCTGCTTCTCATAAAAGTTTTGCTATAAATTCAAATGGAAATATAGGAGAGTTGGGAGAATTAAATGGACTTCCTCAAGTTTGGTGGCCTGTTCACTGTGTTGAAAATGAGTATGGTTCTAAATTTCATAAAAATTTAAAAGGTGTAGATCTTACTATATTTAAAGGACAAGATCCTGAAGTAGATTCATATAGTGCTTTCTTTGACAATGGAAAAAAACATAAAACTGATCTTGATAAAGTATTAAAAGATAAGAATATAGACACCCTTTATATTATGGGATTAGCAACTGATTATTGTGTTAAATTTACAGTTTTAGATGCTTTAGAGTTAGGATATAAGGTTTATCTTGTAGAAGATGGTTGTAGAGGTGTTAATATAAGTTGTGATGATTCTATAAAGGCTATTGAAATTATGAAAAATAGTGGTGCTATTATTATTAATAGTAATGATTTGAAAGCTTTGGTGTAGATCATGAAAATATTATCAAGTTTTTTAGGATTGTTTAGTGTTCTTATTGCCTATGGTTTATTTAAAATAGATATTCCTTATATACTCTCTGTAATTTTAGCAATTATATTCTCCATACCACTTATAAATTTTTTTAAAAATTTCTATATTTTTAAATTAACACATAATATAGGAGATATTTTAAATTATCAATGTGATCCTAAAAAATATATTGAAAAAAATAGTGAACTTTTGGAAAATAGAATATTAAGGAATAGAATTGAATATTATTTTTTGCTTCTTAATATTGCTGTTGGTTATTTTTCTCTTGGTAATAATGAAAAAGCTATATTTACAGCTCATAAGATTCCAGAGAAAAAAATAAAAGAGAATTTCTATTTTAATGTAGCTTATAATTACAATCTTGGAATTTTTTATTCTTCTAAAGAAAATTGGCAAATGGGAAAAATTTTTTTAGAAAATTTAAAAAATATATATATTACTCTTAAAAATTCACCTAAAAATAAGAATGGAAATTTCATTCTAAGTTATAGTGACAATAATAAAAAATATGAATTTATTCCTGAAATAAAATTGAGAGAGATAGAAATTATGATAGAAGAGATTGAAGTTTTACTTGGAAAAGAAAATGATAAATTTCAAGAAGCTATTGAGTTTTATGAGAAGAAATTTAAAATACAAAATACAACTTATGGTAGATGCTTTTCTAAATATTATTTAGCTTTTGCTTATGAAGAGTTAAATGATTTTGATAAGATGAAGGAATCTTTAAAATTTGTAGCTGAAAATGGAAATGCTCTTCATATTGCAGAGATTGCAAGAGATATTTTAAAAAATTACTCTAATTTTACATAGTTCTTTGCTCTAAACTATAATTTATCATTCTAATTTACGTTTACAAAACTTATATTTTTTAATTAGAGTTATTCCTAATATCAGCTAAATGTAATTTGGAGAAGAATATTAGAGAGAGTTACGAAATCTGACGCTAAAAATTCCGACGTGTTTGAGACGAAGTCGAGTTTCGGAATTTTAGTCAGATGAGTATTACTCTCTCTTTATTCTTTGACATGGAATTTAGCTGATATTTAAAATATAAGTTTTGACAACTTAACTTGACTAATAATCGCTAAATACAAAGGTACTTTGTCAAAACCTAGCGATGTGCTAGATAACTGAGCTTAGTTAAATAAATTATAATTTTATAATAGAAAAAGTGACTGCTCTCAACAGTCACTCTATCTAAAATAATTGTTTTATTTTTAAGATTTGTGAGTTGGACATCTACCAGAAGCCTTACAACTTCCACAGCTACAACTACATCCACCCTCTTTAGCTGTCAACATTCTATATACACTTCTCAAAGCAAAGAATGCTATTACTGCTACTATTGCTATTAAAATAATTGTTTTCATACTATCATCTCCTTCAAATAGAAAACAAAACAGTATTTATTTAAAAGAACAGTTTTCCAATTTGGAATACTAATGTTGATGCCACATATGGCACTACTAGCATTATACTTACTACAAATCCTAAGTATCTCCATCCAAATTCATGCTTTATAGCTCCCAATGTTGCAACACAAGGTACTACCAAAAGTATAAATACCATAAATGAGTATGCTCTCAATGGTGCTAATTCATCATTTGGCCACAGATTAGCTGTAGCTTGTACTATTCCTCTTCCCTCTTCTTCAATCTCCTCTGCATCTGGTGTAGTAAATAATCCCTCTACATCAAGACTTAACATTCCTACCACTGAATCTTTTACAGCTACTCCAAATCCTTTTACTTGCTCCATTAAATCTTCACCAAAAGTAGTTTCTTCTACTTCCTCTTCAACTACCTCTTCATTAGCTAATGGAAGAGCTTGAGCTAAGAATCCTACAACTACCTCTTTAGCTGCTATACTTGGTGGAATTGCTGCTACAGTTTCCCATCTATCTCCAAATCCTGTTGGTTTCATAATAGGTGCAAATGTATGCCCAAATTTAGCTATATATGATGAGTTTGAATCTCCATTATTAGGGAAATATGTAAGAGCCCATAATATCATCATTATTCCTAAAATTACAGTTCCTGCTCTCTTAATATAATCAAATACTCTTAACCAAGTTGAGTTTAAAATTACTTTTAAACTTGGGATTCTATATGGCGGTAACTCTATTAATAAAGCTTTATTTTCAGATTTAAATCCTTTTATATTTTTTAATCCAAGTCCTACTAATATAGCTACAACTATTCCAAATATATATATTGAAACAACTACTAATCCAGCTTTAGCTCCAAAGAATGCTGCTGTAAACAATCCATATACTGGCAATCTAGCTCCACATGACATAAATGGTGACATAGCTGCTGTTAATTTTCTTGAACTTTCATCTTCTAATGTTCTTGTAGCATAGATAGCTGGAACTGTACATCCAAATCCAACTACCATTGGAACAAATGATTTACCATTAAGTCCCAATCTTCTCATTATCTTATCCATTAAAAATGCTACCCTAGACATATATCCACTTTCTTCTAAAATAGCTAAGAAGAAATATAGGAATACCATAACAGGAACGAAAGTAAGAACTCCTCCTACTCCTCCTACTATTCCATCTATTATCAGTGAACTTAACCAATCTGGAGTTCCCTCTACAAGCATACCTACATATTTACCTACAAAATCAGCAAAGAACCCATCTACCCAATCTATAAATGGAGCACTTCCATTAAATACAAATGCCATTACCCCTGCCATTATTAAGAAGAATAGTGGTAATCCCAGAACTCTATTTAAAAGAATCTTATCTACTTTATCTGTAAAATCCAATCTTGATTTTATTGAAGTAGTAAAAGTTCTAGCAAGAATTCCATTTACTGTTCCATATCTTCCCTCTGCAAGTATTGTTTCACTATCATTATCATATTTATTTTCTAGTTTTTCAATCTCTTCATCAAACAGGTGTGTAGCATCTACTCCATACTTGTTTTTTATCTTTTCAATTATGTGACTATCTCTCTCTAAAAACTTAATTGCTAAAAACTCTTTAGAGTACTCTTTAGTTGCTGGTAAAAGTTTTTCATTAGTCAAAATCTTGTATTCTACCTCATGTATTATAGATAAAATTGTTTTATCAAAAGGTAGTGAATACTTTTTACCCTTCTCTTTATTTTTAGACATAGTTATAATTGAGTCTAAAAGCTCTTCTATTCCAGTTCCCTTTAATGCTGATACTGGGATTGCTGGAATTTCAATCATATCTTGAAACTCTTTCATATTTAATTTATATTTTAATTTTGCAAACTCGTCATAAAAGTTTAGTGCCATTATCATTGGCTTTTCTAACTCTTTTAATAGGAATGTAAGATATAGATTTCTCTCAAGGTTTGTAGAGTCTATAACATTTACTACAACATCTGGATTTTCCTCTAAGATAAAATCTCTAGTTATCTTTTCCTCTAAAGTATATGGACTAAGACTGTATACCCCTGGCAGATCCACTAATTTTATCTCTTCACTTTTGTGAATAAACATAGCCTCTTTCTTTTCAACTGTTACTCCAGGCCAGTTTCCTACTTTTAATTTCGATCCTGCTATTGCATTGATTAAGGCAGATTTTCCAACATTAGGATTTCCTGCAAATGCTATTTTTATCATTTTCTTTTCTCCTACCCTTCTATTTTCTCAACTTCAATATTTTTAGCATCTTCTTTTCTTATTGCTATTCCTGTAGCTTTTACTATATACTCTTGTGGATCTCCTAAAGGTGCATTTCTCTCTAATTTAATAATCTCTCCAGCAGTTACTCCCATATCTACCAATCTTTTTTTCAGTTCCCCTATTCTCCCAATTTTAACTATTTTTGCTCTCTCTCCATTCTTTAAATCACATAGTTTCATATATTATACCTCCATACAATTAAAAAGACATATCTTTTGCTTTTCAAAATATAATTCCCAAATAATAGCAGCCAAAAGGCTGCTTAGTACAAATATATTAATTTTTATATATCAACTATTATCTTAGATGCCAAACCAAAATTCAAAGCATACTTACAGTTGTTCATCTTAACAACAACTCCACCATTTCCATCTTTTAATACACAAAGCTTTTTACCTATACAAAAGCCCTTTTCCAACAATTGCCCCTTACAACAACCTGTTCCTCTTATATCTTTTATTGTAACTTCTTTATTTAGTTCTGCAAAAGCTAATGGTAACATTTTGGCACCTCCTTATCTTTTATACAATCATTATATTCAATAAATATAAATTTGTCAATAGAAAAGGTTTGAAGTTTAAAATATATCTATAATAAATTTTTATAAGTGCTCATTTATTCAATAATATTAATATAATCAAAAAAGACTAAAAATAGTTTTTTCTACTCTTAGTCTCTGCAATATTAATCTTTATATAGTTCTAATATCTCAAGATATTCAGCTCTTATCTCCTCACGAAGTTTTTTAGGCTCTAATATCTCTGCCTCTTTAGAAAATTGTCTAAAATAGATTTTGGCATTTTCATTAGCTACTTCAAAGAAATAGATATGTCCCTCTTTTTTTAACAACTTTGGACGATAGTTAGTAAAACTTTTCAAAAGACTCTCTCCCTCTTCTGTAAGTCTAACTTTAACTATATTTCCATTACCAAAAAATGGGTCAAAATTTTTACGCATATTTTCAATAAATTTCTTATCCTTACCTTTTATCTTTTCATCAAGGATAGAAATTATCTCAAGCTCTTTCAATTTAAAGTTAGCATAGTTTTTCTTCTCCTCATCATAACAGAAAAGAAAGTTTTCATCCCCTCTCTCCTCTCTCTTAATAAAGTAAGGTTCAACATTAAAAACTCTGCTCAAATATTTTATTTTTATCTTCTTTTTCTCTTTTATTCCCTCTAAGATCATCTTCACTCTATCTTCAAAAATAAAAAGTTCTCTCTGATATTTAAATTTTGAAGTATATAGCTCAAATAACTCTCTAAAATACTCTGCTTCTACATCTACCTCATTAGCCTTTAAAACATCATAATATATCTCTCTATTAGAAACATTCAAATCAAATTGTATTATCTTTTTTACTGGTCTCCCTTGAGTTTCCAACAATTTTTCTGCATCCATTTTTTTATTATATTTAAATCTTTCAAGGATATAGTTGCAAAGTTTATTATTATTTATTCCAAATTCTTCAACATCATTTTTCATAAGACGCCAAATATCTTCTGGTACTGTCACTCTAATCTTTTTCATGTCCCTTTGCTCCCCTTTGCAAAACAGTATGTTTTTATATTATACCACAATTCTTTTGTTTTATTCAAAATATTTTATACTACCTATTTTTCAATCTTTTTTCTTTTTATTAAATAGCATTCCAAACCTTGAATTTTTACATCATTTTTTATTTTATCTCACCCTATACATACTTTTACACATATTTTTTAACATAAAAATTTCCTTTAATCCTATGTTATAGTTGTAATTTTTGTAAGAGTTAAAGTTATCTTGTGGTATTGCTTTTTTGTGAATATATGTTATAATTATATTGTAAACCTAACCCATAGGGGTACAACACAACAATTAAAAAAGTTCTGAATAATACTAAAAGCTAAGAAACATAAAAAATGTTCCTTAGCTTTTTTCTTAAATATAGAAAACTATTATTTCATGTATCTCCTCAGCTGTGTAAAGTCTACAAAAGATTATCTAGTTCAAAGTTCAATTTTTATAATACTAGGTTATCTTTTAAAGATTAATTTTCAAAACTTATATTTTTAATATCAACTAGCCTTCATACTAAAGAATAAAGAATCCCTAGGCTTATTCCGTTGAAAATGCAAAACTCGACTTCGTCTCAAACACGTTGCATTTTCTTAACTTCATTTCGCTGAGGGATTCTAATATTCTCTAGTGAATTACGGCTTTAGTTGATATTGGGATAAAATTTTGATTTTTATATATTTTATATGTAATAGGTGAGTAGTTACATTTATATAAAAAAGGAGAATTATAAATAAACTCTCCTGTTTTGGGCTAAATTTAGTTTTGAAAAATAAAAATATTAAGGTATTATTTTTTTAGCCATAGATATTCATTTCTAGGTCTTCCAACTTTTCCATAAACTATTTTCAAATCTATCATCCCTATTTTAATTAAATAATTCATATATTTATTGATAGTTTGAGTTGATAATCCTGTTATTTCTGAAATAGTTTCTATAGTAACATATTCTTTTAATTTTTTCATTTTCTCTTCAATTAAAGAAATAGTATTGTTATTTATCCCCTTTTGATATTCACGAAACTCCTCATTTTTAATATTTTCTTTTTTAGATAATAAGGTGTTTTGTTTACTCATATGAACTTTTACTCTAGAATAGAGATCAAGGACTTTAATTGGCTTTATAGCAAAATCATCTGCACCAGCTAAAAAAAACTCTTCAGCTATGTTTTCCATACCTTCTATTGTTAAAGCTATGATAGGAACATTTTCATCTATCTGTCTAATAAGTTTTACTCCCATAATGCCATTTATATAAGGCATATGATAATCAATAATTATTATATCTAATTTTTTTGTGCTTACAATTTTAAGCGCTTCATCCATAGCTGGAGCTGTGTATACTTCCCAATCTTTCATTAGAAAAAATTCTGAAATAGCAAAAAGAATATCTTTAGAATCATCTATTATTAAAATTTTATTTTTCATTTTTACTTCTCCCCTCTCATAACGATGTAAACTCCTACTCCACCAGTTTTTCTATTTTTTATATATATTTTACAATTATGTTCCTCCATTACAGCTCTTACAAAGTTAAGTCCCATTCCACTTGAATTTTTTTTAGAGAATCCTTTATTAAAAGCATTTTTTAACTCTTCATTATTCATTCCTCTACCATTATCCTCTATTTTAATTAAAAGAAATTTATTATAATCTTTTATAGTTAAAAAAATTCTACTTGCAGATGCTTCATAGGAGTTAATGATAATATTTGTAATTGCTCTTGAAAAAACAATTTTATTAACTCTAACTTTTTTTTCAATACAGTAGCTTTTATATTCAATACACTCTATACACTTATGAGTAGAGAGATATGAAAGTATAAAAGTAAAAACTTTATTTATATCTATAGGATTTTTTCTAGTATCTCGTAGAATCTCTGATACCATTATATTACATCTCTCTAGAGATTTTTCAATTCTCCTATAATAATCTATTTTTTTCTCATTTTCTTCCTGCATCTCTAATATTTCAATAAGTGTGCCTATTGAGAAAAGTGGAGTTTTTAAATCATGTACTAGATATTGAATCTCTTTAAAATAACGATTTTCTATTTCTTGAATTTTTAATTCTGACATTGTTTTAGATATATTTTTTTCGTTTTCATATATCTCTTTTTCTCTTTCGTGATCAAAAAATATTAAAAGTAAAGAGATAGAAAAAATAAAGAAAAGAACAAAAAATAAGATTCCTATTAAATTAAGTATTTTTTCAGCCTCCATAAGAAGAGCTACTGATTTTAAATCTAAGAATAATTCTCCTGTATTTTTATAGTCAAGCACAGAAAAATATTGTGTAATATCTAGAAACTGTATACCAATAAAAACTAAAAGTAGAATAAAATTTCTTTTAAAAAGATTAATCTTTTTAAATTTTTGATTAGAATGAAAAGCTAAATATGTCATTTCAAGTATTGCAACTTTTCCAAAATAATAATCCATATCAAAGTATATTTTATATATGATAAAATAGATTGCTTGAATTAAAAGCAGACCAAAAAAGATTTTTAAATACATATTTGGTTTCTGCTTAATTTTTATTTCTATAGAATCCATTAAAAGAAAAACTGAAAAAAATATAGGAAATACTTGAAGAGTATTTTGTAAAATTATTCTAAAAGCAGCATATAATAAAAATTCTTTATCCCATAAATCAATAGCTTTTTCAATATATTCATAAATTGCAAAATTTTTATACAACAGGAAATTAGGAATGATAATACTGATTATTACCATAGATATACCTAATATTAGTTCAGTTTTATGAATTTTATATTGAATATTATTTTCTATAGTTTGCATTTTATCCCCTCAAGTATTATTTTAATATATGATAAAAATTTTTAAAAGTATAATAAAATTTATTATTTTTATATTTTTAATTGTTTTTTATATTTATAAAAATAATAATATATATGTTTAGAAATTATTATTTTAACTTAATAATATCACATTTTTATTGAATTTTATAGTAAAAAAATAGCAGAAAGGAAAAAGAGAAAAAAGAGAAAAAAAAGAAAAAAGATAAATAAGAGTATAAACTTTACTTTTTACAGTATTAAAATATAATATATAATAAGAAAATAAACTTTTATTAACTAAAATAAAACATAAAAACGGAGGGGATATGATGGTATTAAAAAATATGATTAAATCAGGAACAATAGTTATGACATTGTTTACTAGTATTTTTACATTTTCTCATGCAGCTACACCAGAGAATCTTTATGGAAGATGGGCAGATGGAAAAAATGGAGTAGTAGCAGCAGCTAGTCCAGAAGCTTCAAAAATTGGAGTAGAGATAATGAAAAAAGGTGGTAATGCTGTGGATGCAGCTGTAGCTACAGCTTTTGCTATCAGTGTATTTGAACCTAATGCTTCAGGAATTGGAGGAGGAGGGTTTATGCTTATCAGAATGGCTAAAACTGGTAAGACAGTAGTAATAGATTATAGAGAAAAAGCACCTTCTAAAGCTACTCCAGATATGTTTGTATTAGATGAAAATGGAAAAGTAGTAAATAATGAGATTGTTGAAGGAGGAAAAGCTTCAGGTGTTCCAGGAACTGTAGCAGGACTTCTTACAGCACTTGAAAAATATGGAACAATGAAAAGAGCAGATGTTATGGCTCCAGCTATAAAATATGCTGAAGAAGGAATAACAGTATCTAAAAACTTAGAAACAATAATTCAAGATAACTATGAAAAATTAGCAAAATTTGAGGCAGCAGGAGAAGTTTATTTAAAAGATGGACTTCCTTATGAAGCTGGAGATAAACTTGTTAATAAAGATTTAGCTAAAACTCTTAAAAAAATAGCTAAAGAAGGAAAAAAAGGATTCTATGAAGGAGAAATAGCTAATAAAATTGCAGCAGAAGTTCAAAAACAAGGTGGACTTATGACTGCTGAAGATATTAAAAATTATTCTATAGAAGAGAGAGAACCAGTGGAAGGAACATATAGAGGATATACTATTATCTCTTGTCCACCAGCAAGTTCAGGTGGAACTCACATAGTACAACTTTTAAATATGATGGAAAACTATGATCTTAAATCATTAGGAGATAATACTCCTGAAAGTTGGCATGTATGGGCAGAAAGCATGAAACAAGTATTTGCTGATAGAGCTGAATATATGGGAGATACAGCTTATGTAAAAGTTCCATTAAAAGGACTTACTTCAAAAGAGTATGCTAAAGATCTAGTTAAGAAAATAGATCTTGAAAAGGCAGGAAAAGATATTAAAGTTGGGGATCCTAGCAAATATGAAAGTGGAAGTACGACTCACTTCTCTGTAATGGATAAAGAAGGAAATATGGTTGCAGTTACTCAAACAATTAACTATTTCTTTGGATCAGGTGTTTTAGTTCCAGGAACAGGAATTATGATGAACAATGAAATGGATGACTTTGTACCTCAAAAAAATATGAAAAACTCTATTGAAGGTGGAAAGAGACCACTTAGCAGTATGTCACCAACATTAGTACTAGATCCAGATAATAGACCATTTATGACAGTTGGATCACCAGGTGCTACAAGAATTATACCAGCAGTTGCTCTTACAATAAGTAATGTAATAGACCATGGAATGTCTATGCAAGAAGCTATCAGTGCTCCTAGAATAGCTCAATTCCAATCAGGAAGTTTAAATCTTGAAGGAAGAGTATCTCATGAATCTTATAACAAATTAAAAGAAATGGGACATGAAATAAATATGAGAGGAAGTTATGATAACTACTTTGGAGGAGTTCAAGGTATATTAATGGATTATGATACAAAGACTCTTCATGGTGGAGCAGACCCAAGAAGAGATGGACAGGCAGCATCATTCTAATTATGTGATTAACATCTGCTTCTAGTTATTAGAGGCAGATGATCAAATAAAGCAAATTGGGAGGAAAGTATGAAAAGCATGAAAAAAAGATTATTTTTTGCCAGTGTAATAGCTACATTAGCACTATCATTGACAGCTTGTAGTACTGTTCAAGCAAATAAAGTTTCAAATGGAGTTTCAGCTTCTCAACAAATTGAAGATTGGAAACCTTATGATGAAAAAGGTGAAATGATAAGAGGAGATCGTGGAGGAATTGGAAAAGTAGGGGTTGTTTCTACTGGAAAATTTGAAGCTAGTAAAATAGGTAGAGAAATTTTAAGAAAAGGTGGAAATGCTATAGATGCAGCAGTTGCATCAGGATTTGCTTTAAGTGTTTGTGAACCTAACTCTTCAGGACTTGGAGGAGGAGGATTCATGATGATTAGAATAGCTAAAACAGGAGAAACAATCTTTATTGACTTTAGAGAAAGAGCTCCTAAAAATGCAACTCCAGAAATGTGGAAAACTGATAAAGATGGAAAAGTTATAGGAAATAAAAAAGTTGAAGGTGGAAAAGCAGCAGGTATACCTGGGGAGGTAGCGGGATTACTTTATGCACTTGAAAAATATGGAACAATGTCAAGAGAAGAGGTAATGAGACCAGCTGTAAATCTTGCAAAAAATGGATTTATAGTTACACCTACTTTATCAGCTGATATGAAAAATCAATTTGATATGATGGAAAAATATCCTGAAACAGGAAAAGTATTCTTAACTGAAGATGGATTTCCATATGAAGTTGGAGATAAATTTGTCAATGAAGATATGGCAAAAACTCTTGAAATTATAATTGAAAAGGGAAGAGATGGTTTCTATAAAGGAGAGGTAGCAGAAGCTATAGTAAATTCATTAAATAAATATGATGGATTATTTACTTTAGAAGATTTAGCAAACTATCAACCAATTATAAGAAAACCTGTATCTGGAACATATAGAGGATATGAAATAATTTCATCACCTTCACCAAGTTCAGGAGGGGCAATAGTTATAGAGATACTTAATATTCTTGAAAATTTCAATGTTGGGGAATTAGATGTTAACTCACCAGAATATTTACATTTATTCTCAGAAGCTTATAAATTAGCTTATGCTGATAGAGCTAAATATATGGGAGATAGTGATTACATTCCTGTTCCAATGAAAGGATTTACATCTAAAGCTTATGCTAAAGAAATTGCTAAATATATAGATATGAATAAAGCAAAACCTAGTATTGCACATGATCCTTGGCAATATGAATCAGAAGATACTACTCACTATTCAATAGCAGATAGTGAAGGAAATATGGTTGCAATTACAAAAACTGTAAATGGACTATTTGGAAATAGTGTAGTAGCAGATGGATATGGATTTGTTTTAAATAATGAAATGGATGACTTTGTAACAGGAGCAGGACATCCAAACTCAGTAGCACCAGGAAAAACTCCATTAAGCTCAATGTCACCAACTATTGTATTAAAAGATGGTAAACCATTTATGGTATTAGGATCACCAGGGGCAACAAAAATTATAAGTACTGTATCTCAAGTAATAAGTAGAGTTATAGATCATAATATGGGAATGCAAGAAGCTATTGATGCTCCTAGATTATATGATAACACTTCTGATACTATCAATGTTGAAACAAGAGTTTCAGATGAAACAGTTAAAAAATTACAAGAAATGGGACATAAAGTAAATGTTACATCTGATTGGGATAGAGGAATGGGATCAGTTCAAGGTGTAATGTATAAAGAAGATGGTACATTAGAAGGTGGAGCAGATCCAAGAAGAGATGGAAAAGCTTTAGGATTCTAAAAATAATAAATTTAATTTAAAATACAGGAGGAAGTTACAATGAAAAAATTATTAGCAATAACAACATTTTTATTAACAGCAGCAGCTGCAATGGCAGCAGATTTTGAAAAACCAATTACACTTACATCAATAGGGCAAAGTGCAGATGTTCAAATGGTAAAAGCTCTATTGAAAAAAGCTAAAATAGATGCAAATTTTGATAAATCAGTTACTAAAGAGGGATTAAAAGATGAAAAAACACTTATTTTAGCAATAGGAGGAAGTTCTAAAGGACTTGGAGCAGCAGGAATAAAAGTTGAAGATGAATTAGAGAGAACTGAAGCTCTTATAAAAGGTGCTAAAGAAAAAGGTATAAAAATTATAGGAATGCATATTGGTGGAGCAGCAAGAAGAGGAGAGTTATCAGATAAATTTGTAAATGCAGCAGCTCCATATGCTGATTATCTAATTGTAGTTGAAGAGGGAAATAAAGATGGTGCTTTCACTAAGATAGCAGAGGAAAAAAATATTCCTATGGATACTATTCCAAAAATTACTAATGCAGTTGAACCTTTAACAAAAGCATTTGAATAATTTTATTAGTGGGGCTGTTATTAACAGCCCTATTATTTAAAGGAGGGGAAGAAAATTATGTCACTTGAACTTATATTATTTATAGCTATGGTAGCTGTCTTTGCAATAGCTTGTTTTGCATTGAAGTTACCAGTAAGTATAGCTATGGTTTTATCATCAATAACAGCAACTATAATAGCAGGAAAAGGAATTCCTATTAGACATTTAGTAGAGGGAACTTTTGGATATATAGATACAATACTTGTAATAGCAACAGCTATGGTATTTATGAAGGTTATACAAGAGATAGGAACACTTAATGCATTGAGTGCTTCTATTCTAAAAAAATTCCATAAAACTCCTTGGCTTCTTTTAATACTATTGATGTTTATTTCAATGTTCCCAGGAATGATAACAGGATCATCAACAGCTTCTGTACTTACAGCTGGAAGTATAGTTGCACCAATATTTATGTTAATTGGAATACCTATGGTAGAAACAGCTACTATTATAGCTCTTGGAGGACTTTTTGGTATGATAGCTCCTCCAGTAAACGTACCTGCGATGATAATTGGTGGAGGAATTGACATGCCTTATGTAGGATTTACAATTCCATTACTTTTATTGACAGTACCAGTTGCTATTTTTTCAGTTCTATACTTAGGATTAAAACATGTAAAAAATATTGATTATGATGAGATCAAAAAAGAGATTGACTTTACAGCAATAGATCAATATGGAATGAAACTTTATATTCCTGTAATTGTTGCAATTTTCTTAATGACAATGGACAAGGTAGCTCCTAGTATATTTGGATTAGGAATGCCCCTTATATTTATAATTAGTGCAGTTATTGGAATGTTCTGTGGAAAGAAAATAAACTTCTTTAAAGTATCTAAAGAAGCAGTTAATCAAACTCTTCCAGTAATGGGAATATTAATGGGAGTTGGAATGTTTATTCAAGTTATGACTCTTACAGGAGTTAGAGGATATATCGTTGTAAATAGTTTAAGTTTACCTCAATCGTTAATATATATAGCTATGGCAATAACAATTCCATTATTTGGTGCAGTATCATCATTTGGTGCAGCTTCAGTTCTTGGAGTTCCATTCCTTATGGTATTCTTGTCACAAAACCAAATCATTACAGGTTCAGCTATATCTTTTATAGCTTCACTTGGAGATTTAATGCCACCGACAGCTTTAGCTGGAATATTTGCTGCTCAAGTTGTAGGAATGAAGGACTATACACCAGTATTGAAGAAATCACTTGTCCCTGCTATTGTAATTATTGTATATTCTATAATTATGATTATGTTCTCTAATCAATTAGGATCTATTATATATTAGAATGAGGTGATAAAAGATGATGATGATGTATATATATTTAGCTTTAGTATTATATGTGTTAATAATGGTTATTTTAAATCTTTTAGAAGAAAAAGATTTAATGAAACAATTGAATGCAGCGTTGGTAATTATTCCTTTGTTATTGAGAATATTAATGATAAAATAAGGGGGAAAGAAAATGAAAGGAAATAAAAAAACAGGAATTGCAATGATTTTTCTTTCTCTAGCTATATCATTTGTAGCAGGAAAGGAATTTTTAAAAATGAGAGAACCTGAACCTATTGTAAAAGGTGAGGGAGTAACTTCAATTCAAAGGTTAAGTGATTATCTTCCAGATTTAAAAGGAACTAGGGGAGATAGTGAAGTTTATGTATTTCAAGGAAAGGAACCTGGAGGAAGTGTTTTAGTTTTAGGAGGAACTCATGGAAATGAACCTTCTGGATATATGTCTGCTATTCTTATGGTGGAAAATCTAAAGGTTGATAAAGGAACTGTATATGTACTTCCAAGAACTAATGGAAGTGGATTGACTCATAATGACCCACAAGAAGGATCACCACAAAGATTTACGATAAAGACTCCTTTTGGAGAAAGATGGTTTAGATATGGATCGAGAGCTACTAACCCACTAGATCAATGGCCAGATCCAGATGTATATATCCATGCTGCTTCAGGACAACAACTTTCTGGAAATGAAACAAGAAATATAAATAGAGCATATCCAGGAAGACCAGATGGAACTTATACAGAAAAAATGGCTTATGCTATTACTGAAATGATAAGAAAAAATGATATTAATATGACAATTGACCTTCATGAAGCTTCACCGGAATATCCAGTAATTAATGCTATTGTATCACATGAGAGAGCTATGCCTATTGCTTCTCAAGTAGTTATGAATATGGAATTTGAAGATATTCAAATAGGATTAGAGCCATCACCAGTATCATTAAGAGGACTTACTCATAGAGAGCTTGGAGATTATACAAATACTTATGCAGTACTTATGGAATCTGCTAATGCTGCTCAAGGAAGACTTCGTGGAAGAACAGATGAGGCTTTAGTATTGACAGGAAAAGACCCAAGATATGTTGAAGCTCAAAAACTAGGAAGATTATTTGTCCCATATGATGAAAATGGACATCCATTAGAAGAGAGAGTTGGAAGACATTTAACTGGAATTTCTCAACTTGTTCTAGTAATGGGGGAAAACGAACCTGAAAAAGAGATTGTTATGGAAGGAATTCCTAGCTATGCTGACTTATTAGAAAATGGAATTGGATTCTATTTAAAAGAAGTTAAATAATAAAAATTTTTCTTATGGAGAAAATTATGAAAAAAGCTTTGTTCTTATTGATGTGTATTTCTATAAATTGCTTTGCTTCTAAAAAAATTGAACTTTCAGAGATTGAATATTATTTGTTAGGAGAGGGAAAACCTACTATAATGGTTGTAGGAGGGATACATGGAGATGAAATCTCTGGTATTGAACTAACAGATGAGTTAAATGATATAAGATTATCAAATGGAAGTTTAGTTTTGCTCCCTAGAGCTAATAGAGAAGCTGTAAAAAATGGCAATAGAACAGAATATTACATGGAAGATTTGAACAGAGCTTTTTTTTATCCAAAAGATGAAAAAACTTCTAAAATCACTTATGAAATAATAAGTGTGATAGAAAGATATAAACCAAATATAATTTTAGACTTTCATGAATCCTATTATAATTATGATGAGAGTAAAGATCCAAGATTTTATATTGGAAATACGATAATATTTCAAGAAGAGAGTAGCGAAAAATATAGTGAGCTTATTTTTGAATTGATAGATATTGGGTTTGTCCCATTGACAGATGCACCAAAAGGAAGCTTAAATAGAGAGATATCTAAAAGATTAAATATTCCTGTAATAACAATAGAAGTTTCTAGAGAAGATGATATAATAAAAAGAAAGGAAAAGTGTAAATCTGTTTTTAACAAAACATTGAAATATTTTGAAATGGAGTAAGCCTATGGAAATAATAATTATTATACTATGTCTATTTTGTATATTTTATCTATTTTTTGAAAAGAGAAGATCAGAGTGTCAAAGAGAAACATTTAAATACTTAATTCATGTAAATGGAATTAGAGGTAAATCAACTGTTTCCCGTTTAATAGATGCAGGTGTAAGAGCTGGAGGGTATAAAGTTTTTACTAAAATAACAGGGACTTCTCCTAGAATAATAGACACTTTTAATGTTGAAAGAGAGATAAATAGAAAGGGAAAGGCAAATATCAAAGAACAGATAAAAACTATAAATTGGGCGTATAGAGAGGGAGCAGAGGTATTGATAACAGAATGTATGGCTGTAAAACCTGAGTATCAATATATATGTGAAAATAAAATACTTCATGCAGATATTAATATTATTACCAATGTTAGAGAGGATCATTTAGATGAGATGGGAAAGAGTTTAGATGAGATAGCTAGTTCTTTAGCTAATACTATTCCAACTAATGGTGCAATCTTTACAAGTGATGAAAAGTATTTTGATTTTTTTAAGAGAGAAGCTATTAAAAAAAATTCAAAAGTTTTTATTAATAGAGAGGAAAAAGAGGAGTATTGGGAGATAGATTTTCCAAGTAATGTTGCTTTAGCTTTAGAGGTGTGTAAATATATAGGAATAGATGAAAAAAAAGCTTTAGAAGGCATGAAAAACTACCATAGAGATCCAGGAGTATTAAAAGTTTTACTTTATAAAAATAGAGAAAATAAGATTTATTTTATCAATGCAATGGCAGCTAATGATCCTAATTCTACAGAGATAATAATAGATAGACTTTCAAAAAAGGATTATTGGAATAATAAAAGATATCTCTTAGTAAATAATCGTGGAGATAGAGTGAGTAGATGGGAACAATATATAAGTTTTGTAAAAAAGATTGATAAAAAATTTGATAAAATACTAATTTCTGGAGAGAATAGGGAACTTTTCAAAAAGTATTTACTTAAAGAGAAAATAGCTAAAGAAAAAATAGAAATAGTTGGAAATGCAAGTGATTTTGATAGTATTGAAAAAGATATATTGATTTTAGCTGTAGGAAACATCTGTGGAAATGGGAAAAAAATAGTAGATTATTTTGAAGAGATGGGAGAGGTTGTAGATGGTTAATGAAGTGATAATACTAGGGATAATTTTAAGCATAATCTTTTATGAAATAACTGAAATTTCTCCAGGAGGATTGATTGTACCAGCTTATATAGCATTTTATTTAGATAATCCTCAAAGGGTAGTCATAACTATTTTAGCAGGTATTTTGACATTTTTAATTGTTAAATTTATTTCAAACCATGCTATAGTCTATGGAAGAAGAAAATTTGCTCTGTGTATAATGATAAGCTTTATTATAAGAGGAGTTTTAAAATATTTTAATATTTATATTGTAAATGAATATGAGCTTTTTATCCTAGGAGGAAGTATTATAGGTGTTATAATTCCAGGAATTATTGCCCAAGAGATAGATAGACATGGAATGATAAGAACTATCTCTTCTCTTTTGATTCTTTCTATTTTTATAAAATCTATCATAGAACTTTTTTATAGCATAGGTGGTTTATTATGAATAAGAAGAAAGATACTATTATTCTATTAATTTTAGCTATTTTATTTATTTTTATTCAATACAATTTAAAACCTGAAGGGATAAAAGTAAAAACAGAGTATTATAATGAGATGGTAAGTGCTGCTAAAAAGATGAAATATATGTCAGAGGAGATAAAAGCCGAACGTCTTCGTAGAAATATCCCTATTGACAAAGAGTTAGATAAAAATGAAACAGGATTGATAGGCTTAGAATGGAGTAGTTTAACAACTACTTTAGGAAGTTTAGAAAGTAAGAGAACAAGTTGTGATCCAGATTTTGCAGCTCTTTTAGTAAAATTATTTAAAGAAAATGGTTTGAAAAAAGGAGATGTAATAGCAGCTAATTTATCAAGTTCATTTCCAGCTTTAAATTTAGCTTTTATTAGTGCAGCTGATACATTAGAATTAAAAACAGTGATTATAACCTCTATTGGAGCTTCTACTTACGGAGGAAATATTGAAGAGTTTAATTATTTAGATATGGAAAATTATCTCTATTCAAAAAATATTATAGTGAATAAAACTCAAGCTTGGTCATTAGGTGGAGTTGGAGATATTGGTAGAGAATTTGATGATGATATAATTGAAAACTTAAAATATAGGAATAATTTATATGGTTTAGATTTTATTTATGAAGAGGAGTTGAAAAAAAATTTAGATAAAAGATATAATTATTACAAAGAAAAAGGAGAAAATAAGATAAAAGCATTTATTAATATTGGTGGAAATCTCCTATCTCTTGGTGGAAGTGTGGATATTATAACAAATGAAAAGATCTTGTTAGATAAAAATACTAATATGAAAAATGGATTAGTAGGATTGTTTTTAAAGAAAGATATACCAGTATACTATCTTTTAAATTTAAAAAGTATAACTTCTTATTATAAAATGCAATTTGATCCAGATAAATTTGAAAATATAGGAGAGTCAAATATATATTTTAAAAGTAATTATGAAATATGGAATTGGGTAATTGTTATATTATTTTTAATTTTTATTGCATATAAGGGATTTAGTTCTCATATAAAAAAATAATTTTATAAAAAAGAGACTAAACTAAATTATTTAGAATAGTCTCTTTTAAATTATTTACTTATTAAAATTACTGAAGATTTAGGAGCTGCTTTATAAAAAGTGTCTGAAATTATCTTTCCATCTTCTAAGAAATTTTCACTGTCATCTTTAGAGGTATCAACTAAAAGTTGCCATTTTTTACCATTTAATTTAGGTAATTCAAAATTTAATTCCCCATGATAAGAGTTTAAAATAATATAGAATGTAGTATCACTATTTGAATCATATAAAGAAAAAGCTATACTTAAAGAGTAGTAAGAGAAGTCAGGGCAATTAAGTTTTACCCCATGAATTCCTACCCCTTTGTTTTTATTATCTTCTAATTCAAGATAATCTCTGTTTCTAAATATATTATATTTTTTTCTAAGCTTTATCATATTTTTAGTAAACTCTGTAATATCACTAAAATTATTTCCTCTTTCCCAATCTACCCAAGTAGAACGATTATTTTGACAATAAGCATTGTTATTTCCAAGTTGTGTTCTACCCATTTCATCTCCCATTAAAATCATAGGAACACCTTGAGAGATAAATAAAATTAGTAACATATTTTTTAATTGTTGCTTTCTAATAGCAATAATAGTTTTATCTTCAGTTTCACCTTCAGCACCATTATTATATGAGTTATTATGGTTTTCACCATCTTGGTTATTTTCACCATTATTTAAATTGTGTTTATTGTTATAGCTAACAAGATCCCACATAGTAAAACCATCATGGCAAGTTATAAAGTTTATATTGCTATAAGGGGTTCTATCATTTCTTTTAAATATGTCTGGACTTCCAAAAATTCTTTTTAAAAGTTCAGTAACTTGTCCAAATTCTCCTTTAATAAACTTTCTAACAACATCTCTATATTTACCATTCCACTCACTCCAACCAGCTGGCATATCTCCAACATAGTATCCACCTAAGTCCCAACTTTCAGAAATCAATTTACAATGAGATAAAATAGGATCTTGTACCAATTCATTTAATAGAGAATTTTCTCCAAGCCAATGTCCCTCTTCGTTTCTACCTAAAATAGAAGCTAAGTCAAATCTAAAACCATCAACTCCCATTTCTAAATACCAGTATCTAAGAGATGAAACTATCATATCTTTAACAACTTTATTATTTGTATTTACAGTATTTCCACAACCAGAATAATTCATAAACTGTACATTGCTATTTTCTAACATATAGAAAGTATTTAAATTCATAGCTTTAAAATTATAGAATTTACCACCTTTTCCCCCTTCAGCAGTATGGTTGTAAACTACATCTAAAATTACTTCTATTCCATTTTTATGAAGTTCTTTTACTAACTCTTTAAATTCTACAATTTCACTATGTGAATCAAGTTTTTGATTTTTAGAGAACTTTTTAGTTAAAGCAAAAAAACCAATAGGATTATATCCCCAAATATTTTTTAATTTAGCTCCATTGTTTATTCCTATATTTCCAGTAAAATCATCCCATTCATACACAGGTAAAAATTCAACAGCTGTAACTCCTAAATCTTTTAAATAAGGAATCTTTTCTAAAAAACCAGAGTATGTCCCTGGAAATTCAACCATTGAATTAAAATTTTGAGTAAATAGTTTAATGTGAGCTTCATAAATAATTGTATCTTGCATGGGGATTTCTAAGTGTTTCTCTTTTTCATGTGAAAGTTTAATTGCTATACTTTTTCTATTTGAATAGTTTTTGTTATTAGTATAAGAAAGTGCGTAAGGATCTAAAATTTCAGGATAATCATCAATTTTCCAAGTATATAAAGTACCTTCAGATCCATTTTGTAAAAAGATATGCCAAATATCTCCTGTTTTGTTAATAGATGGGTCTAAAACTATTTTTTCTTTGGGAAGTAAATCTGAACCAGATTTATAAATATTTAAAACCACCTTTTTTTTGTTTTTAGCAAAAATTGCAAAATTAATTCCATTACTCTCAACTGTAGCCCCTAATTTAGGAACACCTGCTTCCCAATTATACATATAATCTCCTTCTCCAATTTATTTATCTTAAAAATATTATATAATTTCTGCAAAAAAAAGTCAATTTTATAAACAAAAATGACTTTAAAAACAAATTTTTAGGTTATAATATAGAAAAAAGAGTGAGGGGAAATTAATTTATGAAAAGAAAAATTTTTGTTATTTTAATATCTATTTTTTTATCAACATTAAGTTTAGGGATAGAAGATTATCAAAAAATTATTTTGAAGGAAGTTAATATAGAAAGGGAAAAAAATCATTTAAAACCTTTAAAAATAGATAATCGTTTGAATAAAATTGCAGTGATTAAGGCAAAAGATATGGCTAAAGATAAGAAAATGTCACATACAAGTAAAAAATTTGGAGCTACCTTTAATTTAATAAAAAAAGAAAATATACATTTTACTAAGGCAGCTGAAAATATAGCTTCTGGACATAAAACTCCTGAATTTGTAGTGGAGAGATGGTTGAAATCTAAAGGACATCGTAAAAATATTCTAGGGAAGGATTATAGATTTATAGGGATAGGAAAAGCTAGTGATAATGAAGGAAAATTATATTGGGTTCAAATTTTTACCAATTAGAAGTTAAAATTAAAACCCCTCTATCTTGAAAATAAGAATGAGGGGTTAATTAAAAAGTTATAATTCATTATTGGCGGAAGCGTGTAGGAATCGAACCTACCAACGATTTTCACCGCCAGACAGTTTTGAAGACTGTTGAAAACACCAGTTTCCATCCGCTTCCATTAAGATAATTTTTCTATCTCTTTTTTTAAACCTGATTTTTTTATCAGATAAAGTTCCATTTCATTATTATATAGTATTTCTTTTATTTTTTCAATATCTTTTAAATCTACCCTTATAGAAAGTCCACAACTTGCCTTTATTTGTGATGGTAGTGGAATTATTCTACATTCAATATCAGCCTCTTTTAATAGTTTTTCATTTTTTATAACAAGATGTGTAGACTCAGCAGCTAAAAGTAAAAATTCCTCTTTTTTTATCATGGTTTTATTACCCTTTTAGCATTAAGTTGTCTTTCAACTATTGTATACATATTTGTGATATTTCCTACTTTTATCTGTTCAGTAATTCCATAGAAATTTGCACAAGTACCACAAGAAAGGATTTCAACTCCATGAGCTTCAAGATTTTTTAAGTCATTGAAATTTTCAGAAGATTCAACAGCTAATTTTACTCCTTCATTATAGAAAATAATAGTTTTAGGTAGATTTTCCATTTCAGAAAGAGTATAGATAAATCCTTTCATTAGGATTTTTCCAAGTTCAGGATCACCTTTTCCCATTAAAAGTGAGTCTATAACTACAACTGTGTTTTCCTTTTCATCAAACTCTTGTAAATCCTCTTTTATCTTATTAATCACTATTTTAAATATATCTCCTGTTTCAGCAACAGTATAATCATATCCCATCTCTCTTGACATCTTTTGTAGATTTTCCAATGAAATTTTGTTATCAACAGAAACCTCTACTTGCCCCTCTTCAATCTCTTTAAGGGCATTTTTAGTCATTATAATAGGGATAGGACAAGTTTGTCCAATAGCATTTACTTTAATCATTAAAATCATCTCCTTGTAAAAGTAATATTCTATAGTTTTCAATTCGTTTTGTAATTTTTTCTTCATCAAATTTCTCTAACAATAAAAGAGAGTTTTTTCTATTGCTATTTAAAAGTTTTGAAAATTCACCTAAAGTTATTTTATGATTGTTTTGAAGATATGATATTAAAATCTTTTTAGCCTCTAGGAAAAATCCTTTTAGTATATAGGTGCTTTCACCAAGGTAGACAATAAAATTATTATCTACCATAAATTGATGAATAGTTTTAAACTTATCTAGGTTATTAAAATTTTCAGCAACTTTATTTATGTTTTCTGGTTTGAAACCAAAGTTTTTATAAATAGAGAAAATTTGATCTTTTAATTTTTTCTCCTCTTTATTTAATTTAGTTTGAAAATCTAAAAGTGATATAAAATTTTTCTCAATTTTTATTAAATTTTCTTTAGTTAAAATTTTAATAAAATTTTGATAAATATTATTTGAAACACCTTTAAAATATCTACTTTTTATCTCAGCAATATTTAGACCTAAAGATAATCTATTTTTTTCATGGTATATTTTTAAATCTTCTAAAATACTGTTTTTCAAAGTGGTTAAATTATCAATATGAATATAATAATTTTCATCTAAATTTATTATATTTTTTATATTTAAAGGCGAAGTTATCTTTTCTCCTAAAAGGAGAGATATTTTTTCAATGTTCAAGAATAGATTGTCATTATTTTTTATTATACTTTCTATCTGTTTATTTTTTTTATTTGAATTTAGATTTTTTAAATTTTCTAAATAGTTACTATCTTTTCTCTTAACTTTTTTACCTAAAGGATTTAATATCTCTATCCCTCCAATAGTAATAACAGGAGAATAATTTCTTATTAAACCTCTATCTCCTTTATTACAAGGTAAAGTTTTTTCAAGTTCAATTTGAATAAAAGCAGTTTCATTTGGTAAAATAATATCATTACCAAAAATTTTAATTCTTCCAATAATTTCTGTAGTTCCAATATTTAGATGAACTCTTTGATTGTTTTTTACTGGACTACTATTAGGAAGAAGAAAAAAACTGCAATCAACTCTATCAGAGATAAAAAGAGAGTTTTTTTCAGCAAGAATATTGCCTCTGTGAATCTCTTTTGTATCTACCCCAGATATATTTAAAGCACAACGATTTCCAGCTTCAAGAGTTGTAACTTTGTTATTGTGATTTTCAATTCCCTTTACAATTACCTCTTTTATTTGAGGATATATTATTAGCTTATCTCCAATAGTTACAGTTGAATTTTTTGATGTTCCTGTTACAACAGTTCCAAATCCTTTAACAGAAAACACCCTATCTATATCTAATCTAAATTTTTTATCTTTATTTGAAATTATTTTAATATTTTTAATATCTTGAGCTAAGATATTTTTTAAATTTTCAAAAGTTTTAGGGTCTTTAGAACTAACTTCAACAATTTGTGAATTTTCTAAAAAACTACCTTTTAGAAATCCTGTTACCTCTTTTTTTAAACTGTCTAATCTAGCTTGATCAACTAAATCTCTCTTACTAAGAACTACAATTCCATTTTTTACTCCAAGAATAGAGGCTATATTAAGATGTTCAATAGTTTGTGGCATAACTCCATCATCACAAGCAATAGTAAGAATAACATAGTCTATACTAGAAGTTCCAGCAGCCATATTTTTTATAAACTTTTCATGGCCAGGAACATCAATTATTCCCACTCTATTGTTACCAAGTTGAAGATAAGAAAAACCTATATCAATAGTTAAGCCACGTTTTTTTTCTTCTGGAAGAGTATCAGTATTTTTGCCTGTGAGAAATTCAACAAGAGTAGTTTTGCCATGATCAATATGTCCAGCAGTTCCTATTATAATATCTCTCATAATATTATTCTCTCTGCCTCTTCTACAATATATTGAAACTCCTCTTCTCTAATAGCTTTTAAATCAAGAATAAACATATTCTCTTTTGTTCTTCCAATTATAGGAGTTTCACATTTTCTAAATCTCTCTTCTAAAGAGTGAATATCATTTTTAAAGGCAATACCATAACTTCTAATCTTTTCATCTGGCATAGCTCCACCACCAACTAAAGCTTCTGTTTTAATTACTCTTGTTTCAATTCCTCTCTCTTTTAATAGATTTCTTAATTTTTCAGCTCTTATATTAGTTTTTTCAGGCTTTTCAGTTAGCATTTTTAAAACTGGAATCTCATTTATAGCTTTTTTTTCATCTAAGTAATATCTGAAAATCTCTTCCATTACAGCAATGCTCATTTTATCAACTCTAAAAGCTCTTGTAAAAGGATTTTTCTTTAATCTTTCAATTAACTCTTTTTTTCCTACAATAATTCCACATTGAGCTCCACCAAGCATCTTATCTCCACTAAAAGTAACTATATCTATACCAGATTTTAAGCTCTCTTGAACAGTTGGTTCTTTGCTTAAACCATATTTTTCATAATCAATAAGAACTCCGCTACCAATATCATCAATAGTAATAATATTGTTTTCTTTTCCAAGTTGAGCTATTTCATTTTTATTTACTGAATCAGTAAAGCCAATTATCTTGTAATTAGAAGTGTGAACTTTTAAGAGAACTCCTGTGTCTTCTTCAATAGCTCTCTCATAATCTCTGATATTTGTTTTATTTGTAGTTCCTACTTCTTTTAAAATAGTTCCTGACAGTTCCATTATTTCTGGAATTCTAAATGAACCACCTATCTCTACTAATTCTCCTCTAGAAACAATAGTTTTTTTATTTTTAGCAAATTCATTTAAACATAGAATTACAGCAGCAGCATTATTATTTACAAGCATAGCCCCCTCTGCTCCTGTAACTTTACAGATAATATCTTCTAAAAGCTGATATCTACTTCCTCTAACACCAGTTGAGAGATCAAATTCAAGATTTGAGTAGCCAGTGACAATTGCTTTTAACTTTTCAGCTACTCTTTCATTAAAAATAGATCTACCTAAATTTGTATGTAGAATAACTCCTGTACCATTTACAACATTTTTAAAATTTCTCTCTTCACTTTTTTTAGCTAGAGATATTATATCTTTTATAATCTCCTCTTCTGTAAAACTTTCAATTTCACTATTTTTTATTTTACTTCTAAAACTATCTATTACTTTAGTTACTATTTCATAGAAACTATTATAATCTAAAGTTAAACTAAGATCTTTTAATAGGGTATTTTTCATAAGAATATCAACTTTTGGCAGCTGCCTAAAAAGTTCATTTTTCATTTTTTACCTCACAATAATAAATTTTTTCTCTTTTTCAACAACACTTCCTATTATTACAGCATCAACATTAGCTAAAGAAAACTCTTTCATTATATCACCAACATATTGAGCAGGGATTGAAAATAGCAGTCCCCCTGAAGTTTGAGGATCAAAAAGAATTTCTTGTAGCCATAGGGGAACATTTTGAAAATCTACATTGTTACCTACAAAATTTCTGTTTTTTTGTCCTCCAGTAGTAATAAGAAAATCTTGAGCATACCCCTTAGCTTCTTCAATAAAAGGTATAAAATCTTTTTCAAATATCAAAGTTTTATTTGAATTTGATGCCATTTCATAGGCGTGTCCTAGAAAACCAAACCCTGTGATATCTGTACAAGCAGTAACAGGGTATTTGATAAGTATTTCACCAGCATATTTATTTAAAGTAGTCATATTTTTTATAGATGTATTTAAAGCATTTTCACTTGCTAATCCTACTTTAGATGCAGTAGTTACAATACCAGTACCAAGTTTTTTAGTACAGATCAATATATCACCATTTTGACAACCATGATTTTTTAAAATTTTATCAGGATGAGCTATACCAGTTACAGAAAGTCCATACTTAATCTCTGGATCGTGAATAGAGTGTCCACCACTTAGAACAGCTCCAGCTTCAGCTACTTTTTCAGCTCCTCCTCTTAAAACTTCTCCTAAAATATTGATATCCATTTTCTCTGGAAAGCAAACGATATTCATAGCTGTTTTAGGAGTTCCCCCCATAGCATAAACATCACTTAAAGAGTTTGCAGCAGCTATCTGTCCAAAAATATATGGATCATCAACCATAGGAGTAAAAAAGTCCAATGTTTGTATCATTGCTATTTCATCAGTTAATTTATACACTGCAGCATCATCAGACTTATCAAAACCTACAATTAGATTTTTATCTTCCACACTTGGAAGATTTGATAAAACATCACTAAGAACCTCCGGTCCTATTTTGCTTGCTCAACCACCAATTGAGCATCTATCTAAATATAGCTTCTCTTTCAATTTTTCACCTCTAATTAACCTAACATTTTAACTAAATTAACTAAAATTTCAACTAAAAATTCTCTTTTATGTTTATCCTCTTCTTGATAAATAATATCAGCTAAAGTTTTAATATCCTCTCTGATTTCCTCTTTAGTAGCTATATCATAAGCATCAGCCATTTCTCCTCTAAAGTCTTGCATAAAATAGTCAAATATATTTCCAGCTATCAATCTTCTACCAGAAGATTTTCTAAAGCTTTCATAAGCCTCCATTATCCATTCTAACCTTTCGCTCATTGTTTCTTCCTCCCTTGTTATAGCTCCACTAAGATTGTCTGATTCAGATATTATTATTTTATCTTGATTTAACTCCTCTAAAATTGTAAGTAAAATTAGTGTACCTGCAATAATAACATCAGCTCTTTTCTCTTCTAAACCAACAATTTTTTTTCTCTCTTCAAAATTCTTTGAAAGAAAAAGTGACAGATTTTCTTTAAGTTCATCTAAAGTTAAAGTTGCCATATGTACTTTGCTACTATCATATATTTCCATTTTATCTCTAACAGATATTTGAGTAGTAGCAGTTCCAGCCACTCCAGTTAGTTTAAAATCTCTATCTTTTATAGTTTTTAAAATTTCAAGATTTTTTCTTATCCAAGCTTTACATTTTTCTATTTTTTCTTCTGAATAATCATTGTCACTAAAGAATTTTTCAGTAGCTCTTACAGCTCCAATATTGATACTTTGTATAAAATCAATAGTTTTATCTTTTCCTAGGGTGAACTCTGTACTTCCACCACCAATATCTACAACTAAGATTCTATCTTTAAATACAAGAGAGTTTCCTAGAAAATTCAGAGTAGCTTCAGTTTTTCCAGAGATGCACTCTATTTTTATTCCAAGTTTTGAAACCTCTTGAAGAAATACCTCTCTATTTTCAGCATCTCTTACAGCTGAAGTGGCAAAAGCTCTAATATTTTCTACACCATAAGAAGAAGCTTTCTCTTTATATTTTTTTAGACAATCTAAAGTTCTCTTTATAGCATTAGGATTTAGGTTATGAGTTTTATTAACTCCCTCTCCTAATTTTACAATCTCTACATCTTTTACTAATTCCCTCTTTATTTTCTTTCCCTCACTGGTATTTTCTAATTCAGCAATGAAAAGTCTACAAGAGTTTGTTCCAATATCAATTACACCTTTAATATTTTTACCTTGATACATAATTTCCTCGCTTAATAATTTATAGTTTCTTATACTAAATTATAGCATAACTTTATATTATCATTCAAAGTATTTTCGAATCATTAAAGTTATTTTATGATGTTGATTTTTTATGAATATATGCTATAATTATTATAGAAACATCAACCCTAAAGGGTAGTGTAGTAGTTAGTTTTTAAGTTCTGAATAATATAAGCCCTCAATTTTTTGGGGGCTTATATTATATATATAAGTCGTCAGAACACTTATATATAAAACTAACTACTCACGGAGGTGTACTATTATGTACATTTATATTGAATCACTTACAATTAATGGAGGTATTGTAATTACTATCTTCATTGTCGTTTTGTGGTGGTGTAAAGGTAAATAATTAGTACCCTCGCCCTTGTACTGCACCCAAAATCTTAGACAGCTAAGATGGAGGGTGCAATTTTTATGGCT
>ENA-OWPF01000922-OWPF01000922.1-human-gut-metagenome-genome-assembly--contig:-NODE-922-length-29182-cov-5.659045_pt1 | contig 29182 bp, 27 predicted proteins | sample MGYA00248261_ERZ651840 | MGnify/ENA primary metagenome ERZ651840 (study PRJEB26924, sample SAMEA4378268) | human gut metagenome | biome: human gut; feature: human-associated habitat; material: faeces... | reverse complement strand
TGAGAACAAAATTAATAAAATTATTTTTCACCAGCAGGGCAGTTTTCTTTTGGTTCATTTTCTTTATCTGTACAAAGAAAAAAACATAATCATATTTTAGCATCTTTTATTCTTTTCGTCTTTACTTTGTTTCATAAAATGAGTATAATTTTATAACGACAGATTTTTAAGGAGTACTGAAAAATATGGAAATTATAACTTTGATAGAAAACAAAGAAGGTATCTGTGGACTTCAAAATGAATTTGGCCTTTCTTTTCTCATAAAAGATGAAAATAAAACTTTTATATTTGATACAGGAAAAACAGGAGAATTTATAAAAAATGCAGATAAATTAAATATAAATTTAAAAGATGTTAAAGATATGGTTTTAAGTCACAGTCATTTTGACCATACAGGAGGAGTAAAGACTTTTACTGAAAAATGTAATTCTGATTACACTCTTCATGTAAATAAAACTTTCTTTGAAGAAAAGCATAGAATTACTGAAGTTATACATGAATTTTTAGGAAATAATTTCGATGAAAAATATCTTTTAAATCACAGAGTAAAAATACATTATTTGGAAAATGATGAATATAAAATTTCTAAAAATATCACACTGCACACTAATTTTAAATCTATAAATAATTTTGAGACTCCTACACGTTATTATTTCAGAAAAATATATGATAATTATATTTTAGATAATATGGAAGACGAGATTGCTGCTGTTATGGAAACAAAAAAAGGACTTCTTATAATCTGCGGCTGTTCTCACATAGGAATTGCTAATATTGTAGAAAATATAAGACTGCGTACAGGAAAAAAAATCTATGGAATAGCAGGAGGACTTCATCTTACAAAAGCAAGTGATGAAAGAATGAATGCCGTTCTTAATTATTTCAAAGAAACTGGAATAGAATTTTTTGCAGTATCACACTGCACAGGAGATAAATTTATTGAAAAGTTAAAAACAATAACAGATAATTTTATTTATAATTCAACAGGAAATAAGATTATAATAGATTAATTTATAAATTTTTGGGGAGGAAAAATATGTTTAGAATAGAAAAGAAAAAATGGCTGAGTGAAAAAATATGTCTTATGGAAATAAAAGCAGAAGCTCTTGCCCGTTCTGCAAAACCTGGACAGTTTCTTATTGTAAAAATTGATGAAAAAGGAGAAAGAATCCCTCTTACAATATGTGATTACAATAGAGAAAAAGGAACTGTTACTATTGTATTTTTTGCCATAGGAAAAAGTACAGAAGAAATGGGAAAACTTAACGAAGGAGATTTTTTCCAAGATGTTGCAGGACCTCTTGGTCAGGAAAGTGAATTTCTTCATGAAAATATTGAGGATTTAAAAAATAAAAAAATACTTTTCGTAGCAGGAGGAGTTGGAACTGCCCCTGTTTATCCGCAGGTAAAATGGTTTAATGAAAATGGAATAAAAACTGATGTCATTATCGGAGCAAAAACAAAATCTCTTGTTATCTTGGAAGAAGAAATGAAAAAAGAAGCAGGAAATGTTTATGTTGCCACTGATGACGGTTCATATGGATTCCACGGAATGGTTACAGGACTTATTGACGAGCTTATCAAAAATCAAAAAAGACATTACGACCATGTTGTTGCAATTGGTCCAATGATAATGATGAAATTTGTTTCTTTAAAAACAAAAGAATATAATATTCCCACAACTGTAAGTCTAAATCCGCTTATGGTAGACGGAACAGGAATGTGCGGAGCATGCAGAGTTACTATAGGTGATAAAATAAAATTTGCCTGTGTTGACGGGCCTGAATTTGACGGTCACCTTGTAGATTTTGACGAAGCTATGAGAAGACAAAGAATTTATCAAACTGAAGAGGGAAGAGCTTATCTTGAAAAAACCGAGGGAGAAACTCACCATGCCAGAGGGTGTCAATGCTGTAACCATGATAATGAAAATTCTTTAGAAAATCTTGAAAAAGGAAAAAGAGTTCCTGTAAGAGAACAAGACCCGAAAGTCAGAGCCAAAAATTTTGACGAAGTTACTTTTGGCTATACTTTAGAAGAAGCAGAGAGAGAAGCTGAAAGATGTCTTAACTGTAAAAATCCTCTCTGCATGAAAGGGTGTCCTGTTGAAATAAATATTCCTGCATTTATTCAAAAAATAAAAGAAGGAAATATTTTAGAAGCAGGAAAAATTCTTGCTAAATATACTTCACTTCCTGCTGTCTGCGGAAGAGTTTGCCCTCAGGAAACTCAATGTGAAGGAAAATGTATTTTAGGAATAAAAGGAGAACCTGTTGCAATAGGAAAGCTTGAAAAATTTGTGGGAGATTATCTTCTTGAAAATAATCTTGAAATTAATATTCCAGAAAAAAATAATCACAAGATAGCTGTTATTGGAAGCGGACCTGCAGGACTTACTGCTGCAGGAGACCTTGCAAAAATGGGATATGATGTTACAGTTTTTGAAGCACTTCATAAAACAGGTGGAGTTCTTACTTATGGAATTCCAGAATTCAGACTTCCAAAAGAAAAAGTTGTGCAGAAAGAAATTGATAATATTAAAAAATTTGGGGTTCATTTTATTACAAACGAAATTATCGGAAAAACAACAACAATAGACAATCTGCTTGATAAAGAAGGATTTGAAGCGGTGTTTATTGGAAGCGGTGCAGGTCTTCCAAAATTTATGGGAATTCCTGGTGAAAACTTTAACGGAGTTTTTTCTGCAAATGAATTTTTAACAAGAGTAAATCTTATGAAAGCATATTGTGATGATTATATGACTCCTGTAAAAAAAGGAAAAAAAGTTGCTGTAATAGGAGGAGGAAATGTTGCAATGGACGCTGTAAGAACTGCTAAAAGACTTGGAGCAGAAGCACACATTGTTTACAGAAGAAGTGAAAAAGATTTCCCTGCAAGACTTGAAGAAGTCCACCATGCAAAAGAAGAGGGAATTATAATTGATGCTCTTACTCTTCCAAAAGAAATTCTTGGAGATGAAAATGGAAATGTTATCGGTATGAGATGTATTCATACAAAACTTGGAGAACCTGATGCGTCTGGAAGAGCTTCTTTTATTGAAATTCCAGAATCAGAATTTATAATGGAAGTCGACACTGTTATTATGGCTCTTGGTACTGCACCAAATCCGCTTATCTCTTCAACAACAAAAGGACTTGATATAAATAAATGGAAATGTATTGTTGCTGATGAAAATGGAAAAACTTCAAGAGAGGGAGTTTTTGCAGGAGGAGATGCTGTTTCCGGAGCAGCGACTGTTATTCTTGCAATGGGAGCCGGAAAAAAAGCTGCAGAAGCTATTGATAAATATATAAAGAATAAAAAATAAAATATTAAAATGGGAGCTATTTTTTAATAACTCCCATTTATTTTACAAGTTTTCTTTTTTAAAAATTGGATTTTTTATAATTTTTACCACAAGAGGAATAACCATTATTATCCACACAATCGGCTCTGAAATTATTATTCCAAAATATTTTGTATGAGGAACAACAAAAATTACAACAGCTGTCTTACCTATAAGCTCTAAAAAACTTGAAACAACCGGTGTAAATCTGTCTCCTATCCCCTGCATTGCATTTCTTAAAATTGAAATTGCTCCGGGAACAAAATAAAAAATTGTATTAATTTTCAAATATTTTTCAGCAGTGTCAATAACTTCTGGTATTCTGCTTCCTGTCACCAGATAAACAAGCTGCGGAGCAATCGTATAGCTCATAAAAATAACCAATAAACTCCACACACAAGTTATAAAATATGCTTTTAAAATCCCCTCTTTTATTCTTTTGAATTTTCCTGCCCCTTTATTCTGCCCGCAATATGTTGCCATTGTTATTCCAAAAACTGAAAAAGGAAGCATAAAAAATTCTGTAATTTTTCTTGCTGCTGTGTGGGCAACTATTGTATTTGTACCAAATGTATTTATTGCAGTCTGAAGTACAAGAGTTCCAAAAAATACAAGAGACATCATAAGTGCCATAGAAATTCCAGAAGTATACAAATTTTTCAAGAATTTAAATTTAAAATAAAAATCTTTTCTTTTTATTCTGAACATTGGATATTTTTTCCACATATATACAAAACATAAAACAACTGAAAATCCTTGAGAAATAACAGTCGCCCATGCTGCCCCAGATGTCCCTGTTTTTAAAGCACCTAAAAAATATAAATCTAAAAAGATATTTAATATACAGGATACAATTAAAAATATAAGAGGTGCTGTTGTATCTCCCACAGCTCTTAAAATTCCGGCAAAAGCATTATAAAACATTGTTGCAGTTATTCCTAAAAGAATTGCCTTTATATATCCTTTTGATTCAGAATAAAGAATATCAGACACATTTAATATATTTAAAATTTCATCAAGAAAAAATAAACTTATTATTGTTATAGATACAGCTGTCAAAAAGCCAAGAAATATAGTTCCTGCAGCTGCTTTTTTTATTTCATTTTCATTTTTTTCTCCAAATTTTTGTGCAATAATTATTGCAAAACCATTTGTAAGTCCCAATAAAAATCCAATAAGCAAAGTGCTTATAGAAGTCGTCGACCCTACTGCAGCCAAAGACTTTTCTCCCAATATACTTCCAACTATTCTTGTATCAGCAAGGCTGTAAAAAAGCTGGAAAATATTTCCCAGACATACAGGCACAGCAAATTTCAACATTTTTTTAGCTGGATTCCCATTTGTTAAATCAATCATCTTTTCCTTACCCTTATTTCTATTTAATTTTTATTTATTGCAATTATAAAAATGTACATCTAATTTATTATATGGAATTTCAATATTTTTTTCAGAAAATCTTTCAATTATATACTGCATAAGATTTCCACGAATATTGTAATAATCATGGTAACCTTTATTTTCTGTCCAGACAAGATATTCAATATTTACAGATGAACTGCCATAAGACATTATATTAATGAACGGAATTCTGTCATTTTCAATTCCTTTAAAAGTTTTTGCAATATCATAAAGTTCTGCTATAGCTTTTCTTGGATCTGCTTCATAAGCAATAGGAACTGTAAGCTGTATTCTTCTATATTTATTTGCATCATAGTTTATAATATTTTTACTTATTACAACATTATTTGGAATTATTATTTTTCTGCTGTCAAGAGTGTTTACACGGGTAGAAAAAACTCCTATTTCACTTACCTCTCCCATAATATCATTCATTTCAATAAAATTTCCTACAGTGAAAGGTCTTGAAAATAAAATTACAACTCCCCCTGCAAAGTTTGACAAAAATTCTTTTAATGAAATTCCAATTCCTAAACTTATTGCACTTATCATTGTAATAATAGACTGCTCTTTAAAGCCGAACATAAGCATTGCAAAAAGAAAAAATATTCCATATATTCCCAATTTTATAAAAGATTTTGTAAACTGCTTTGCCCCGGCATCAATCTTTTCAATGGAAATTTTATCAATATACTTATCAACCATACCAACCAAAATTTTCCCTACATACATAATAACAAGGAATGAAACTACTTTTATTAAAAGAATAAAAGCATCTGCAACAAAAATCTGAAAAATAAGATTTCCATTCTTATCTTCTATGTTTTTAATAATGGTAAAAATATTATTCATGGTTACCTCCAAAAGATAATTTTTTTATCTCTCCAAGTCATTATATAACAAAAATCAGAAAAAGCAAAGTCATGTAAAATCACAGTTTCTATTATTTATTTTCTAAAACATTATAACGGACAAGAGCATTATATATTCCATCACCGTCAACATCATCTGTTACATAAGCAGCAGCTTTTTTTACATTTTCTCCTGAATTTCCCATTGCTACTCCATACTTTACAAATTCAAGCATTTCTATATCATTTCCTCCATCACCGAATGCCATAGCTTCATCTTTTGAAAATCCAAGATAATCAAGTATAGCTTTTATTCCCATTCCTTTTCCGCCGTTTTCCGGAATTACATCAACAAAAAGAGGATTCCATCTCACCCCTCTGCACCCTGGCATATTTTCAAAAAATTCTTCCTCTTCATGATTTTTTATATATGCACACAGCTGATATGTTCCTCCCTTTTCTGCACGATAAGGATTTTCAATAGGAAAAGTTGAAACTGTATTTCCTAAAAATTTTCTTAATTCTAAAACTCTATCATTAACAAGATTTGAATATGTATAGTCAAGCTCTAAAAATTCACAGGCAATTTTATTTTTTTCCATATATGGAAGAATATATTTAAAAGATTCTTTTGGAAGAGGGGTATCTCTTATCACTTTATTATCAATAACACAATATTGTCCATTAAGCATTACATATCCGTCAAATTCAAAATCAAGAAGATGTTTTACAACAGGAATAGCAAAAGGCGATCTTCCTGTTGCTATAAAAAGTTTTACTCCTTTTTCTCTTAATTTTTTTAAAGCCAGTTTTGTACTTTCAGGCATTTTATGTGTTTTAAAACTAATTAATGTTCCATCAATATCAAAAAAAACAGATTTAATCATAAACTTTTCTCCTTATAAATTTTAAAATATTTATTTCTCGTTATTATACCATTAATACATATCTATCATCAATTTTTCATTTTAAAAATTTATAAACAAAACTGCCCGAGGATTTCTCCAAGGACAGTTTTGTTTTTTGTGTGTATATTTGATATTAACTTTGAGGATAAATTTATTGTGATTATATTATTCAGCCACAGGCTTTTTAATATAACCAAGTATTATTGCAGTTACTACTGATCCTACTGCTATTGATACAAGATACATTACAGGGTGAGTAACCACAGGGATTACAAATAATCCACCATGAGGTGCTGGAAGCTGTACTCCAAAGAACATTGAAAGTCCTCCTGCTATTCCAGCTCCAATTATAGAAGCAGGAATTACTCTTGCAGGGTCAGCTGCTGCAAATGGAATTGCTCCCTCTGTAATAAATGAAAGTCCCATGATATAGCAAGTTTTTCCTGCATCTCTTTCATCTTTTGTAAATTTATTCTTGAAGAATGTTGTTGCAAGTGCTATTCCTAAAGGTGGAACCATTCCTCCTGCCATTACTGCTGCATGAGGTGCATAGTCTCCAGCTGTTATCATCATAATTCCAAATGTAAATGCTGCTTTATTTATCGGACCTCCCATATCTGTTGCCATCATAGCTGCAAGAACAATTCCAAGAAGAACTAAGTTTCCTGTTCCAAGAGATTTTAAAAATTCTGTTACTCCGCTGTTAAGAGCAGCAATAGGATCAACTATAAATCCATACATTAAAGCACCAGTTATAAAAATTCCGAATAAAGGATATAAAAGAACAGGTTTTAATCCTTCAAAACTTTGAGGAAGTTTATTGAAAACTTTTTTCAAAAGAACAACAGTGTATCCACCTAAAAATCCTCCAATAAGACCACCAAGGAATCCTCCGCCGTTGTTAAGAGAAATTAATCCTCCAACCATTGCTGGAGCAAAACCAGGTCTGTCTGCAATACTCATTCCAATAAATCCTGCCATAACAGGAACCATTAAGAAGAAAGCATTTCCTCCACCGATATCACTTAAAAGTTTTGCTATCGGGCTGTAGCTTGGGTCGCTTGGATTAGAAGCATTTATTCCAAACATAAATGAAAGAGCTATAAGTATTCCTCCTCCAACTACAAATGGAAGCATATTTGATACACCAGACATAAGGTGTTTATAAAATCCTGTTTTTTCTTTTTTATTTGAAGCTGCTCCTGAAGATTTTCCGTCAGCTTTATATATAGGAGCTGTTTTGTTTAAAGCATTTTTTATAAGTCCTTCAGGATTTTTAATTCCCTCTTTTACAGGAACTATCTCTACATTTTTACCGTCAAATCTTGCCATCTCTACATTTTTATCTGCAGCAACAATAATTCCTTTGGCATTTTTTATTTCTTCATCAGTAAGCATATTTTTTACACCTGTTGAACCATTTGTTTCAACTTTTATTTTTATGCCCATTTCTTTTGCTTTTTTAATTAAAGCATCTGCTGCCATATATGTGTGTGCTATTCCTGTCGGGCATGCTGTTACAGCAAGAACTTCATATCCATCATTTTCTTCTGCTTCAGCTTTTTCTTCTTTATTTTGTCCTAAAATTTCAAGAACTTCTTTTGGTTCTGTAACATTTAAAAGTTTTTTTCTTACATCATCATCTAAAAGCATTGTTGTAAGTTTTGATAAAACTTCTATATGAGTATCTGAAGCATTTGCAGGTGCAGCAATCATAAAAAATAATTTAGATGGTTCTCCGTCAAGAGATTCATAGTCAACACCCTCTTTTGATAATCCAAAAGCTATGCTTGGAATTTTTACTGCTGATGTTTTAGCATGAGGAATTGCTATTCCCTCTTCAAGTCCTGTTGAACTTTGGGCTTCCCTTTTTAAAATTTCTTTTTTATATTCTTCTTTATCATTAAGTTTTCCTGCAGAATATAAAATTTCTACCATTTCATCAATTATCTCAGATTTTGTTTTTCCTGTAAGATGTAAATTAATGCAGTCTTCTGTAAGCATTTTATTTAACATTACTGTTCCCTCCCATTTTTATATTAATATCATTTAAAAGATTTTCCATATTTTCCAAAGTTGTAAGTCCTTCTGTAAATGCTGTTGCACTTCCTGAAGCTATTCCATATTTATATGCTTCAGAAATTTCCATTCCTTTAACTATCCCATATAAAGTTCCTGCTACCATAGAATCTCCTGCTCCTACAGAGCTTACAAGAGTTCCTTTTGGTACATTTCCAATCCATACACCTTTTTCTGTTATAAGAACAGAACCATTTTTTCCAAGAGAAATAAGAACATTTTTACTTCCCATCTTTCTTAATTTTTCTCCTGCATTTATTATTTCTTCCATTGTTTCATATTTTTCATTGAAAAATTCACCAAGCTCAACATTATTTGGCTTTGTTAAAAATACTCCTTTTTCAAGAGCATATTTAAAAGGCTCTCCTCTTGTATCAAGAATTACTTTTACATTTTCTGGAAGCATTTCTATTATATTTTTATAAATTTTTGCATCTAAAGATTTTGGAACACTTCCTGAAAGAACAAGAATGTCTCCTGATTTTATCTTTTCAATAGTTTTTAAAAATTCTATATATTCTGCTTCTGTAATTCTTGGAGAAAACCCTGCTATTTCACTTTCATCTTTTTCTGTTCTTAATTTTATATTGATTCTTGTATTTTCTTTTAACTCAACAAGATTTTCAGAAATTCCATAATCTTTAAGATTAGTTCTTATATAGTTTCCTGTAAACCCGCCGGCAAAACCAAGAGCTGTACTTTCTATTCCAAAATTTTTCAAAACTTTTGAAACATTTATCCCTTTTCCCCCTGGAAGAGTATATCCATTATCTATTAAGTTTAATTCACCTTCCTGAAACTCTTTCATAGATATATAATAATCTATTGCAGGATTTAAAGTAACTGTATAAATCATTTTATTCCTCCATTTTTTCTTTTATATCTTTAGGTATTTCACTGTCTGTTATAAGAATTCCATCTTTAAGTGATGCAAAGTTTATAAAACTTCTTTCATTAAATTTGGAATGGTCACATAAGAAAAATACTTTTCTTCCTCTTTTTACTGCTTCGCTTTTTACTAAAACCTCTTCTGGATCGGGAGTAGAATATCCATCAAAATTTATTCCATTAGCTCCTATAAATACCACATCAAAATTGTAATTTTTTAAAGAAAAAAGTGCCGTACTTCCTATAACTGCTCCTGTTTTTACTTTAACTTTTCCTCCTAAAAGATATGTCTCTATTCCTCTCTTAGTAAGTTCTTCTATATGTGTAAAACCATTTGTTACAACTTTTACATCTTCTTTTCCAGAAAGATATTTTATGACACATTCTGTCGTGCTTCCTGCATCAAGGAAAATAGTATCGCCGTTTTTTACATAAGAAGCTGCTTTTTTTCCAATTCTGTCTTTTTCTTCAGAAAAAACTAATTTTTTGTAATCAATATTTTCTTCTCTGTCTTCTACAAGAACTGCTCCGCCGTGTACTCTTCTGATTTTACCTTTTTCTTCTAAAAAATTCAGATCTCTTCTTGCTGTTGCCTCTGAAACTTTAAGTTCTTCAATAATTTCATTAAGCCTTATATTTTTTCTTTTTTTTATCAAATCTAAAATAAGACTATAACGTTGAATATTTAACATTTTGTTCTCCCTCCCTTCTTATATTTTAATAGTATCACAACTTTTTTAAAAAATCAATCATTTTCTTTCAAAAATTTTAAAATCAATCATATTTTTTTCTTTGAATATGATTTAACTGCTAATTTAAGGCATATCTAAAATAAATTTCAATCATTTTCTTTCAAAAAAATTTCATATCTAATCATAAAAAATATTTTTCATTTCAGAAATGACTTGTTATTTTTTTTTGAGTGTAATATAATTTATATAATCAGTTTTAAAAAAAGGAGAAAGAGTATGAATGTCGAAGAATTAAAACTAAAAGATTTTGAAGATTTATACAAAATAATCGAAGAAGAAGAATATTTAATGCTGGAAGATATTGAAGACACCATAGAAATTTATGACAAATACCCTTTTCTGATTTTTTTTAAAATAAAAAAAAGATATCCAAGGTATAAATTCAGAAGCAAGATCTTTACAGATAACGTGGCAGAAGACCCTGTTATAATAAGAAATGTAGAATGCCTTGATGAAAAAGCATATATTATTCAAGATGAAATTAAAGAAATCATAAGGCTTAAAAATGAGCCAAATGTTTCCCAAGAAATAGTGAAAGAAGAAATAATAAATTTTCTTTTAAAATATAATTATTTTGAAGACAAAAAAGAGCAAGAGCCGTAAAAAATACGGCTCTTATTTATTATCTTAATCAAAATAAACATCTTTTATATCATCAACAGCTAAATAATAAAGCTGTTTTATTTGAGATTTTAAAATCCTTGCTTCTGAAAGAGGAGGAAGATTTTCTATATCGAAAAATTTTACATCATCAATATCAAATGTACTTTTTAATTCCCCTCCTATTTTTTTACATAAAAATACAATTTTATAAGTATAAAATGCTTCCTGCGGATGAGGATGGCATTTTTTATCATAAACTGCAAGAATTCTTACGACTTCAACATCAAGTCCTGTTTCCTCTTTCATCTCTTTTTTTATAACTTCTGAAGGAGTAAATCCTATATCTGCCCATCCTCCTGGTATTGACCATTTTCCTGGATCAAGTTTTTCTTCAACCATTAAGATTTTATTATTTTCATCAAGAAGAATTCCTCTTATATCAACTTTTGGAGTTGGATATTCTTTGATTGGAAGATAGAAACTGCATATATCTTCCATAGAATTTTCTGATAAAAGACTTAAAATTTTCATATTTATTTCTTTTAATTCGTGATATCTTTCATCATCATAGCCGTTATGTGCATAAAGGCAACCTAAATCAGCTAAGTTTATATTTCTTTTTACAAGATTTATAAGTTCATTTAATTTTTCATTTTTCATAATAGCTTCTCCCTTAATAAGTTTATTCTTTAAAATTTAATTTCTTCTATATTTTGTTTATCATCTTTATCCATTGGAATAGATTTATATTTTACAGTTCCAAAATCTATTTTTTTCAAATCTATTTTTCTTATCTGGCTGTTATTCATAGTAGTATAATAAAACTCTCTGTCTGAAAGATTTGAAACAGCAGTCCATTGTGTTGCACTTGGAAGATTTTTAGGAATTTTATCTTTATGTTCTAACGGATATTCTATTCCTATTGGAATATCAAAATTATTCATAATATGAAAAGCCTGAGTTATTCCCTCATAGCTGTTTTCTGGAATTCTTGAAGAATTAAGATAGAAAAATGCTCTCACAAATCTTGATGGAGGAGTAATATCCCCGGGAAGTCCTAATGCCCCTGTTCCGCTTCCAAAAGAAAAAATCTTCTGTCCGTTTCTTTCATAAGATTTTGCATCTCCAGCATAAAGATTTACATAATTATTTAAATTTTTCATATGCCACTCATAATCTGGAGCATTAGTAACAACTCCAACTTTATTTTCATAAATTTTTACTTCTCCTCCGTTTACTATTTCAAGAACCACATTATTTCCTTTTGCATCTGCTATTCTCCAATGAGCAGTTGGAAGAGGATTTCCTTTTTCATCATAAGCTATATTTACAATTTTTATTTTTTTTAGTCCCTTTTTAACTTCTTCCACTGTTGAAAAATTTGAAAGTATCCACCCTACGACTTCCATATCTGCTATAGAATTTTCTTTATCTTTAGGGTTAAATTTTGCAAGACTTCCATAATGAGGAAAATAAAAAAGTCCAGCATTAAGCCCTGCTTCATTTATCCCCTCTCCTATAAATTTATCATAAACAACACTCGCTCCAACAAAACCATATTTAGATTTCCATTTATAACCGTCCTCTTTTCCGCTGGGAGTCAGAGACTGAAATTTTTTTCCTCTTGGTGATACTACAATTCTGCTGTTTAAATTATATTCTCCAAATTCAATAGTCCTTGCCTGTATCATTTTATTATCTTTAGTTTTGATACTTATTCCTGTACAAGAATAAGCTGTAATTGATAAAACCGTAAAAATAAAAGTACAAAATATAAATATCTTTTTCATTGTTCCTCCTGAATAATAATTTTCATGTCTTTTTGACTTGAAAAAAACAGTATTTGTTATTTTTTTAGAGGAATTATATAGGGAATTTCATTTTCTCTAAAAAATATTTCACATTCTAAATTATAAATTTCTTTCATATTTTCTTTTGTAAATACTTCTTTGGGAGTTCCCTCTGCAAAAACAGTTCCCTCTTTCATTAAAATAATTTCATCGCAAAACATTGCAGCTAAATTAAGATCGTGAAAAACTCCTGCAGCTGTTATTTTTTTCTGGACTGTAAATTTTTTTACTCTCTCCATAATTTCAAGAGCATGATTTAAATCAAGTGCTGAAGTAGGCTCATCTAAAAGAACTATTTTAGTTTCTTGAGTAAAAGCTCTTGCAAGCAAAACTTTTTGAAATTCTCCCCCAGAAAGCGTAAGGATACTTCTTTTAATAAATTTTTCAAGCCCAAGCTCTTCAATATATTTAAAAGCTGTTTCTTTATCTTCTTTAGAATATCCCCTCAAACTGTTTTTTAAATAGGGAAGTCTCCCCATAATTACAAACTCCTCTACAGTTACAGGTGAAGTCATCTGTGATTTCTGCGGAACAAAAGATATAACTTTTGCTTTTTCTTTCTGACTGTACTCAGAAACTTCTTTCCTATTCAAAAATATTTTACCACTCTCTCCTTTTAAATATCCAAGAATATTTTTTAAAAGAGTTGTCTTCCCGCAGCCGTTCGGTCCTAAAATTCCAATAAATTTATTTTCTGATATTTCTAAATTTATATTTTTTAATATTTTCTTTTTATTATAAGAAAAATTTAAATTTTCAATTTTAATTATCTCCATCTAAAATTCCCCTTTTTTACTAAACGCCAAATACATGAAAAAAGGAACTCCAAAAAAAGCTGTGATTACTCCTATTGGAATTTCCACAGGAGCAAAAATTGTTCTCCCCAGTGTATCACATACAAGAAGAAAAAATCCTCCGGCAAAAATTGTATTTGGAAGAAGTTTCCCATTGGAAGAGCCTATAATCATTCTTACTATATGAGGAACAACAAGCCCAACAAAACCAATCATTCCTGAAAATGCCACTGAAAAAGCTACAGTCAGAGAAGATACTGTTAGAATTTTTATTTTTAATCTGTCAACATCAACCCCTAAAGAATATGCTTCTTCATCTCCAGAAAGAAGTGCATCAAGTTCATGTCTTTTCATATAAAAATATCCTGTTGAGAAAACAAGAGGAATAAAAATACACAAAATTCTTTTCCAAGTTGCATTTCCTAAATATCCCATTGTCCACATTGTAATTTTAAAAGAATCTTCACCTATAAGATATACTGCAAATGAAATAAAAGCTCCTAAAAAAGATGAGACCGCTATTCCTGTTATCAAAAGCACAGTTACATTTATTCTATTTCCTTTTTTTGCCATTTTAAAAATAAAAAAAGTGCTTAAAAGCGAAAATATAAAAGCCAGAATTCCATACATAAAATCCGGCATATTAAAAATAAAAGCAATTACAGCTCCAAAAGTTGCACTTGCTGCTATTCCTATTATGTATGGATCTGCAAGAGGATTTTGAAAAACAGTCTGAAGAACTGCTCCCCCTGAAGAAAGCATCATTCCAATAAGAACTGCCATAATAATTCTTGGAAGCCTTAAATTAAAAATAATTGTCTTTATATGCTCTGGAGCTTTTGTGTAAGAAAAAATATATTTAAAAGGAATATAAATACTTCCAGCTGATAAAGAAAATATTCCCGTTATTATTATTCCTATTATAAAAAAAACAGGCAGAAATTTTTTCATTTTCACTCCTTTTAAAATTTACTCTACTGAAAAATGTAATTTTTTTATTAAAACTGACGGTGAACCTGTACTTGAAAGAAAAAACTTCAAATCATTTCCAATTTCTTCTATATCTTTAAGAAGCTCAAAAAAGTTTCCAGCAACAGTCATCTGATTAAGCGGCTCACATTTTTTACCATTTTTTATTAAAAATCCTTCTGCCGCCAAAGAAAAATCTCCTGATATAGAATTAAGACCAGAATGAAGCCCTGCAAAATCTGTAATAAGAACCCCGTTTCCAATTTCTTTTAAAAGTTCTTCAAAAGATTTTTCTCCTTTTTTTACATAAAGATTAAAAGAAGATATGCCGATAGTTCCTTTATATCCTCCTTTACTTGCATTTCCCGTAGAATTTACACCATCTTTTTTAGCAGTTTTTAAATTATAAAGATATGTTTTTAAAATTCCATCTGCAATAAGTTCTTTATATTTTGTAGGAACTCCCTCTGCATCAAAAGATGAGCTTCCCTCACCATCTTTTAAATGCGGGTCGTCAACAAGAGAAAATTTTTCTCCTGCAATTTTTTCTCCAAGTTTTCCTTTTAAAAGAGAAACTCCCTTTTGAACTGCTTCTGCCGAAAAAATTCCGGCCATACTGTCTATAAGAGAAGTGAAAGCCAGATTTTCTATTATACACTTACTTTCTTTCAAATTAATACTTATAGGATTTAATTTTGATACTGCGTCTGAAACTGCATTCTCTGCAATTTTTTTAAAATCAAATTCTTCAAATTTTCTCCCGATTTTAAAATCTGAACCTGTTTTTATAATTCCATTTTCTTCAGCCTTAAGAGAAAGATAAGTGTATGCTATATTTCCCTTATCTTTTAAGAAAACACCTTTTGAATTTTTTATAATTCTTTCTCCATTTCCCATTCCAAACATACAACTGTTAATATTTTTTACTCTTGTATCAAGATTTTTAGCTTCTTTTTCCATATTTATTAAAAAATTTTCTATTTGAGAAATTTCAATATTTTCAAGACTTGAATTATATGTTTCAACAGGAATATATTCTCCCTTCCCATCATAAATAATCTGTTCATCTTCACTTTCTATTATAGAGGCATTCTCTCCAGCTTCGTTTATTAAAAAATCTCCATCATCTTCTGTAAAACTTTCTGTGTAAGAATATCCCATTTTCCCGTCAAATTTTCCTCTGAAAGATATTCCTTGATTCTGGCTGTCAGAAAAATTTTCTATTTTCCCGTCATAAACTTTTAAAGATGTATTCCCTCCAGAAAGAAAATAAATCTCAAATTCCTCTATATTTTTTTCCTGTGCTTTTTTAAATACAAGCTCTATAAATTTATCTTTATTCATTAAAAACCTCCGATGTTTTTCTCCACTTATAAATTATATCATTATTTTGCAGAAAAAATAAAATTTTATAATTTTTTTCCAAAAAATAAAAAATATTTTTTGGATATACAAAAGATACATTAAAAAACTATAATAGCTACATAAGAAAGGAAGTCAATAAACCTTTCTGGAAAATTACCATATTATCAAGTTTATGAGTAGGATTTTATTTTTATTTCTCTCCCTTACGTATATAAAAATAAAGTCTATATTCATAAACAACCATCAATTAAATGCCTAAACCCAAATAAAAGGAGATGAGTTCCCGTCATCTCCTTTTTCCCTTTTTTGTATACCGCCGCGTCCTTTTACATTTACAAAATTCAAAAAATCTGTCATAATATAAAATATTATAAATAAACAAAGAAGGTTATTATGACAAATTCACAGACACAGTTTATAAAAATGACAGAAACACCTATACCAAATCTTGTGAGCAAGCTAGCTGTTCCTACAATTATCAGCATGCTTGTATCTTCTTTTTATAATATGGCAGATACTTTTTTTGTTGCAAAATTGGGAACAAGTGCCGCGGGAGCTGTAGGAATAGTTTTTTCCCTGATGGCTGTTATTCAAGCAGTAGGATTTGGACTTGGAATGGGGTCTGGAAGTAATATTTCAAGACTTTTAGGACAACAAAAAAATAAAGAAGCTGATATAATAGCTTCAACAGGATTTTTTTCAGCCATAACTTTTGGATTAGTTCTTACATTTTTGGGAACAATTTTTATAAATCGTCTTATGAAAAATTTAGGAGCAACTGAAACAATTCTTCCATATGCAAAAGATTATGCTAAATATATTCTTTTTGGAGCTCCTGTAATGTGTGCTTCTTTTGTTATGAATAATATTTTACGTTCTGAAGGAAAAGCAGCTCTTTCTATGGTTGGAATTACTTTCGGAGGAGTTTTAAATATTATTCTTGATCCTATTTTTATTTTTGTTTTTAAACTGGGAATTTCTGGAGCAGCTATCGCTACTCTTTTAAGTCAGTGCATAAGCTTTTCTCTGCTTCTTTCATGTTTCGTAAGAAAAAAAAGCACAACAAAACTTCATATTAAAAATGTTTCAAAAAAAATAGGAACATATCTCCTTATTATAAAAACTGGACTCCCATCTTTATGCCGTCAGGCTCTGGCAAGCATAGCTACAATTTTTTTAAATGTCAATGCTTCTTTTTACGGAGATTCTGCTGTTGCTGCTATGTCAATTGTGGGAAGAATTTTTATGTTTACCATGTCTGCCATGATAGGACTTGGGCAAGGATTTCAGCCTGTACTTGGATATAATTATGGAGCAAAAAAATATAACAGAGTAAAAGAAGCTATATTTTTTACAGGAAAAATTGGAACTATTGTAATGACATCATTTGCTATTATTGGTTTTATTTTTGCAGAAGATATAATGAAAATCTTTCGTAAAGAAGATTTGGAAGTAATTATTATCGGTGCTTTTGCAATAAAAATGCAGTGCCTTGCTCTTCCAATTCACCCAATGATAGTTGTATCAAATATGACATTGCAGATTGTTGGTAAATCATGGCAAGGAACTTTTCTTTCTGCTGCAAGACAGGGAATATTTTTTCTTCCTCTGATAGTTATTTTTTCTCATACTATGGGACTTATAGGAATACAAATAACTCAGCCTGCTGCAGATATATTAACCGCTATATGCTCAGTACCTTTTATGATTGTTTTTTTTAAAGAAATAAAATAATAAATATATTTTTAGGAGGATATTTTGTTTAAAATAGGAATAGATATAGGCTCTACTGCAGCAAAGGCAGTAGTTATGGAAGAAAATAAAATTTTAGATTATTTTGTTATGCCTACAGGCTGGAGCAGTATTGATACTGCTGATAAAATTTTAAAAATTTTAAATGAAAAAGGATACAGCAAAGAAAATTCCAAAATTGTTGCAACAGGATATGGAAGAATTTCTGTTCCTTTTGCTGATAAAACAGTGACAGAAATAACATGCCACGGAACTGGAGCATATTATTTTTATAAAGATGACTGCACAGTAATAGATATTGGAGGACAGGACACAAAAATTATCACTATTCAAGATGGAATGGTTTCAGATTTTACAATGAATGATAAATGTTCAGCAGGAACAGGGAGATTTATTGAAATTATGGCTAATACTCTGGGAGTTTCTTTGGATAATTTAACAGAACTTGCAAAACACGGAAAAAATATAAAAATAACTTCGATGTGTACTGTTTTTGCCGAATCAGAAGTTATAAGTCTTATTGGTCGTGGAGAAAAAAGAGAGGACATTGCTTTCGGAATAATAAATTCCGTTGTGACAAGAGTTGTTTCTCTTTGTAAAAAGCATGGAAAAAATAATACTTTTTTCTTAACAGGGGGACTTTGCAGCAATGAATATATTCTTTCTCTTTTAAAAGAACAGCTCGGTTGTGAAGTAATTACAAATGAGCTGGGAAGATATGCAGGAGCTGTAGGAGCTGCTATAATGGCAGGAAAAATAAAAAAATAATATTCTCAAAGGGAGGAAATCAATGAACAATTTACCTAAAAATTTTGAAACTTTTTCTGATGCCAGAAGACAAGGTTTCTTAAAAGTAAAAGAACTTAAAGATGCAGGAAAAAATGTTGTGGGTACTTACTGCACTTATACACCAAAAGAAATTATTTATGCAGCGGGAGCTTATCCTGTTTCTCTTTGTGCTTCAAGTGAAGAAACTATTCCTGATGCAGAAAGACATCTTCCCAAAAATTTATGTCCACTTATAAAAGCAAGCTACGGTTTTGCTTTAACTGACAAATGTCCATATATGTATTTTTCTGATTTAGTTATAGGTGAAACGACTTGTGACGGTAAGAAAAAAATGTATGAACTTTTGGGAGAAATAAAAGATACTTATGTAATGAATCTTCCAAATTCACAAAATAACAGCTATTCTTTTGAATTTTGGAAAAGCGAAATAAAAGCATTTATAAAAAAATTAGAAGAAAAATTTAATGTAACAATAACTGAAGAAAAATTAAAAGAAGGAATAAAATTATGCAACGAAGAGAGAAGAGTTTTAAAAGAACTTTATTCTCTTGGAAAACTTGTTCCTCCGCCAATTTCAGGATATGACACTTATAAAATTCTTGATGGGGCAAACTTTACTTTTGATAAAAATGAACAAAATGAAAAAATAAGAGAAATGATAGCTGAACTTAAAAAAATTCATGAAGAGGGAAAAAGTAAAATTCCTGTGTCTGCACCACGTATTCTTATAACAGGCTGCCCTATGGGAGGAGTTATTGATAAAATTGTAAAACCTCTTGAAGAACTTGGAGCTGTTGTTGTTGCTTACGAAAACTGCAGCGGAATGAAAAATCTTGAAGAACTTGTAAGAGAAGATACTAACTCTATTGATGCTTTAACTGAAAAATATCTTAATATCCCTTGCTCTGTTATGACACCAAACAAAGGAAGAGAAGAACTTTTAAAAGAAGTTATTGATGAATATAAAGTTGATGGTGTTGTTGAAGTTGTTCTTCAGGCATGCCACACTTATAATATTGAATCTCATAATATAAAAAAATTGGTTATGAAAGAAAAAGAAATCCCTTATATTGCCCTTGAAACTGATTATTCAACTTCTGATTCTGGTCAGGTTAAAATAAGAATGGAGGCATTTTTAGAACTTTTAGGATAAAAAATTTAGGAGCTGACAATACAAACTCAGCTCCTTTTTATATTCTTTATAACTTATTTAAATACACACCTTACCATTTTATCAACCAATATTTTAAAAAATATAATACCATTTTTTATTTAATTTCATTTTTAAATTAAATAATTAATATATTTTAAATAAATTTATGAATAACTGTTTTAAGGCATATCCTTTTTTTCTTCGACCTTTCTATCAAGAAAATAAAAAGAAGCCCCTTAAAAGTTAAATCAGGGCTTCATAGCTATAAACTATTTTATTTATTATATATAAACTTAGAAAATATTACTTACAGCTTTCAAAAGCTCTCTTTTAAGCACAGGCTCTGCTTCCTCTAATTTCAAATTCATTTTATTGGCTGTACTTACCACTCTTGTCTGATATTTATTCATATTCCCGCTGTTTTCACTAACAGAAAAATTTCTGCTCTGTGTTCCTTGAGTTATTGTACTTACAGCTGAACTCTTTACTTTATAAGGTGTTCTTTCACTTACAAGAATATCAGTTATCATACCGTAAAAAGTATCATCCACCAAAGCATCACTTAAAATTCCTAAAGCTCCGCCTACAAGTCCCCACGCTACAGCTGTATTTGTTGAACCTGTATTATATCCTCCAAGCAATGCTCCAATCCCAGCTCCTGTAAGTCCGCTTAAAGCTGCGTCTGAAGTATTTAAACTTAATTTTTCAAGTCTTAATATATTTATCTGTAACCAATAATTTGCAGTTTTAGGAGTATTCACTATTTTATATCCTTTTTCTGTAAGAATACTTTTTAAATCTTTTTCAATAAAAATATCTGACATAGAAGTGTTTTTAATTTGAAGAAAAACAGTTTTATCTGTGATGTATTCTGGATTAAGCCAAATTGTTTCTGACATTTTTGTCTGAGTTTCTATATTTCTTTTTTTAACAGCTGTTTCAAGTGAACTGCACCCGCTAATTAAAAGAAAAAACAAAGATATTATAGCAATAAATATTTTTTTCATAATCTTCCTCCAATTTTATTTGATATTATATAGTATCATAAATACATTATATTGACAAAATAAAAAGCACAGCCTTTTAAAGCTGCACTTTTTACTGTTTCAATTCTTTAGTAATTTTATTTTAAAGAAGTATTTAGGGCTGTTTTAGTCAACTCTTTCTATTTTTTCGTTTTTGTCTCTTTCTTTAAGCACATTATCACATGTAAAAATAAGATCTGATTCATATCTTTGATATACTGTATTTCCATCTCCCCAGACACCAGCAAGACCTTTCTGTCCTGCACCAAATACAGGTTCTCTTGCTCCGTCTATTTCTGGATTTACATATTTAACAAACCATTTTTCAAGACGCATTCTCATTTCACGTACTTTATATTGATAATTTTCATCATCAATAAGATTTACTTTTTCATCTGGATCTTCTGCTAAGCAGTAAAGTTCGTGAGGACCAAATGGATATCTGTGAATATATTTCCATTCTCTGTTTCTTATCATTCTTACAGGACCGTATTCATCAAAGACAACAACATCTTTTTCTTCATTTTCTTTTCCGCCTGTAAGAACTTCACAGAAACTTTTTCCTGGAAGTGCTATTGGAGATTTATAATCTATTCCTACATATTCAAGAATTGTAGGCATAATATCATAATGGCTGTAAAGTCCCTTGAAAACTTTTCCTCCTGCAATATGATTTTTATGGCTTACTATCATAGGAATTTTTACTGATGTTTCAAACATATTAAGTGGAGAAGTTCCGTTTCCTTTTCCAAAAATTCCATGATGGCCCATATTCATTCCGTTATCACTTGTAAAAATAATAAGAGTATCTTCTAATTTTCCTAGTTCTTCAAGTTTATCAATAACTTTTTGAATTCCTCTGTCAACTCCTGTAATCGCTCCAAAATATCCTCTTAAAATTGCAAGTCTTTCTTCCTCTGTTCCTTCAAAAGTTTCTCTAATCTTCCAAGGGTGATAATCTTCTCTTGGACAGCTTTCAAATTTACAGTCTTTGTATAAATCTAAAAGTTCTTTTGGATGATGTTCAGGTCCCCAAGGTGCATGAGGAGCTGTGTAATGTAAACTTAAATAAAATGGTTCATCACTTTCTGCATATTTTTCTAAAAATTCTATTCCATAATCTGTTGTTGCATCAGTTATATATTTTGGCTCTTCTATAAGAACTCCATCTTTATACATTGGAGCATTATAGTATGGACCTCCGCCTTTTTCATGAACATACCATTGGTCAAATCCCTGCTGTATTTCAGCACTGTTTCCTAAATGCCACTTACCACTTAGACAACATCTATATCCATTTTCAGATAAAACTTTTATAAAAGTATCCTGTCCTTTTAAATATTCAATTGTATCTTTGTGATGTTCGTCAAGCCAGTCATGTACACCATGCTGAGATGGAATTCTTCCTGTAAATATAGAAGCCCTTGCTGGAGAACATACAGGAGATACACAGAAACAATTTTCAAATCTTGTTCCCTCTTCTGCTAATTTATCCAATGTTGGAGAAATCACATCTCTATTTCCATAACTTCCCAATGACCAATATCCTTGGTCATCAGTAAGTATAAATAAAATGTTTGTTTTTTTCTTCATAAGTTAAGTCACCTTTTTATTTATTTTCCTCTTTTGCTTTGTTATTTTTTGTTATATTTGTAAGCATTTGTTTTACATCTTCAAATCCTTTAATTCCAACGTGAAATATTGTAAATACATACCATGCAAGTCCACCGAAGAAAAGTATACTCCAAAATAATCTCATATATGCCGCCTCCCTATTTTTTTAACATAATTTTTAAATTAGAACCAACAAACATAGCTATCCAAGCACAAGCAAATGCACCAATACCTGAATAATATGGACCGATTGCTTTAGCAAATTCTGCTGTTGCAGGGATTTGTTGAAGTACAAGGAATAAAATAGGAATTGCTGAACCAACTACTATTGCTGCATAAGCTCCCCAAGTATTTGCTTTTTTCCAATAACATGCAGCTATTAATAATGTAGAAACACTTACAGAATAAATTGCAGCAGTAAGAGTCATGTATACCCATAAATCTGATTTTAAAGGATACCATAATCCATAGAATAATAGGAAAAGCCCAATTGCAGCAACTAAAAGTTTATTGATAAGAACTGCTTTTTTCTCAGACCAAGTTCCTTTATGGAATACAGCAAGAATATCATTATAAATAACACTTGCCCAACCTAGAAGATATGATGAATCTGTTGACATATCAGCAGCAAGCATAGCAGCAACAACTATTCCAATAAGTCCTGTTGGAAGTGCAGCAGCCAAGAATCTAGGCATTGCAGTTATAGGTGCTCCTCCAAGTGCATCTGGTTTCCAGATTGTAAGAGCAGCAAGTCCCCAAGATACAGGAATTAATGAACGAACTATATAGAAGAAACTTGTTTTTGTATACATTTTTTTAGCAACAGTTGAGTCTTTACAAGCAAGAACTCTCGCAATCATTGTCTGCCAAGTAAGAACAGTTGCTGAAACTGTAAGGAATGTATAAAGAACATACTGCCAGCCTAAATTTTTATTGATAAATGGGTTAAATCCAGCAGCCCCATAAGTGCTTTGAACTGCATCCATAATAGTTCCCCATCCAATAGTTGCAACTATATAAATTGTAACAATAATCATTCCAGCACTCATAAGAATAAATTGTAAGAAATCTGTTACAAGAACTGATATCATTCCACCAAGAACAGTGTATAAAGCAACAACAATTAAAAGTCCTGTCATAGTTATTTCAAGATATTTAGGATTTAAACCAACAACCGCAACAAGGAAATCTCCACCTGTTCTTAAGAATACTCCTGTATTTAAAAGTCCACCAATAACAATAATAAGTCCTGTTGCCCATCTAACTCTTGGACTGTATTTTTTCTCAAAGAATTCTGGTAGTGTCATAGCATTTGCATCTCTTAAAGGTTTAATACAGAATCCTGTTTTTCCTACAAGATACATAGATGTACAAAGAAGAAGTCCTACAACTGCTCCTGAAAAACCATATCTATAACCAAGCTGAGCTGCAGCCATACAAGTTACTATTCCAAATTCTGTTGCTGCAAGAGATGCCATTCCTGCATAAAGATTAACTTCTCTTCCTGCAACTAAATAATCTTCAACATTGCTTACATATTTTCTTATTGAAAGTCCTACAAGAAGACTTACTAAGATATAAAATCCTATTATACTTCCGTCTAATGCCCATGAAAAATTCATATAATCCTCCTAATAATTACTTCATATTGTTCTGAACATATTATTCAAAGCAAGAATAACTGCACCATAAACTATGGTATCACTGTCAAAACTTGCACTTTTTATATTCAGACTGTTGTTTTTATTTAAGTTTCCCTCTTTTACTTTTCTTTTAAGTTCTCTCCAGAAAAAATCTCTACACTTATTTATTTTCCCATAGATAACTATTTCTTCTGGATTTATAAGTGTAGTTATCCAGAAAACAATATTTAAGAAAACAGGTATAAGATTCATAAAAATATTCCTGAACTCTTTTTCATTATTGTTTGCCCGTTCAATAATCTCATCATAAGAATATTTTTTTCCTGTTATTTCAAAAATTTTCTGCTCTATTCTCCAGTCAGATAAAATTGTTTCAATGCAGCCTTTATTTCCGCAACTGCATATTAGAGCTTCTTTAGAGAGGTCAAATGGAATATGTCCTATTTCTCCTACTCCAAAATCTTTTCCATGATATAATTCTCCATTTAAATAAACAGCAGCCCCAACCCCTGCACCTATATTTATTACTACAAAACTTTTTTGTTTCTGACACATTCCAAAAGTTTTTTCATAAAGTGCCATAAGATTTACACCATTTTCAATTACAACAGAAATATTATATCTTTTTTCAAACTCATCTTTTATTTTTACATTGTTCCAATTGTAAGAAGCAGAATAAATACTTATTCCATTCTGTACATCTACAATTCCATTCATTGCAATACCAATTTTTACAATCTTTTCTTTTACAATGTATTTATCTGTCATTTCAAAACAGATTTTTATTATATTTTTATTTTCTGATACTTTTTTCTTTTCCAAACTTAAAAGATTTCCTTCTAAATCTGAAAGAGCTATGGAAATTTCTTCTGACCCAAAATAAATTCCAAGAACTTTTCCTAAATTGGAATTTATTTCAAGTCCCACAGCATTTCTTCCATTTGTCTTTATGTTTTTGTTGTGATTTTCTTTTAAATATCCCAATTCCATAAGACATTTTACTCTTTTGCTAACAGCAGCCTGAGAAATACCAAGTTTTTCAGCAATTTCCACCCTTGAAGCAGCTTCTTTTTTTTGAATTAATTCTAAAATTTTAACGTCGTTTTTGTTTCTTTTCATTTTAACTTCTCCAACAATATTGTTCATTAATAATATACTATGGTTTTATAAAAAACTAAAGGTATTAAATAAGAAAATAATAACAAAAAATCATTCTTATTTAACTTGATTAAGAAATACTCCTGCAAGTGCTTTATAAATCGTAATTATAGAGCACTATACTTTCTTAACCTAATTAAGAAAGAAATAGAAAAAAATAAAAAAAGATGACCTATAATAAGATAAAATATCTGAAAAATATATTCTTATTCTATTTTTCAATCTTTTTATAGTCATCTTTTTATAAATTGCTAAAATTTCTGCCAAGTTCTGTATTCACGTCTTATATCAAAACTAGTGTAATTTTCAAGTTTTCTATCTCTTACAATTTTTTTTGTTTTAAAATCATAAATATATCTGATAAATTTATTTCTATATGAGTTACGGACATATTCCTCTTTTATAAAATGAAGTTTATCTCCTTTTAAATAAATTTTTGCAGGATAACGCTGTTCCACAGCCTTAGCATCAATCAAAGTTTCTGCATATTTTGTAAATGCTTCACGAAGTTCCATATCCATCATACTTTCAAAATATATTTTTTTATCATCGTAAATTCTATATCCCACAATACTTCTATAATCATCTGTTCTCATATCATAGTCAATATTTCTTTCTTTTTTCTCTTTAGCACCGTATTCATTTATTACTTTTGTATCCCCAGCAACAGCTTCATAAAGAGGACTTATTATCATTCTTATTTTTACTTTGTTTTTATCAAACTCTTTAGCTTCCTCTACATTCATTTTTAATCTAAATTCTTCTTTTGATTTAAACGGAATTGAAAAATGTTTTACTTTTCTTTCTATTCTTCCATCACTATTTTTTATATTTTCAATATCCTCATATGAAAAAACTATAAAAATCATTTCCTGTGAATCTGCATTATATTCTATATTCATTTTTCCAGAATCATATATAAAGTAGGAATCAATCAAAAAATTAAGATATCTTTTTTGATCAGACTGAGCCCGTTTTATATATTCTTTTGTTGTTTCAAATTCACTCTTTCCCGGTGAGTACATATAAGTATTTTTTAAAGAATATCTTTTTACCATATATTCTTTAGCTTTTTCAAAACTTAAGCCCTCTTCTTCCATCATTTTATTAAATCTGTATTCATTATGATAAACTCCTTTTTCATCATAACCACGTCTGTTAATTCCATTTTTATCATAACCAAGAGAGTTGTATCCTTTTTTGTCATAGCCGCTTCTGTCAAATCCATATTTATTATATCCATTTATGTTATAACCTTCTTTATCATACTCTGACTTAGTTATTTTATTTATTCCAATATTTTTTCCTTCAACATAAAATCCTCTTTCATCAACTTTATCTGCACATGATGTTAAAAGAACAAGTGAAAGAAATGAAATTAAAAATTTTTTCATTTTAGTCCTCCGATATTTTACATATATTACAGAATAACTTATCTGAAGAAAAAAATCAATCAGAAATGTTGATTTATTTTACATTTTTTTTATTTTATATAAATATTAAAAAATATGCTTTTTTTTATTTGAATTTATTGAAATGTTGTTTTTAACTTTCTTATATGTTAAGATATAAATATAATTTATAACTCTCTGAGGTGATAATATGAAAAAAATAGGAGTAATGGCGGGAACTGTAATTGACACACAGATGGGTGTTGATTTATTAAAAGTCGAAGGCTTTGATGCTTATGGTTATTCTGTTTCAAAAAATTGTTACGAACAGGATAAACTTCAATTTCTTTCAAAAGAAGAACTTGAAAATCTTGTTCTTGAAAAACTTATCCACATGAAAGAAAATCATATGGATTCTTGTTTTGTCTACTGCAACTCTTTAAGCTGTGCAGTTGATTTTGAAAAGCTTTCTAAAAAAATTAATTTTAAAATTATCACACCTTTTGATGCTTATAAAGTTATAGGAAACAACTATGATTTTCTTTTTCTTATGGCAGCAAACAGCATCTCTACAAAAAATATAGAAGAGTTTATAAAAACTAGAAATCCTAAGGCTAAATTTCTCTCTCTAGGATTTTTAACTCTTGTAAATAAAATAGAAACATGTGCCTCAAAAAATGAAATTACAGAGCAGGCAGCTTTAAAAGAACTTTTTACTTTTTTTGAAAAAATAGAACCAGAAATTGAAAATAAGGCAGTTATTCTTTCATGTACACATTTTCCATATATAAAAGAAGAAATTGACTTAATGACAAATCTTACTGTGGTTGACCCAGCAAAAGAAATGATAAAATTTTTATAATAGGAGATTTTTATGGAACAGCTTTTGATTTATGACAATATTATCTTAAATTTTATACAGGTATTTCGTTCGCCTCTTTTAGATAAACTTATGCCAGTAATAACATGTCTTGGAAATTTTGGCTTTATCTGGATAGCTGTTACTATTCTTGCACTTATTTCTAAAAGATATAGAAAATTAGGATTTACACTTGCACTTACTCTTATTCTCTGTGCAATAATTGGAAATCTCTGGCTTAAACCTTTTGTGGAACGTTTAAGACCTTTTGAAGCAAATCATTTTACAGAACTTTTAATTACAGCTCCAAAAGATTTTTCTTTTCCATCAGGACATGCCATGGCTTCCTTTGCCTGTGCAACTGTACTTTTATATTTTGATAAAAAAATAGGAATTCCCGCACTTATTACAGCAATTTTAATTTCTTTCTCAAGACTTTATCTTTATGTTCATTATCCAAGTGATCTTTTGGGAGGAATGATAATAGGAATTGTTATTGGAACTTTTACGTATAATTTTATACTACCTGTTAAGACAAAAAAGAAACACCACTATTATTTTTAATACATTACTTTTCTTTGTTCAAACAAAGAAAAGTAATCAAAAGAAAATTGCCCTGCTAATGAAAAATAGTTTTATTAATTTTGTTCTCAAAACTAAAATTTATAAACTCGAACTAAAGTTCTCAAACATATAAATTTTTACGTTTTGTTCACTGCATTAATCACAAACTATTTTTCAATGCAGGGAAACTTTATAATTTTTTCCACTTCTGTATTTTTCTATTTAATTACTTTATCAGAAATTTCTATTTCGCTTTCATAAATTTTCAGCATTTTTGGTGTTCCGTCAGCAGGAAATATAAATACACTTTTTACAGCTGATTTTTTTGGTATATTTATATCTCTAGCTGGGTATAAAGCAAAAACTGAAAATCCCTCTGTATCTAAAAGCTGTAAAGATTTCTGCTCGTTAAGATTTGTAAGTCTTATCAGCTGGTCTGTTTTATTTTTTAAAGCAACTGTTACTTTATATCCTTCTTCTTCATCTTTTGTTACTGATAAAACTTCAACTTTTACATTTTTTTCAAACTGTTCTCTATCATAAATTATAAAAGCATTATCAATACTTGTACCGTCTTTTCTTCCTGTATCTATTCCTTCTTTTACTCCTTTTAAAACATTTTTTCCAGTAGATACAACCCCTGATACTACTGATGATACAGCTTTTGTTACATTAGACTGTTCTTCTGCATATGACACTATACTCACTAATAATCCTAAAATAAAAACTAATTTTTTCATTTTCTCCTCCTATACTTTTTTAAGAATGATTTTTTACAGATACAATTATATCAAAAAATTTCTGTAACATATTATCTTCTGTAAATAATCTATGTTTTCTATTATAATTTTTTTGTTTTAATTTCTTTAATAGCTTTTTCTAACCCTCTTATATCAAAATCTATACAGCAAGAAGATAAATTTTTGTCCTTATAAATAACTTTTAAAATTTTACTCTTTTTAAAAATTTCCATTTCATTATCTATAAGAAGTATAAATATCTCATTAGGTTTATATATGTTTACTACTCCAATTCGTTCAAATTCAATAGGGTGTTCTGTTACCAATTTTACTTCTGTTTTCTGTAGTGTTTTATCATCGGCAGTTTCTTCAGTAAAAGTAGGATATTCCTCTGTTAATATATAAAGAGAATGATAATTAAGAATACCATCATAAGAACCTTTTCCTATATAAAGAGTCCCTCTTTGAGATGGCTCTGATTTTATTGAATTAGTAAAAATCATATCATAGTTTTTATCAAATTTCCATTCTGCAAAAGAGAAAACAGATAAAATTAAAAAAATTATTATTTTTAAAGATTTTTTCATTTTTTCTCCATAATTATTAAATTATTTTTTTAATGGTATTTCATTTAGTAGCTGTACTTTAAAAGCCCTGTTTTCTAAATCAAAGTAGATAGTTATGCTTCTTT
>ENA-OWPF01000900-OWPF01000900.1-human-gut-metagenome-genome-assembly--contig:-NODE-900-length-29739-cov-3.761420_pt1 | contig 29739 bp, 26 predicted proteins | sample MGYA00248261_ERZ651840 | MGnify/ENA primary metagenome ERZ651840 (study PRJEB26924, sample SAMEA4378268) | human gut metagenome | biome: human gut; feature: human-associated habitat; material: faeces... | reverse complement strand
TGCTCGTCGTCACCGATGAGTAAACGCTTAGGATCGGTAGATAAGGTGGTCTTACCAGTACCAGACAGACCGAAGAAGATTGCAGACTCAGTGCCTTCCATGTTGGTGTTGGCAGAGCAGTGCATTGCAGCGATGCCCTTTAACGGGAGGTAGTAGTTCATCATGGAGAACATACCCTTCTTCATCTCACCACCGTACCAGGTGTTGAGGATGAGCTGCATACGATCGGTGAGATTGAAGACAACGGCGGTCTCAGAGTTTAAACCTAACTCTTTGTAATTCTCAACCTTAGCCTTAGAAGCGTTTAAAACAACGAAGTCAGGCTTGAAGTTCTCTAACTCTTCCTTGGTCGGACGGATGAACATATTGGTAACGAAGTGAGCCTGCCATGCAACCTCAACAACGAAACGGATGGCCATACGGGTGTTAGCGTTAGCACCGCAGAAGCCGTCAACAACGTATAACTTCTTGTTGGAGAGCTCTTTACCAGCTAAAACCTTTAAGGTGTTCCAAGACTCGGTAGATAACGGCTTGTTATCGTTCTTGAAATCATCGGTGGTCCACCAGAAGGTGTCCTTAGAGGTCTCGTCCTTGACAATGAACTTGTCTTTAGGAGAACGGCCAGTGTAAACGCCGGTCATGACGTTAACAGCACCCATCTCGGTCTCAACACCCTTGTCAAAACCAGTCAGGTCAGCTGCAGTCTCAGCAGCGAATAACTCGTCGTAGGAAGGATTGCGAACAACTTCGGTAGTACCGGTAATACCGTACTTCTCAAGCTCAACAGTAGTAAAGCTCATTTTTTTCTCCACTTGATTTATGCTGAGATCATTCTCAGCAATGTCTGAAAAACTCTGATTAATTTTACAGTAAAAAAGGGGTCTACGTCTAACTTTCCAGCACCTGAAAAGCAAATATTTCTCAACTTAGAAAATCTAAAACTAATTTTTAAAATAATCTTCCTTATATTTACCTCTCAGACACGGTTTTTAAACTAATCTCTAAGGGTAATGCTAATGCCATCTTCAAAGTCTGAAGCTACACGATTAGCCTCAACCACCACCTCTTCTTCATCAGCATCGTCATTTACATCTAAAACTAAAGAGCCAGTAGTGAAATTTAAGGTAGCACCAGCAAAAGCTTTCTGTAACATGCCTTCAAGCTTAGCGGCACAGTGCGGGCAATCTAAACCCTCAATATCGCAACGTACTTTCATAAAATACCTCTCAACTGTTAAACAGTTGAATAATTTATCAACTATAGTTTGAATTATAAACAAAGAATGTTAAAAAGCGATCGCTAATCTTTAAAATTTGGGTAGGTTTTGCAGTTTTTTTATCAAAATGCCTTTTAATAGGGCTTGCCCGTGTATAATTCCGATAAATTCAAATAGCTATCAATGCGTATATCGCTTAGAAATGGAACTTAATAACAATGAGCAAGATCAGTGTAAGTGATAAAGCCCAAGAATATTTCTTAAAGATTATTAAAGAGCAGAAGATGGACGGCTTAGCCATTCGCTTAACTGCCACTAATGTTGGCACCCCAGGTGTTCAGTGCGGCATTCTCTATTGCCCTAAAGAGTACATCACCAGCAACGATGAGCACTTCCAGATGAATGGCTTTGAGATCGTCATCGACAGCTCAGTCAGCATGGTTTTAGATGAGTCTGTTTTAGATTTAACTAAGAATGAAGACGGCTCTGATCTTTTAACCTTCCACGCTCCTAATTTAAATAAGAGCAGCTTACCTGAGGATGCTAGCCTCAAAGATAAGATCAAATTCTTCATCGACACCACTGTGAGCCCGGCTTTAGCTAGCCACGGCGGCGCAGTAACCTTAGATGAGGTTACCGATGATGGTATCGTTAAGGTAAGATTCCAAGGCGGTTGCTTAGGTTGCTCTATGGTTGGCCTTACCCTCAAAGAAGGTATTCAGACTCAGCTCAATCAGGCCTTCCCGGGCATGATTAAAGACGTAGTCGATGTCACCGAGCATAAGGTTACTGAAGAAACTTACGGCTAAACAGCCCTAAAGATTTGATGGCAGAAGCGATGCTCACAGCATCGCTTTTTTATTATTCGCTTTTAAGCGAGCGGGATAATAAATCGCGAGCAGCCTGTGGTCCGGATTTACCGTTATATAAGACCTCATATAATTCAGTGCAAATCGGCATTTGCAAATCCATATGCGAGATAAGCTTGTGTACAGTTGCAGTCATGGTATAACCCTCTACAACCTGACCAATCTTCTCTAAGGCCTCATGAGCTGGTAAGCCTTGACCTAGCATGACGCCAAAGCGGCGATTGCGTGACTGATTGTCAGTACAGGTCAAAATTAAATCACCTAAGCCTGACAAGCCCATAAAACCTCTCTCTGTAGCTCCTAGAGCAACACCAAGACGGATCATCTCCGCTAAACCTCTAGTCACTAAGGCCGTACGCGCATTAGCACCATATCCTAAGCCGTCAGATAAACCGGCGGCAATGGCAATGACGTTTTTAATCGCGCCACCTAATTGCAAACCGATAAAATCTGCACATTCATAGACTCTAAAGGTCGGCGTATGCATGAGATTGCAGAGATCGGAGATGAAATTCTGATCATCACCGGCCACGGCAATGGCTGTAGGCATGCCTAAAGCTAGTTCACGCGCAAAGGTCGGTCCTGACAGAGCGGCCATCGGCACAGGAAAAGGTAATACCGCTTTTGCGGTATTGCTTAAAAAATCACCGCTGTCCTTATCTAAACCCTTAGTGGCCCATGCAAGACGGTGCTTAGGGGTAAGGTAGGGCACAATCTGCTCTAAAATGCCTTTAAAGGTATGACTTGGAACTACTAAAAGAATAGTCGTAGCATCTTCAAGGGCAGTTTTAAGCGAAGAGGTGAGCTTTAAGCTCTCAGGAAATTTAATTTCTGGCAGGTAAAAACGGTTTTCGCGCTCCTTTTGCATCTGCAGGACTCTTTCACTCTTGCGATCCCAAAGAGTTACCTGCAGACCCTTAGAAGCGACAGAGACTGCTAAAGAGGTGCCGTAAGAACCGGCACCTATAACGCTTAATGCACTTTTGCAGTCAGCCATTATCGCTACTTACTCTTAGGCCTGAGCACCAGCGGCCTGTTGCTCTTTCTGAGCCTGCTCTAACTTACGGGCACGGTAGAGAGCCTCAAAGTTGATAGGACGCAGGTTGAGAACCGGGAAGGAGGCACGAGAAATCATGGAAGAAATGTGCTCACGAGCATACGGGAAGAGGATGTTCGGAGCGGTTGCAGACAATAAGTAGTCAGCAGCCTCAGGGCCTAAATTGCGTAATAAGAATAAGCCGGCCTGATGAACTTCACAGATGAAAGCCTTTTTATCGTTGTTAGTGCAAGTTACAGTAACACGCATATCGACCTCGAACTGATCGTCAGCGATGTGCTTAGGCTTAGCATCGAACTCGATATTGATCTGCGGCTTCCACTGAGTACCAAAAACCTCAGGGCTATTAGGGGTCTCTAAAGAACAATCCTTAGCGTAAATACGTAAAATTTCAAACTGCGGCTGCTTCTGCTCCGGGGCTTGCTGATTATTGTCTGACATTTTTTATTTCCTTAATTTAAAAAAAATTATCTCTTGGTGGTAAGCGGTAAATTATCCATAGCCCACTGATTTATACCACCTTCTAAGGTATAAACCTCTTTATATCCTAATTTCTTCAGGATACGAGCGCTATAGAAAGTATCGGAATCGAACTTATCTTTACCAACTAAAACTACAGGTCTCTCTTTGGCGCTATCAATGCGCTGTAGCTTACCGCTCTTGATTTCCTCAAAAGTAATATTGATGGAATTAGCGATATGGCCCTTAGAGAAAAAGGCGGCAGGGCGAACATCAACAATAACGCCATTGTCATGATTTACCTTAACGGAAGCGATGCTTGATGACAGCTTTTTGATATTGGCAGTCCAAATTCTGATCTGCACATAAATTAAAGCTACAAAAGCTACTACCCAAATACCAACCATAAACAGATGACGACTTGCGAAGGCACTGTATTCGGCCATGCTTTCGGCAGAGAATAAATCTCCCACGTGAACACCTCAAAAAAAATTAAACGCGCTTATTTATGTCAATAAAAAATTTTTTATTAACAGTTTTGTCTAATAAAAACTGCCTTGAATTTTATCATAAAGCTAAAGCGTTGCGGTCATTTCAACAAATTCAAAAACTAATTACGAGGAATTTACTAAAAAATTTTGATTAAAATCGCGATATTTTCTAAATAAAACATATTTTTAGGTAAAATCTTGAACCATTTTTAAACATTTAAGTAAGCGCTAAGCCCTAAGGCTGGCCTTTTATTTTAAGTTAGCATATGCTAACTTAAAATAATTTGGTGTTAGCAAGATCAAAGTTACGTTTTAGGTGTAAACACGCTAAAATATAGCCAACTATTTTTATTTAAGCGAGATATGACAAATGGCCAATAAAAAACCTTTTGCTCTCATCATCATGGATGGTTGGGGCGATAACCCAGTAAAAGAATTCAATGCTGTTAGCGCTGCTAAGACCCCGGTTTTAGATGCTTTAACTGAAAAGTATGCTCATGCTGATATCCAGGCTTCCGGTATTTATGTAGGTCTTCCGGATGGTCAGATGGGTAACTCCGAGGTTGGTCATACCAATATCGGTGCTGGCCGTGTTGTTTATCAAGAATTAACCCGCATTGGTAAGTCCATTACCGATGGCGACTTCTTCACTAATAAGGCTCTGTGCGAGGCTGTTGATAAGGCTGTTGCTAATGGCAAGGCTGTTCACATTATGGGTCTGATGTCCGACGGTGGTGTTCACAGCCATCAGGATCACATCATTGCCATGATCAAATTAGCCGCTCAGCGTGGTGCTAAGCAGATTTACTTCCACCCGTTCTTAGACGGTCGTGATGTACCGCCGCGTTCTGCTCACGGCTTCATCGAGACCTTTGAGAAGGTTTTCGCTGAGTTAGGTGTAGGTCGCTTTGCATCCATCATCGGTCGTTACTTTGCTATGGATCGTGACAATCGCTGGGATCGTGTACAGCAGGCTTATGATCTCTTAACTGAGTGCAAGAGTGAGTTTGCTCCTTTCGCTACCGCTAAGGATGCCTTAGACGCCGCTTATGCCCGTGATGAGAACGATGAATTCGTTAAGGCTTCTGTAATTGGTGAGAAGGCTCCGTTAGTTGACGGCGACAGCCTCATTTTCATGAACTTCCGCGCCGACCGTGCTCGTCAGATTACTCGCGCCTTCGTAAATGCTGATGCTGATTTCACCGGCTTTGTTCGCAATGTCAAGCCTCAGCTTGCTGACTTTGTCATGCTCACTCAGTATGCAGCCGACATCAAGACCTCTTGCGCCTTCCCGCCTGAGGATCTCAACAATACCTTAGGTGAGTGGTTATCTACTCACGGTAAGACTCAGTTACGTATCTCTGAGACTGAGAAGTATGCTCACGTCACCTTCTTCATGAACGGTGGTGTTGAGACTGTTTATCCAGGTGAGGATCGCTCCTTAGTTCCTAGCCCGAAGGTTGCCACCTATGATCTGCAGCCTGAGATGAGCTCTGAGGAATTAACCGACAAGCTTTGCGCTGCCATTGAGTCCTGCAAGTATGATGTGATCATCTGCAACTACCCTAATGGCGACATGGTAGGTCACACTGGCGTCTTTGATGCTGCTGTTAAGGCTGTTGAAGCTGTTGACCACTGCATCGGCCGTGTGGTTGAGTCCTTACAGAAGGTTGGTGGCGAGTGCCTCATCACCGCCGATCACGGTAACTGCGAGCGCATGAAGGATCTGACCACCGGCCAGCCTTATACCGCTCACACCAATCTGCCTGTACCTTTAATCTATGTTGGTAGACCTGCTGAGATGGCCACTGATGGTCGTTTATGCGACTTAGCTCCGACCATTTTAACCCTCATCGGTATGGATGTACCGTCTGAGATGACTGGCAAGTGCTTAGTTAAGCTTAAGTAATTAAAGCTCTAAATTGATAAAGCCCTGAAAACTTTCAGGGCTTTTTAATTGCTAAAAGAAAATTTAATTCAAGCTTCTTTTATAGCGGTAAAGCTCAAACATCCCCAAAAGCACACCGACAATTAAACCGCCTAAATGGCAGAAATTTGCCAGAGTATCGGTAATCACAAAGCCTAAAAGCACAAAGAGAATACTGACACTTAAAAGTCCACGCGGGATATTTAATCTATAGGCAAAACTCTCATGATAGGAGAGGATTCCGGCATAACCGATAACGCCATAAACCACACCTGAAAGTCCGCCAAAAACCGCATTAGGATCTAAAAAAGCCAATTGCAAAACATTACTGATAATACCTACAGCAAAGAAGAGCGTAAATAAACGCGCTTTACCAAAGGTGCGCTCAATAGGTCGCGCTAGCGCCTCCCACATCACCAAATTAAAGGCAATATGGAAAATACCAAAATGCAAAAAGCAGGGGGTAAGTAAGCGATAATATTCCCACGGTGTTGAAAAATCTAAGTATTGTGTCAAAGAGAAATACACAAGCATCTCTCTTGGGAATAGAAATTGCCCTACAAAAAACACCACACAGATAATTTCAATTATCGAGGTTAGAGATAAAGGGTCCCAATTGAAGGCTCTAAAAAAGCCGCTACCTAATACCTTCTCACGCTTAACCTTGCGCTGTGACTGCCATGAGGCCTGCGCATAGCGCTTAGCATAAGGACTCTCGACATAGGTAAAAAGCTCACGCTTAGCCTTATAGACATCATCCTGTGTGCTCACAGAGACAATCCAATTAGCACCAGCTCCAGCCTTACATTGCGAGGGAATACCGATAGAATTTAAATAATCACTAAAGGTTAGAGCCTGTTGCCGAGGCAACAGGCATACTTCATAAATAAAATCAGCCACTATTTCTTATTCAGCCATTCCATGTACTCACCGACACCCTCGGCAACAGACTTAAACTTAATATCGCAACCGGCGGCTCTAAGCTTAGTCAAATCAGCCTCAGTAAAGGACTGATAGTGGCCCTTTAAATGCTCAGGGAAAGGAATAAACTCAACCTCACCGTGTCCATGATATTTAATGACAGCCTTAGCAATATTTAAGAACGGCTCAGCACGACCGGTACCGCAGTTATAGATGCCAGAGGGGCCCTTATGCTCCCAGAACCAAATATTGACGTCAGCAACATCACCTACATAAACGAAGTCACGCATCTGACCACCATTACCATAACCGTCACAGCCCTCAAAGAGCTTAGGATTTTCGCCTCTGAGCATCTGATTGTTGAGATGGAAAGCCACACTTGCCATAGAGCCCTTGTGGCTCTCACGCGGACCGTAGACGTTGAAATATCTAAGACCTACAACCTGTGATTTAACCTCAGGCAGACGCTTGCGTAAATACTCATCAAATAAGAACTTAGAATAACCGTAGACGTTAAGTGGGCACTCATACTTACGCTCTTCAACATAAACATCGCCGCCACCATAGGTAGAGGCAGAAGAGGCGTACATGAAGGGAATACGATGGGCTACAGCAAATTCAAAGACCTTAACTGTATACTCATAGTTATTCTTCATAATATATTGACCGTCCCATTCGGTAGTTGCAGAGCAAGCACCCTCATGGAAGATAGCTTCGATATTCTGAGCACCAAAGCGCGCATTAAAGGCAGCTTCATCCTCAATTAAGGCCAAGAAATCAGCGCGATCCATATAATCGGCGATGTCTAAATCGGCTAAATTTGAGAACTTATGACCATCCTTTAAATGATCAACAACTAAAATATCAACAATACCCTTGTCATTAAGTTTTTTGACAATGTTTGAGCCAATAAATCCGGCACCACCGGTAACAATGATCATAATATCGTCCTTAGTTATGAACTCTGACTGCGTTCTTTAAATACTAACAGATAGGATTTTTATCTAATGCTTAAATGATAAAACAAAACCGCATAATTTAGGCTCTAATCGCATAAATCTCTCTGCAAAAATTTTAAATACTGATTTATTTTTATAAGATCACAGCTTATGGTGTTTTGAAAACTATAATTTAATAACAATAGCCTTAGATAAATTTTAATTAAAAAAGCGTAAAAAGTAGGGCAAAGTCCTGTAATATAAGCCGTTTTCTAAAAATACAACAAGACTAAAAGCCGTTCTTAAGCTTGAAACTAGATAAGCGAGAGTAAAGTGAAAAAAATCCTAATTATAGCCCCCTCCTGGCTTGGCGATATCATTATGTCCCAAAGTCTGTTAAAGCTTTTAAAAGCTCAGGATCCTCAATGCATCATTGATGTCTATGCTCCGGCCTATACTCTCCCGATATTAGAGCGTATGGAGGAAATTGATAATGTCATTATCAATCCCTTCGCGCACGGTACCTTTGATTTAAAAAAGCGTTTTACCGAAGGTCGCAAACTCAGTAAAAATCATTATGATAGCGTTTTTGTCTTGCCTAATTCCTTAAAATCCGCCCTGATAGCCCTCTTTGCCGGAATTCCCGATCGCCGCGGTTTTAAAGGTGAATCACGCTATTTAATTCTCAATAATATGCGTAGCAATAAGCAAGATTTCCCGCTCATGGTCGAACGCTATGCCGCCTTAGCCTTTAGCAAGGATAAGGTCAAAACAGCTAAAGATTTACCGATTCTTCCTAATCCTAAACTTATAACTAAGAGTTTAAGTTCTGAACTTTTAACTAAGCTTTCCTTAAGCTTAGAGCGTCCGCTCTTAGCTTTAGGCTGTGGCGCTAATTACGGTCCCTCAAAATTATGGCCAGTTGAGAACTTTGCAGAGATCTCCAATCGCTGGGTAGAACAAGGCGGCGCGATCTTAGCTTTGGGCTCGAAGAAGGATGAAGTGACGGTAAATGCCATCGCCTCCCATATTAAGACTGAAAATTTACCTTATTTCTATAATATCGCTGGCAAAACTAATTTAACTGAGGCCTTAGACCTCGTAGGCGCTTGCACAGCCGCCGTATGCAATGACTCAGGTATGATGCATACTGTAGCGGCCGCTGACGTGCCACAGGCCTGTATTTTTGGCTCTACCTCCACCGGTTATACCCCACCTTTATCGGATAAAGCCATTTGCCTTGAATCCACACAACCCTGCCATCCTTGCTTTGCGCGCACCTGTAAATACAACAGCTATGCGTGTCTCAAAGAAATTACTCCAGATATGGTTTGGAAGGCTTTAGATAAGCTTACCCACAAATAGAGATCATCATGCGTTTTAGCTCATTACTTGCTTTAAATTTTTATCGATTTTTAACCTTTTTTTTGGCTCCTATAGGTGCGGCCTTTTTATGCTATAAAAAAAGACGCGATCCTCCTTATGGCAAGAGAGTCTTTGAGCTTTTAGGTTATTATCCCTATGAGCTTGAAGATTGTATTTGGTTCCATGCCGCAAGTGTCGGTGAAATCAATTCCTTAAAGCCTTTAATTTTAAAATTTCAGCACTGCTATCCTGATAAAAGAGTGCTTATAACAACCATGACTACCACCGGCAATATCGCCGCTCAGGCTATTGCTGATGCTTATACCGTCTTTATGCCTCTTGATAGCCCCTGTGCTGTTAGACGTTTTTTTAAGAACTTTAAACCAAAATTTCTCTTTATTGTCGATACTGAACTATGGCCAAATATGCTACAGGCTGCTAAGAAAAATAATTGTAAAGTTATTATCGTCAATGGCCGTATGCAGGAGAAAAGCTGTCAAAATTACCTTAAATTTAAAGATATGGTGGCAGACATTATTGCCGCGCCTTTATATAAGGTCTTGTGCATAGCAACAGAGGACGCCGAACGCTTTGAGCGTATCGGTATAGCTCAGGATAAGATCAAAGTAAGCGGTAATATTAAATATGATCTCAATTTAAGCTTTGAACCTTTTGAAAAGGGACGTACGCTCAAAGCAGACTTTAAAGCTCCTGCACTATGCTGTGCTAGTACTCATGATGGAGAGGAAAATATCTGTATTGAGACCTTTAAAGCCCTCAAGCAAGAATTACCAAACTTAAAGCTTGTCCTCGTGCCCCGCCATAAAACCGGTGTTGAGCTCTTTGAAAAGGCTCTAAATGAGCAAAAAATTGCTTATATACGTAAAAGTCTGATTAGCGATCCTAAAGCTTATCACGAGCATGATGTCATTATCGGTGACACCATGGGCGAAATGAGCTTCTATTTTGGTCTTTGCGATTTAGTCTTTATGGGAGGAAGTTTTGTCGATATTGGTGGCCACAATCCACTAGAGCCGGCATTTTATTCCTTGCCGACCATTACCGGGCCTATCTACCGCAATTTTAAGGAACAATTTACTCGCTTAATTGAAAAGGGCGGAGCCTTTGTGACTTCAGATCAAAAAGAATTTACGCAGACTGCCTTAAAACTATTAAAGTCCCCTGAGGACTTACAGCACGCAGGAGAGCAAGCTTTAGAAGTTCTAAAGCTTGGTCGTGGCAGTACTCAAAGGATCTTAGATGAGATTAAACTCGATTTAGACGCTAAGCCTTAAGGCTACGGATAAATTCGACGTAAGCGGCAGCACTCTTAGCGATATTCTCGACAGTAGCGATGTCCTTATTAGCCGCTCCATAGAAGGCATAAAAGCCCTTTATGGAGGTGTGGCACATCTCAAAGGCATGCTCCATCGGTAAGAGATAATCTCTAGCACTTACATGATGTCTGCCTTCAGCACTGTAGGCAGCTTCTTCGCTACCACAGGTAATGGCAATACCGATATTCTTATTTTCGAGTTTGAAATTCTTACCAAAAGCCCAATCACGGGTTAAAACGGTATCAAACCACTGCTTAGTACGCGGCGGGCAAAAATACCAATACATCGGGAACTGTAAAACTACAGTATCAGCATTATCGATAAGAGAATGCTCCATTACGGCATCAATAGTTCCTGACGGATAAGAGCTTTGCAAATTATGAACTACAATTTCATCCGGATATTTACGTAATTCTTCAACCCAGCGTCTATTGATTACAGATGAATCAAAGGAAGGGTGATCAACAATTACCAAAGCTCTTTTAGAGCGCGGTTCTTCTTTATTCATTTTTTTGTAACTCTTTTAGAATATTATTTTTGCTGTAAATTCCATACTACTACAAAATGATTATGCAGATAATGCAGAACTAACCAAAATATCAAAAGCTTTAGGCTCAAAGTAACATTTTTTTGTACTAACCACGAGTTCTTTATTAAAAGATCTCAACAGGCGCTCTAAAATTGCGCGTTTGCGTTCTGCCGTCAGCACACATCTAAAGCACTTATCAAAATCAATAAGATACACCTTGCCACTCTTGTCTAAGAGAATATTTCTGATATTTAAATCGGTATGATCGACATTTAAAGCGAACATTTTACCAATACATTTACCAATATTAGCAAATTCTGCATCAGTCAAATATCGATCACAAATGATATGGGCTAAATCCAAACTATCATCAATTTGCTCAATTACAATATCCTGCTTTATATACAGCAGATGCTTGATTTCTCTGGCAATTACCGGCTTTGGTACAGCTAGGCCCTGATCATACATCCATGACAAAAGTTGATATTCATCAAAAGCGCGATGTGCGCGCTGTTCACATAAAAAGAAGCTATCTTTTAAAAACTTACCGATAAGACCGCCGCGGAAATAATGGCGTAATACTAAACCTCGACCATTTTCATTTGTAAATAATAAGGTCTGACCGCGACCGCCACGCTGTTTAAAATTGCAGCATTTGTTATTAATATATTGAGGATCAAAATATGCCATCAACTCATTAAGTTCTTCTTTTTTATCATATAAATAACTAACTTTTGCTGACATATGCCATCCTAATGATATCGACAAATGTAAATAATAATTCCAATCTTAAGTATATACAATCTAAAAACGGAATAACTACTTTTGCTAAGAACTGCAATTTTTTGAAAAAATAAGCCCCTAATTTAACCCAAAGAAATTAAATTTATAGTATGTTAAGAGATAAATTTATATCTGTTTTTTTAAATGACGGCTAAACGGCTTTTCTAAAATTTTAAAACAGCACTATTAATTAAAAATAAGCTATTTTTAGATAAATTTAGATGAAGCCTCCTCCAATTAGCTTTCAATAAAAATTTTTAGCATTTGTTTCAGATATAATTAGCGCAATTTATTTTTCTTTTCTTTATTAAAGGACATCTTTTTTTCGCAATTATTATTGATTGCAGAGCTCATTATGAACCCCCGAAAAATCAAATCCATTTGTATTTTGAGACTTTCAGCTTTAGGTGATTGCATCAATACATTTGGACTTATCCACGCTTTACTTGCCGAAAAACCTGATTTAAAAATTTTATGGGTGATCGATCACCGCTTTGCACCACTGTTTCGTAACCATTTAGGTGAAGATCTAGTGCCTATGCTAGCAGTTGATTTTAAACAGGGCATTTTCAATGTAAGGCATCAGATAAAAAAAGCCCTAGGACATGAAGAATTTGATTATGTCTTTGCTCTTCAAACCTCAATTAAGGCCTCTTTATGTTTAGGCCCGATTAAGGCTAAACATAAATTAGGTTACGACAGCGAAAGAGCCCGTGAGGGACAATTCTTATTTGTCGATAATAAGGTTCCATCTCCAGCAAATCCGCATGTTTTAGCTGGATTTATGGCCTTTTCTGAATTTGTAGGCTTTGACGATCTGCGTCCGTCTTGGGATTTTGAGCTCGATGAAAGTGAGCTTTTACCTTATAAAAACGAATTTAAAGAAGATAAAATTTTTGCCATCTCGCCCGCCTCAGCTAAAGAAAGCAAAAACTGGACTGTAGAAGGTTATGCCGCCGTTGCTGAGCATGCCTTAGATGAAGGCTTTAAAGTAGTGCTCTTAGGTAGCAATAAGCCCTCAGAATTAGAGTTGTGCCAGAAGATTGCCGCTAAAATCGATAATCGTTGCTTAAATTTATGCGGTAAAACTAATTTAAGACAGCTTGCAGCCGTAATTTCGCTCTCAGCTTTAGTTTTATCTCCTGACAGTGCCGCCATGCATTTAGCCTCAGCTTTAAGCATTCCGGTAATCGGTCTATTTGCCATTCACAATCCTAAACGCGTTGGAGCTTGGAATTATCCCGATCTCTGGGTCTCCGTTTATAACGATTGTGCCTCTCGCGAATGTAAGGGACAAAATATTTCTTGGCGTTACCGTGTACGCGATCCAAATGCCATGAAGCTTATCGATAGTGAAGAAGTTATCGATACCTTCGATAAGGCCTGTGAGAAATATTTAGACTGTTAGTAGAACCTTAAATACCTAAATTGGAGGGCCCTCCAATTTAGGCTTTTTTATTTAAAGGAACTTTTATGCTCGAAACTTTAGCGGTATTTCCTGGTACCTTTGATCCTATTACCTTAGGTCATATAGATATTATTAAAAGAGCCTCACGCATCTTTTCAAAGGTCTTAGTTGCAGTCGCGCAAAGCCCAAGCAAGCACACCTTATTTACCTTAGAGGAGCGCTTAGCCTTAGTAAAAGATGCCTGTAAGGATTATGACAATATTTCAGCTAAAGCCTTCAGCGGCATGCTTGTTGATTTTCTAAAGGAAAACCACGCCGATATTCTCGTCAGAGGCATCCGAACTGTGGTTGATTATGATTATGAAATGCAATTATCCGGCATGTATCGCGCTTTAATGCCGGAGATGGAAATTGTCATGCTTCCGACAGAAAACTCAGTAGCCTATATTTCCTCAACCTTAGTGCGTGATGTCATCATCCATAAAGGTGAAATCCACAAATTCGTACCGCAAAATGTGGTCGACTATGTAGCTAAAACCCGCAACTAAGTGATCTAAGCTCGAGTAAGCCTCGAGCTTATCTTCCTATTTTTGACATTTAGGGCAGTAGTAGGTAGAACGCTGACCTAAAGTTACCTGCTCAATCTTAGTACCGCAGACTTTACATGGCTTGCCTTCATGGCCATAGACAAAGAGATTTTGCACAAAATAGCCTTTTTCGCCATCTGCACCTTCAAAATCTCGAATAGTGGTACCGCCTTTTAAGATCGATTCTTGCAAAATGCGTTGCGTGTTTTTAACGATATTTTCAGCCTCGGCTAAAGAAACACTTGAAGCTGATCGTGTTGGTAAAATTTTACAAGCAAAAAGAATTTCGCTTGCGTAAATATTGCCAATACCAACGACAATTTCACCTTCCATCAAGGCTTGCTTAATCGTTTTCTTTTTGCTTTTAAGCTTTGACAATAAATACTGCGCCGTAAAATCAGCAGAAAAGGGCTCAGGACCTAAGCTCTTTAAATGTCGATCTGCTAAAGGATCCTCGCCACTTGGCACATAAATGACTAAACCAAAACGTCTGGTATCGTTCAAAATAACATTTTTGCCATTATCTAAAAACAGCGCAAAATGATCATGAAGCTTAAACTCTGACTCTTCTGTGATATGAAAATGGCCCGTCATGCCTAAATGTACAATCAAAGAGCCCTTATCGGTTCTGATAATAATGTACTTAGCTCTTCTGTCGACTGCACTTATAAACCCACCTTCAATATCGTGGATAAGCGGGGAGTAGGGCTCACGCAGCTTCTTATCATCATGCTCAATCTTGGTAATTTTAGCGTGTAAAAGCACGTTTGAAATACCTCGACGCGTAACCTCAACCTCAGGTAATTCAGGCATGGCATTGTCCTTCTTTAAAACTAAAAACGACCTATTTTAGGCTTATTGTAGCGGAGTAGGGAGTAGTTTTCTAAACGAGAAAATTTTTAAAGAAAAGCTAATTATTTGATATAAAAGTATTTATTACTTTTATTCCAAAATATAAGTAAATACAAAAAATTTAAACACAAAGCATTATTTACATCTTTTAACTGTAATAAAAGCCTTACTTTGCTATTTTTTAGCCAAAACACTAAATACCAATACAGATATAACGTATTGTTTTATTTGTTTTTTTATTGAAATTTGGTATCGAGTGATACCATTGAAAAGATAGGTCTTAAGCAAGAAATGGTGCTGGCAGTAGGGCTTGAACCCACGACCTCCTGTTTACAAAACAGGAGCTCTACCAACTGAGCTATGCCAGCACACGGATGCTATTATATATAAACAAATCTTAAATTACAAATACAGTTAAACTTTTAAATATATAAAGAACACCTAATTTTTACGGTTTGATCTTATGTCATCTGAAATCATTCACATCGATGGTCTAGGTTTGTCCTGTCCAGAACCTTTAACTCTTTTGCGCAATGCTGTGAGAAAAGCCGCGCCCGGACAAATTATCGAAATTGACTCAAATGATCCGGTATCTCTTCGCGATATTCCGGCCTTTTGTAACTTTATGAACCACAAACTACTCAAAGTTCCCGATTACAAAGAAGACTTCACTTTCATAATTCAAAAGAAGGAACAGTAAGCATAAGGCGTAGCTACAGAGCTTAAATTCACTCCTAAAAGCTACTAAAATTAGCCTTTTTTACACCTACAGTTGTCTTCATTTAAGGCAAAACCGCATTTTTTAGCATAAATTAGCGCTTCTTAATGACTAAAATGCCGGTTTTTGTCCACACACTAGCAATTTAAGGGTAAAATAAAGGGTTATTATCTCATCATTTAAGATGTCATATTTAATCTTAATCACACCTCTTAGCAAGGTTTAAACTAACGATGTCAAATTCATACGACCTTCAAACTTTTCAAGGACTGATTCTTACTTTACAGGATTATTGGATGCGGCACGGCTGCATGATTGCAGAGCCTTTTGACATGGAAGTCGGCGCAGGTACTTCCCATCCTATGACCTTCTTAAGATCTCTTGGTCCTGAGCCTATTTCTTGTGCTTATGTTCAGCCTTCCAGAAGACCTACCGATGGTAGATATGGTGAGAACCCGAACAGATTACAGCACTACTATCAGTTCCAGGTAATCTTAAAGCCGTCTCCTGACAATATTCAGGAGTTGTACTTAGGCTCTCTTAAGGAATTAGGCTTCGATCCTACCGAAAACGACATCCGTTTCGTTGAAGATAACTGGGAAAACCCGACTTTAGGAGCTTGGGGTTTAGGCTGGGAAATCTGGTTAAACGGTATGGAAGTATCTCAGTTCACTTACTTCCAGCAAGTTGGCGGTTTAGAGTGCTTCCCGGTTACCGGTGAGCTCACCTATGGTCTTGAGCGTTTAGCTATGTACATCCAGAAGAAAAAGACCGTTTACGATCTGATCTGGGCCCACACTGCCAATGGTGACGTAACCTACGGTGATATCTTCCATCAGAACGAAGTTGAGCAGTCAACTTATAACTTTGAGTATGCTGATACTGAATTCTTATTCAATATGTTCGATAAGATGGAGCAGGAAAGCACCAAGTTATTAAATCAGGAAAATCCTTTACCGTTACCGGCTTATGAGCGTATCTTAAAGGCAGCCCACTGCTTCAACCTTTTAGACGCTAGACACGCCATTTCTGTAACTGAAAGACAGAGATTTATTCTGAGAATCAGAACTCTCTCTAAGGCCGTTGCTGAAGCTTACTACAAGAGCAGAGAGAAACTCGGCTTCCCGATGTGTAAACGTAATCAGGGCCAAAATTAGAGATAGGATAAAAAATGACTACTAAAAACTTACTTATTGAATTAGGTACTGAAGAGTTACCTCCTAAAGCTTTAAGAAAACTAGCTCAGTCTTTACACGATGACTTCACCAAGCAGTTACACAACGAAGGCTTAAACTACAGCTCTTCTAAGTGGTACGCTACTCCTAGAAGATTAGCCTTATACATCGCTGATCTCGACACCAAGCAGCAAGATCGTGAGATCGAAATCAAGGGCCCTGCCACCAAGGTGGCTTTTGACGCTAACGGCAATCCTTCTAAGGCTGCCTTAGGTTGGGCTAGCGCTAATGGCATTACCATTGACGAGGCTCAGAGACTTAAGACCGAAAAGGGTGAGTGGTTATATATCAAGACCACCAAACCTGGTGCACAGACTGCCAGCTTAATTCCTGACTTATTTATTCATGCTTTAAAGGCCTTACCTATCCCGAGACTGATGCACTGGGGTGATAAGCACGAGGAATTCGTAAGACCGGTTCACACCTTATGCGTTTTATTAGGCGATGAGCTTGTAGACTGCATCATCTTAGGTGTTAAGTCCTCTAAAACCATCAATGGTCACCGCTTCTTAGGTCAGCGTCAGGTTACCTTACAGTCTGCTGAGACTTATGTTGAGCAATTACGTAATGAAGGCAGTGTTGTTGCTGATTATGAGGAGCGTAAGGCTTCCATTATCGAGCAGGTTACCGCTATTGCTAACGCTAACAACGGCGTTGCTGACTTAGATGACGCCTTAGTTGAGGAAGTTACCTCTATCGTTGAGGCTCCGTTCATCTTCCAGGCTAAGTTTGAAGAGCGCTTCTTAAAGGTTCCTTCTGAGGCCTTAGTCTACACTATGAAGGGCGATCAGAAGTACTTCCCGATCTACGACAAGGAAGGCAAGTTATTACCGGTATTTGCTTTCGTAAGCAATATCAATCCTAAGGACTCCACCTCCTTAGTTTCTGGTAATGAGCGTGTTGTAAGACCGCGTTTATCTGATGCTGAGTTCTTCTTCAACACTGATAGAAAGCACAGCTTAGAATCCTTCTTCGAGAGATTAGAGAACATCGTTTATCAGAAGGATATCGGTTCCTTAGCTGATCGTAGCCGTATCGTACAGAAGCTCGCTGTCTATATCGCTAATGCTATCAAGGCCGATGAGAGCAAAGCCGCTCGCGCAGCTATCTTAGCTAAGTGCGATTTAGCTACCACCATGGTTACTGAGTTCACTGATACTCAGGGCATCATGGGTATGCATTACGCTGAGCTTGATGGTGAGGATCAGGACGTTGCTGAGGCCATTTTCGAACAGTATTGCCCGCGTTTTGCCGGTGATAAGGTTCCGACTAAGCCTGTTCAGATCGCTGTTTCCTTAGCTGAAAAATTAACTACCTTAGTTGGTATTTTCGGTATCAACATGTTACCTAAGGGTGATAAGGATCCGTTCGGTTTAAGACGTGCTGCCATTGGTTTAATCAGAATCATCATCGAGAACAATATCGAACTTGATCTGATCAAAGCCATTGCATACACCTGCGAGCTCTTAGGCGCTAAGCTTAAGAATCAGAACACCGCCTCTGACGTTGCTGACTTCGTCTTCAACCGATTAAAGGCCTACTATCAGGATCAGGATATCGAAGCTTCCATCTTCTTATCCGTATTAAGCGTTAAGCCTACTAGCATCTTAGACTTTGATATGCGTGTTAAGGCCGTTAAGGAGTTCAAGGCATTACCTCAGGCTGCCGATTTAGCTTCTGCCTACAAGCGTATCTCTAACATCTTAAGCAAGGCTCAATCTGTCGACTCTGACGTTAAAGCTGAACTCTTCCAGGAAGATGCCGAAAAGGTTCTTATGAACCACGTCAACGAGCTATCCTCTAAGATCACCGACTTCTACAACAACGGCGATTATAAGGATGCATTATCAACCTTAGCTGAGCTTAAGGATGACGTTGATAACTTCTTCGAAAAGGTCATGGTTAACGTTGAGGATGAGGCTATCAAGAACAACCGTCTTGCCATCCTGTGCACTCTTTCTAAGCTGATGTCTAACACTGCTGACATCTCTGTACTTTACTAATACGCTTAGACAGATTTGAATAAAAGGCGAGCTGTAAAAGGCTCGCTTTTTTATTACCAAAACTCCCAAAATAGGGAGTATTAAAATTAAGCAATATCAAAAATATACCCTCCCCAAAAACATCAATTTAAACACAAAAATAAGCTAATAAAAAACTTTTAAAATCAGCCCACCAAGAACTCTAATTGGCAATAAAATTTGAAGTTCTAGATTGTTTAAATCAACATCAATGTTACACGTGGAACATCTTAAATCGCTCCAAAGATCTTCTAAACTGACGTCTCCAACTACTCTCATGGGTAGTAAATTTCGGACAAAATAGACTCACAGATTTTTGTAAAAAGACACTAACGCTCCACGTGGAACCTAAAATTTGGTCAAAAAAAAATCTCCCCAAAAAATAAATTTTTGGAGAGATTTCCTTGTTCACAAATCGTTAATTAGATATCGATTGTTGCTCTAGAGGCATTTTCAGAAATGAAGGTCTTTCTGTTTTCGACATCCTCACCCATCAATTCATTAAACAGACGATCTGCTTCCATTGCATCGGTAATATTAACCTTCAGTAAGCTTCTGCTTGCTGGGTTCATTGTAGTCTCTGATAACTGCTCAGGACTCATCTCACCTAGACCTTTGTAGCGCTGAATCTTAACGCCAGAGAAGCCTTCCTTCATTAAAGTCTCATAAGCCTCATGGAAGTTTTTAACTTCGATCTTCTTGCTACCAGAGAGAACAAATCCCCCTTCCTCAATCAGATCTGCTACGCGCTCATTCATAGAACGTAACATAGAGTAATCTAATGATTCGTAGAAGTTCTCATCAAGAGCGTAACGATAATCAATACCGTGGATGTGCTGAATGATGACTGGGTAATACTTATTAGTTACATTGTCATATTGTACTTCAGACCTAAAGAATACGCCCTCAGAAGCGTTTGAAGGTAAGGTCTTAATGAAGTCCTCAGTCCACTTAGCAACGGCCTCTTGTGAAGCTCTATCAGCCTCTGAGAGCAGTCTAAAGTAGATGAGATTGATAATAATATTCTTATCAAACTTCTGGCTTAATTTAGGCAGTCTGGACATAACTTTATTGTAGTCCTTAAATAACTGCTCTAAAGGTACACCGGCTAAAGGAGCTGCATCAGGGTTTACATAAATGGAACCTGACTCCAAGGCCATATTGGTCTTATACTGCAATGCTTCCTTATCGCTTAGTACATAGCGAACCTGTTTACCCTTTTGATACTTATAAAGCGGCGGTTGAGCTACATAAACGTAACCACGCTCGATAAGCTCAGGCATCTGTCTGTAGAAGAAGGTTAATAACAGAATTCTAATGTGAGCACCGTCGACGTCAGCATCAGTCATGATAATGACATTGTGATATCTGAACTTATCCGGGTTGTAATCTTCCTTACCGATACCACAACCAAAGACAGAAACTAAGGTACCGATCTGCTGAGATTGAATCATACGATCGAATCTAGCTTTCTCGACATTAAGAATCTTACCTCTTAACGGCAGAATAGCTTGGAACTTAGAATCTCTTCCATTCTTAGCAGAACCACCAGCGGAATCACCCTCTACCAAGAAGATTTCAGATAAAGCAGGATCCTTTTCACGGCAAGGAACTAATTTATCCGGCATTGAGTTAACATCGATGCCCTTCTTTCTTGAAAGATCACGTGCCTTACGCATAGCTTCTCTGACACGAGCACTCTCAACAATCTTCATACAGATGGTATCGGCATCTGCAGGATTTTCCTCTAAGAAGTCTTCTAAATAACTAGTTACTGAGTTGCTAACAGCAGGACTTGCCTCAGAGGAGACTAATTTATCCTTAGTCTGAGAGGAGAACTTAGGATCCGGCATCTTAACTGAAATTACTGCAGTTAAGCCTTCACGAGCGTCATCACCTGAAGTTGAAACCTTATGCTTCTTGGTGTAACCCTGCTTTTCTAAATAATTATTGAAGGTTGTGGTTAAAGCACGCTTAAAGCCTGCTAAATGAGTACCACCGTCCTTCTGCGGAACGTTATTAGTAAAGCAATAAACACTCTCGCTATAACCATCAGTCCACTGCATACCGACTTCAACACAAATGTGGTCATCACACATTTTGCTGAAATGGAAAATCTTCTGATTTAACGGAGTCTTACCCTTGTTTAAGTATTTAACAAATTCAAGGATACCACCTTCATGATGGAAGACCTCTGTCTTAACCGGATCTTCACGCTTGTCGGTAATAGAAATCTTGATGCCAGAGTTTAAAAAAGATAACTCTCTTAAACGCTTAACTAATACACCGTAATCAAAGGTGGTATTAGAGAAAATTTTATCTGAAGGCCAGAATCTAACAGTGGTACCAGTTTCCTCAGTATCACCGATGATATGAATAGGAGCCTCAGGATTACCACCATTTAAATAGGTCTGCTGCCACACATGATGGTCACGACGAATGGTTAATACCAACTTATCAGACAAGGCATTTACAACAGAAATACCTACGCCATGTAAACCGCCTGAGACCTTGTAGGAATTAGAGTCAAACTTACCGCCTGCGTGTAAAACAGTCATAACAACTTCGGCAGCAGATCGATTCTCCTCCGGGTGCATAGCTACAGGGATACCACGGCCATTATCAGTACAAGACACAGAGCCGTCAGTATGAATTACTACCTCAATATGGGTGCAAAATCCAGCTAAGGCTTCATCGATAGAATTATCAACAGCCTCAAAAACCATATGATGCAAGCCTGAGCCATCATCAGTATCGCCAATGTACATACCAGGACGCTTTCTTACAGCTTCCAAACCATGCAAAACCTTGATGCTCGAAGGGTCATAACTGCTGTTGGTGTTTTCTTCGGACATTTATTCCTCTGTTATTGGAAATTCTATGCAGAAACTTTAGATACTTTTGGAAATGTCTAAGCGCAAAATATCATTATGGCTAGGCAATTCGATATCACCTGCAATATTTGTTATGAAGACTTGATTACTGAAACAAGAAAGATCTTTTAAAAGCACAGATCTTGAATTAGGGTCTAATTCAGAAGCTAAATCATCTATAAGATAGATACATTTGCGCTGAGTTTGCTGAAATAACAGTGTCCCCTGAGACAATTTCATTGCGCATACTAGAAGTTTCAGTTGTCCTCTGGAAAGAGTCTCGCTTGCCGACATCTGAGATGATTTTATTTTCAAATCAGCACGGTGACAACCATAAAAAGTATACCCCAAAACTCTATCTTTTTCAAGATTTAAGCTCAACAAAGCCCTTATATTAGCGCTATTATCCCAGCCTCGTGACAGGCTACAGGTGATATCAAAATCAGGCAAAAATTCTGCGATTTTTTCACGGAATTTTATGACAAATTCATCAAGATACTTTTGTCTTAAATCGGTAATTTGCTCAGAGAGTTTTGCAAGAAGATCATCCCACACTACAATCTCTTCAACTGTGGCATGTCTTTTTAGTAGAGCATTACGTTGCGCTAAAATTCGCTTGTATTCAGACCAGATATTTTTATATCCAGGGTTTGAATAATAGACTCCCCAATCTAAAAATTGTCTACGCAACTCAGGAGCGCCCGTAATAAGCTCTATCCCCTGTGGGTGAATTACCTGTACACAAATATGGTCAACCACATCTGTAAGACGCGCTACGCGTTGTTTATTGACACTTATTTGTAGATCATGGTCGCGGCTTCGATTACGCGCTATGCCTAAGGTATTTTCAAAATTATCCTCAGTGACCACACGCGCTGATACTACAAAACCACTTTTGCCATTAGCGATTAGATTTTGAAAACGGGAAACACGAAAGGATCTGCCTAAGGACAGATAACTGATAGCTTCAAGTAAGGAGGTTTTTCCTGAACCATTAGGTCCATAGATAAGGTTGATCCCAGGGGATGGTTCAAAATCAAACCAATCTAAATTACGGAAATTTTGAACTAATAGTTTGCTGATATGCATTGGAGAGAGTGCCGGATCTGACTAGATCCGGCATAAAAGCTTAAATGACGACCTTACTTACAATATAGCGATATCTAATCTTGCTATCGTTATCAAAATCATCAGGGGCAATTAAGACGCTGTTCATCATGCCGTTAAAGCAGAAATCAACATTGTCCTTTTCGATGATATTTAAAATCTCGATAACATAGGTGGAATTTAAAGCCATCTCGATATTAGGACCATCATAATTTAAAGGCAGTCTTGCGGTTGCCTCTTCGTGCTCAGCATTCTCAGAGTGCAGATCCACTACTCCCTTGCTGAAAGTGAAGGTTACACCGTTTAAACGCTTAGAAGATAAAACCGATACTCTCTTGATATAAGAGCTTAAAGCCTGTCTTGGAATATTGATCTTAGCGATCATGTCTCGCGGGATTAATCCACGGGCATTAGGATAGGTGCATACAATCAACTTTGCAGATAAGCAATAACCGTTACAAGTAGTTCTCATAGAGTTCTTAGTAAAGGTTAAAGTAATATCGGCATCTGAGTTAGGAGAGATGATCTTTGATAACTGAGCGGCACCGCGCTTAGTTAAAAGCGCACCAAAGAAATCGTTAACCGGATTTTCAATTTCAGTCTCTAAGATAGCCATACGGTGGCCATCTGAGGTAAAGACGGATAAGGTATTGCCATCAACCTCAAAACGTACGCCCTTAAGATAATCACGGAAATCATCAGCAGAAACGCAGAATAAAGATTTATCTAATAAAAACTTTAACTGATTTTGCTTAACCACAATATCCTGAACTGAGTCTTCATCCTCAAATTTAGGGAAATCAGCGGCACTGCGTGTTCTAATCTCAAAGGTAGTGCTGTCAGCAGTCAAAATCATCTTTTGATTGCTTTCATCAAGCTCAAAACAAATGCTGGTCTTAGGATCAAGATTCTTAAGCGCCTCACGTAACTTAGAGGCATTCATAATAATCTCACCTTCAGAGCTAACATCGGTAAGCGGGATATTAGCGATAAGCTCGATGACATAATCAGTAGCTTTGAGCTGTAATAAATTATTATGTACAGAAATATAGATATTCTGAGTGATATCGTCCTTTCCTGGAGACGCTCCTGCAATTGAAGAAACTTCCTGTAATTGCTTGTTTAGCTCTGACAAGATAATTGAAAATTTCATAATATAAGCTCCACCGCCCTAAAGCCTAGTCCTTTTTCAAAGACAAAGTTAATTTTTGATAGAGAGCCGCCATTTCAATATCGCTTTCCATTCTCTTCTTAGTTCTCTTCACTGCTTCAAATACTGAAGAATGGTCTTTATTGAAGGCTCTGCCGATATCACTTTGCGACAAATTAGGAATTAAATCTGAAGCTAAGGTCATAGCAAAAGCACGTGCTGTAGACACGGCTTTCTTACGCTCGGCTGACTCCATAGCTGTTACTGTAACCTCAAACTCCTTAGAAACACGTTCCTTAATTGAGTCGATAGTTGTAATTTGACTTGAAACATTAACTAAATTAGCTAAGCTCTTGACTGCCTCATCATAGGTAATAGAGCCATAAGCTAAGATGTGAGAATTTAAAGTCTTAATTGCACCCTCAATTTCACGCACATTAGAGCGAATATGATTTGCAATGTAATGCATGATGGAATCAGGCAAATCGATATTAAGCTCACGGCATTTCTTTAAGGTAATAGCTGCACGGGTCTCAGTGCTCGGCGGATAAATCTCTCGACAAACACCTGATCCAAAGCGAGATTTTAGACGAGGTGAGAAGTCCTGTAAATTTCCAGGTGGCACATCTGAGGCTAAGATCAACTGTCGATTTGGTTTTTCTAAAAAATCAGCGATGATATCGAAAAAAGTATCGCGAGCCTTAGGTCCCTTAATGAAGTTTTGAATATCATCAACAATGAATACATCTTGCTGAGTAAACAGATCCTGAAAGTGGACCTGCTGATAATCAAAGGTGTTTTTACGGGACATGGCCCCAATATAATTACGAATAAACTCTTCAGCACGAGTATAGATGAGAGAAACATTAGGCTTAGTCTCTCTAATTCTATTAGCAATAGCAAAGAGCAAATGGGTCTTACCTAAACCAGAACCACCATAGATATAGAAAGGATTCATCTTTGATGACCCCGGATCGGCGGCAATTCTCTTAGCAATAGTAACGATCAGCTCATTTTCCGGATCGGTAATATAGTTTTCAAAAGTCTTTTCTGGATTTATATGATCCTCACGCATGAAAGATGGAAGTTTTTGACGCTTCTCCTCAGCGCTTGGAGTAACTGCCGGTGCTACAGTTGAAGAAAATGTACCGCTAGCAGCTACAGGCTGCTTAAAATCCTGCGGTAGCGGCTGTACATTTACAGGGTTATTCATCTGATACTGAGGCTGCGGCGCAGCTACAGGAGCTACTGTAGGACTTACAGACTGTAAGTTAGAGGCCATAATGACCTCCATGCCAATGGATTCATTACCAATAAGATGAGCAACTTCGGTAAAAAAAGCCGCCAAATATTGGAAAAACATTCTATAGACATAATCAGAATTACAGATAAAGGTAACTTTATTATTGGCGATCTGGATGGAAGTTTGGCTTCCTAAAAGGCCAATTAAATCTTTATTTGCAATATATTCGGGCTTATTTGAAACTCTCTGAATCACTTCCGCCCAAAGCTGGACCAAATCCATAAACGAACCTTTTAATTAATTATTAGCAGTAGCTGTTTATTTTAACACATTAGATGTGTTGACCTTAATAGGGTTATAAGAGTAAAATACATTGTTTTTCGTGAAGATGTATATTAATATCCCATTAATATACTTAAATAAAATAATGGCGGTTTTGTACCGTCGTCGGAGTATTCAAATGAAGCGTACATTCCAGCCTAATACAACTAAGCGTAAGCGCACCCACGGTTTCCGCGTTCGCATGCGTACTGCTGACGGTCGTAAAGTTCTGTCCCGTCGCCGTGCCAAAGGTCGCAAGCGTCTGACCACTGTTAATGGCTAATTATACCTTTCCTCGCGAAGTCAGACTTTTGACTTCGCGAGATTACGATAAGGTATTTAAAAATCCAGTTCGAGTCAGTGCCCCAGGGTTATTGATTCTTGCCGTCAAGAATGATGATCTTGAAACACCTCGACTTGGAATGGTTATACCTAAAAAGGTTTTAAAAAGGGCTGTCTGGCGAAATCGTGTTAAACGATTAGTCAGGGAGTCTTTTCGTTTATCTCAACATACCCTTCCTAAGGCAGATCTGGTAGTAATGGCCAAGCCTAAGATTGGTGATATCAGTAATGCGGATTTAACCCTTGCGTTGAAGAGATTATGGGAACAAATTTCTCGCCGTTTGGAAAAATAGCAATATTTTTAATTCGTCTATATCAGATATTTATCAGTCCTTTGCTAGGGCAACATTGTCGTTTTTACCCAAGTTGCTCACAGTACACCATTGAAGCTATCAGGGAATGGGGAGTAATCCGCGGGATCTGGCTAGGCTTTAAACGGATTTGCAGATGCCATCCTTTAAATCCAGGCGGTTTAGATCCTGTGCCTAAAAAGCCCAAATAACGCCTCGAGGCTAAGAAACACAAATGGAACAGCAAAGAAATATTATATTGATTGTCTTACTGTGCGCTACCCTGTTCATTTTTTGGAACTGGAACTCAGATAAAGTCAATGCTGCTAAGCTCGCAGAGCAAGAAGCTATCGCTGCACAGATGGTAGATAATACCTCAGCTACTGAGAGTTCCCTCGGTAAGATCATCACCCTTAAGAGTGACAATTTAGCACTCAGCATCAACCTCAACGGTGGTGACATCATCGATGCTAAGCTGTTAAAGGTCATGAAGGAGCAGGGTAAAGATGAGCCGTTCCAGCTGTTACTGACTAATAAATTATTCATGTATCAGGCTCAAAGTGGTGCTGTAGGTAAAGATGGTCCAGACTCTAAGGTAAGACCAGTCTATACTGCCGCAGCTGATAGCTATGAGCTCAAAGATGGTGAAAATTCAGTATCAGCAAGCTTAGTCTATGAGAGCAATGGCGTCACCTATACTAAGACCTATACCTTAGACCGTGACTCCTACGTAGTAAATCTCAATTACAAGGTTGATAACCACAGCGACAAACCAGTACAAATGTCCTTCTACAGCCAGTTAAAGCAGACTGAAGATATTTCTGTCTTACAGAAGGAAGATCAGAGCTTCGCTATGGTCGCTAGTGCCTATCGTGGTACTGCTTATTCCTCTGACGAATCTCGTTATGAGAAGGCAACCTTAGAGAACATCATTGAAGAAAAGCACCCTGACGTTAACACCAAGAACGGTTGGGTTGCTATGATTCAGCACTATTTCGTTTCCGCTTGGATTGGTGATGACAAAGCTCAGGGCAATATCATCTACAGCCAGGCTGCTAACAACAATACTGCCGCTATCATCGGTATTAGAACTGACAATACCGTCATTGATGCCGGTAGCACTCATGACTTCAATTCTAAGTTATGGGTAGGTCCTAAGGATCAGGAGACCATGGCTTCTGTAGCTAATAACCTCGACCTCACTGTCGATTATGGTTGGTTATGGTTCATCTCCATTCCTTTATTCAAGATCCTGTCCTTCTTCCACAGCCTGATTGGTAACTGGGGCTTCTCCATTATCCTCTTAACCTTAGTTGTTAGAGGTGTGATGTTCCCGTTAACTAAAGCTCAGTACACCTCCATGGCTAAGATGCGTCTGCTCCAGCCGAAGATGGTTGAGCTCAGAGAGCGTTATAAGGACGACCGTGCTAAGTTAGGTCAAGAGACCATGCGTCTTTACAAGACCGAGAAAGTTAATCCTTTAGGTGGTTGCTTACCTTTAATCATCCAGATGCCGATCTTCATCGCCTTATACTGGACCTTAATGGAGTCCACTGAGTTACGTCAGTCTAGCTTCATCTTATGGATTACCGACCTTTCTGTTTATGATCCGTACTTCGTAACACCTATTCTCTATGGTATTTCGATGTTCTTCTTACAGAAGATGTCTCCGACCCCGGTAACCGATCCGATTCAGAAGAAGGTCTTTATGGCTATGCCGTTCGTATTTACCTTCATGTTCTGTACTTTCCCGGCAGGTCTGACCTTATACTGGTTAGTCTCTAACTGCTTCACCATTTTCCAGCAGGTAATCATTTTCCGCTCACTGGAAAAGAAAGGCTTAAGCATGAAGAAGGCCAAAGCCGAAGCTAAGTAAATAATGTCTATCAAAGATACTATTGCAGCAATTGCCACCCCTCAGGGCAGGGGTGGCATTGCCATCATCAGAGTCTCCGGAAGCCAAGCTTTAAGCGTCGCTAAATCTCTCACCGGAATCACCCCTAAACCCCGCCAAGCTTATTTTGCTCACTTCAAACATCAAGACGAAATCGTCGATGAAGGTCTGCTTTTATACTTTAAAGCTCCTAATTCCTACACAGGCGAAGATGTAATTGAATTGCAGGGTCATGGTGGTAATATTGCCCCCCATCGCGTTCTCAACGCTGTATTGAGCTTACCTGATGTCAGAATGGCTCTTCCCGGTGAGTTTACGCGTCGTGCCTTTTTAAATAACAAGATGGATCTCACCGCCGCTGAAGCTGTAGAAGACCTCATCTCAGCAGGTTCTGAGAGCGCCGCTAAGGCCGCCTTAGCCTCCTTAGAGGGAAGCTTTGCACATAAGCTTGACGAACTTACCGATGAGCTTACAAACTTCCGTATGCGCTTAGAGGGCTGTCTTGATTTCCCTGAAGAGCATGAGGATTTCTTTGATTCAGGTAAGGCTGCAGGCGATCTCTTAAAACTTAAGGAATTAGCCTGTGATTCTTTAAAAATTGCCAATCAAGGTGTGAAGCTCAATGAGGGCGCACGTATTGTGCTCGCAGGTTCCCCTAATGCTGGTAAATCTAGCCTGCTAAACGCTCTAGCTGGTACTGAAAAGGCCATTGTGACCAATATTCCTGGCACCACTCGCGATGTACTCAATGCTGAAATTGAGATTGAAGGTGTACCAGTTAATATCACCGATACTGCAGGTATCCGTGATACTCCTAGCGATGAGATTGAGGCTATCGGCATTCAAAAAGCTATCAATGAGCTTAAAAAAGCTGATTTAGTTCTCTTTATGATCGATGGTTCGGCACAAGCTCCAGATGCGCAGGCCACCTTAGAGAAAATCCTCTCCTACGACGTCAATCCGGCCCATATCCTTATCATTGTCTCAAAGAGTGATAAAGAGCCTTGTAAGGAGACTTTAAAGCTCCTAGAGAGCGCTCCTTTTGCCTCTATGCATAAGGTCATGAGCTCCACTAAGCTTAAGGGTGGTTTAGACGCTGTACATAAGGAATTATCTAATGCTTTAGGTATTATTCCTAGCGAAGGTGTGTTCTCAGCTCGTCGTCGTCATACTTTAGAGCTAGAAGAGACCGTCACAGCTCTCGATAGAGCCATGGAAGTGCTTGAGCTTGGGGATTTAGTGCTCTGCGCTCAGGAAGTCCGTGAGGCGCAAGATCATCTAGGTACCATTACCGGTACCGTCACCTCCGATGATCTCCTAGGAAAAATCTTCTCTACCTTCTGCATCGGTAAATAAATACGAAAAAGGGAGATTTAACTAATCTCCCTTGTGCTATCTCTACATTAAATCTAAAGCTATTCTCTTTACAAGTTTAATATAACCTTCTTTTAACGCTTCAACTAAAGCCTCATAACCATCTGATTTTTGCATTTCCACGCTTTCATAGGCTTTATCTAAACGGATAAGCTCGCCCTGTTTCACCTTACATGAAAGAGCAATATAGACCTTACCGTCGACACTGCCATAGAATTGTAAGATCTGCAGGTCATACTCTAAATGAGACGGCAGAGCATAGTTATAAAGCTCGCTTATAGTCAGAAATTTAAGCTGCTCATCAAGGCTCTGAGCCCATTTGTGGCTATTAGTAACCCTCAGTCCCACATCTGAGGTTTTAACCACGATATTGCCCTTATTAAGCGGGGCTTTAACCTTGATAGTGACATTCATATCGCTATGTAAGGCATT
>ENA-OWPF01000899-OWPF01000899.1-human-gut-metagenome-genome-assembly--contig:-NODE-899-length-29775-cov-4.754307_pt1 | contig 29775 bp, 38 predicted proteins | sample MGYA00248261_ERZ651840 | MGnify/ENA primary metagenome ERZ651840 (study PRJEB26924, sample SAMEA4378268) | human gut metagenome | biome: human gut; feature: human-associated habitat; material: faeces... | reverse complement strand
CGAAGCATTCAACCCCAGCTCATACAAGCCGTTTGTATACACCTCATTTATCCCATCCAGACCCGTCATATCCGGATCGATCACCACCGAAACGTCGTTCGCAAAGACACTGTTTTGCGCTTCGGCGAAAGTACCATGACCGGCATTTTTCACGGCTGTAATCCGCAGACGGTAGTACACATTCCGTTCTATGTCGGCAAACGTGTTGGCAGGCGAAGGCAAAGCAATTTTATAGTAGGAAGGCAAAGTACTGCGCTGATAATACCCCTTCAGTATCAGATAAAAACCCGGGCCTTTCCAGTTGACATCCCGCATGGAAGTCCGCTGTTCAAACAAATAAACCGGTTCGGACAAACTAGTGCCTGAAAAATCTACCCGCCCGGTCAGTGTCAAAGCCGCCGGATCGGGATTTGAAGCCGCCAGGCTGCCCGTTGTCGCCAGCGACATATAGCTGATCGTTTCGGCACGGAAAGTTGTATCTATAGTTGTAACCTCTACCGTAAACTTCGCCACATTCCTTTTGACCCGGACCGTTCCTCCCGTAGCCGTATTAAAAGCATTTACACTTAGCCGGGGCAGCACGATTTTTGAAGAACACATCACATAAGGAGGCGCCACCGATCCCGGAGCACTTGCTTTTTTCAGTGCCAGAAAAGCAGATTCCCGGGATACGCCATCCTGCATACCGCCCAGCAAATCATTGGCATTAGCCACGACGTATACATAATGCTCTCCCTCCCGTTGAGGTACGGCAAACATTTGGTTGCTGCCATTGCCCGTAAACGAAACCATACGTTCCAGCACATTATCGGCGGCAGTGCCGGCTCCCGATTTTCTGAATATCAGTACCGCCCAGTTATTGATCCTGTTTTCCTCGGTTGCAGTCGCACGGGTAATCACCTCGCTCATCGATTCGGCTTTGCAGCCCAGGGAAAACAATTCCTCCCCGGTATCCGGACCGGAGACGATCTCTTCCTGACAGCCGCCAAGCAGCAACACCAGGCAGCAACACCCCCACCGGCAAATAGTTCCGACCGTTTTTTTCATAAAGCTTTCTTTCATTGTAAATTCTTTTTTGAAACTCTCCGACTTTTCAATCTTAAATCAAAAATTAAAATAGCTTCCCCATTCACCCGTCCCCTGTCTTATACTTTCATCCCGACTCATAAGCTTACCATCTGTTTCTGACACAACGGACATTGGCCACACCTCCCCCAGACGTTGAAAATATTATTGTAAGTCAGATACTTAAATGATGAAAAAGAACTTTTTGCTATGTGTTTGCTATGAATATTGCAATCGCACGCCTAAAATGACGCTTTTAATCTGTCAGTCGTTCGACTTATTTTACGGTCTGGTCGTTCGACCGATTTTGCGGTTTGACAACATCAACACAACCAAATCCCATCGCATTACCTTGCCCGAACCCGCATTTATACCCTATCTTAATCAATTGACTGTCGCCTTTAATGCTGAATGAGAATAGATAACACTTTAGTTTTGTTTCTCCCTGCTTACCCTCTTTAATCGCTATTGTTTTAGGTTTTGGGTCGGATAGTAACATTATTTTTGTTGGCATAAAGTCGCGCTTATCACTAGAATAAAATACATTATATTTTGATGTTAAGTTCCTGTGTATTGCTTCCGAATATATGTTATAATGCTCAAAAGGACTTAAATGTATGCTATTATTCTGCACATAAACCGGGGATGTAGATTTTAATATTACGCCTGAATATATTTCAAGCTCGCTAATTATCTCAACCTGTTTAACCGAAAAATATTTTCCTGCAAAAAATCCCTTACTTTTATTAATCCCATCAACGAAACACATCCCGATTTTATCAATATAGGTTGAAAAAATAAATGATACATAATCTGATTTAATGTATATTTTTCTTCCGATTTGTTCGTATTTTGGGAAATGCAAATTAGAGAAAGTAAAAAATTTATACTTTCTGTTGTCTGTACTCGAAAAAGATAAGCCCGAATCATGCCAAAACGAACCTATTTTATTGTCGGATACGGTTAATATATTATAAATCCATGACGCTAGGGAATACTGATAATTAATATCGATGAAATCCCCAGGGGCGGTATGAAATGTAACTTTTATTCTCATTCCCTTATTTTCCTAATTACTTCGTCCGCAATCTCACAGGTAGATATTGCAAATTTCGACATATAATCGAATTCCGGGGAATCTTCCCACGCTTCCCGCAATTCTTCCGGTCGTTCGATCACTATTTTGCTAATTACGCTTGTCCGTTTTAAAATTTCAAAGCAAATGTCAGCGGCTTTGTAAAACTCCGATTGTTCGGGCGTCAGATCGGTGTAGCCTTCTATAGAAGAGATAAAACTAAGGTAATCCCCTAGTTCATTTACAATATTTTCTTCTTTTGTTGTTTTTGTATTCATGTTTTTCTATATTTGTCCAGTTCGTCACCGGAATTGAAATTTATTAAATTTAGTACAATCGACCCAGACAAACACCGCGGCATCGGAATTGAAATTTACTCTTCATGGGGTAAAGTAATTGAACCAGCCGCGGATTTTTTTTATGTCATTTTTATCTGTAGATTATTTCAAATCCAAGGTCAACATAATCGTATCTCCCCAACTCCCCGATAGTATTAAATTCTTTGGGTTTTTCTTCAATAAGTATCTTTTACACATTTGTTGTAAAGGTCTTCATTTATAATTTTAATTGCTACCATAATTTATTTATTTTTATAGTAAAGATATACGCTTTATAGGCTACATCAAATACATTGTTGTTATTTAAAATGATTATAAATAGTCGTTCGGTTGCAAAAATGGTTATTCATTTATAATTTATCTGTATATTTGTTTTTGCCGGAGCAGAATTGAAATTTATTATTTATAAGGTGAAGTAATTGAACTTCCGGCAAAAAGCTGCTTGACAATACAAAGTTAGGCAGCTTCTTTTAAAATGAATAATCATGTACTTGGGTATTGCAGAAGAAAATTTTCTTCTTTTTGGGTAATACGGTGTCTTTTAAACCCATATTTTTTAAGAAATCCTTTTGGCATTTGTGTACCTTCTTCATAATCGTTCGGTTCAAAACTTCCTTTTGTGTAATAACTTGGTCCGTTAGGGCAAGATTCGATCGAATCAAACCTGCCGTCCACAATAGTTATTCTTTGCGTGCCGTGTCCGGCGTCTATACTTCGTGTATATATCTTTTCCATGACAGTAGAATTTTATAAGACATCCAGTTTTGTCCCGGTTTATCTATTAATTAAGGTGTTGTAATATTATCTCTATTTCCCGATTTGAAAAAATGGGCGTACTGATTATATTAGAAAAATATCTTCCCCCTTTTTCATTTGCAGTTTCAAAAAAATCAGCTGCCGTGTTGCATTGCTCCGGTGATACTATAATTTTTTCGGATAAAGTATCCAGATCGTCCAGGCCTCCACAAATTGACGCCTTTCTTAATTTTGTTGCCGCCAATGTGCAGGCTGATTTATTTAAAAATGACATTCGTTTCATGACAATGTACGTTTAATTATTATTTAAAAACTGTAGTTCTGAAAATTCAAAATTGTTATAATAATCCTGTACAAACGATTCGGTGGGCTTGTCCGGCTTTTCATCACTTCCCCAAAATTCGCGGGTAATGTCATCCGCCCAATTCTTCCATGTCTCCCACAACATCGTGGTAAACCTGTCATATACTTGGTATTCTTGTTCATCCATCCCGATGTTGTTAGGCTGTTTGCATATTTCCTGTATTTCTTTAATTGGTTTCATGACTTTAATTTTAAATTAATACTTTACTCTGTTTTCTTGTTACCCGAAACCGTTCGACTTGTTCGACGGTTCCGACGCTCCCGGCTTAAAACCTGTTTAGTGCCGCCGGGACGGCTGGTTATAATATTGCTGCTCTTAGTTTGCTTATGTCTCTTTGTAACCTGTTCGCCCTGGATTGTTCATTGTCTGCAAATTCCAAATTGTTAATACTCCTATAAAATTCGGCATTTTCTAAAGCATTTTTCAGGGCTATTTCCTTAACTTCGATCATTTCCGTAATTGCCTTTGTATTATTAGACTCAATAAGCTCCTCAAGTGCTGTTTTTTTTATTAATTTAATTTCTGCTATCATATCTTTGTGCCCGATTACGGCGGGACTTAATTTCCCGTAATTGTAGTTTTTATTTTGTCCGTCGGAATACTTCCAAACATTCCGGCGGACTTTTTATTCGCAGAAAGCTGCCGACACTTGTTCTTCCACCTTCTTTAAATCAATTCTTGCAACAAATTCTTTCCATTTTTTTGTTTCTTTTCCTGAGGTTCTAAATGGTTCAATACCTTTAAAATCAATTCTAATACTGCCTAATTCGCTATCAATAGGGCTAAGATTTACAAAGTCATTTTTTAGATGCGACTGAATAACACATTCAATTCCATTTACAATGATTGTTTTCATAATTTGATTTTTAATTATTAAAACCCAAAACACGGAATAGTCCCTGCCGTTAAAATATAATATCCCAGGATCGCAAAGCCGGTTAAAACAGATCCGAAAAATAATGCAGCCTGAAGGTTTTCGCTCGATTTGATTGTATTGATTAATGCTTTCATGATGTGTTTATTTTTTAATTGTTATTTTAAATTCAAAAATTCTATCCGGTAGGCTGTATTTTATTGTTTACTCGTTTACAGCTTTTTCAACATCCCGTTATCGTCCGTAAAACTGTTAAGCTCATCCGCTTCCTTTTGGGCTTCCTCCTTAGTTGGATAAATAGAAGTTACACTACAATCTAATTTGTCCAATACGGCGTAATATCCATACCTTAACGGCTTATCCTTAACCGTATAACGATTGCCATTTACTTTCTTCTCGTAGGCTTCGACGGTGTATGTTTTAGCGGTTTTGCCCGGTCGAATTTCATTCATATCCGTGATTTCTTTTTTTACAATAGCTTTCGGGGCGGCACTTTCTGAAGAAATATACATTTCGGAAGAGAGAACCGGCAATTCAGCCGGTTTTGTTAATTCTTTCACCTTATCCGCTTTCCTCTTGCTAAATACCCATCCGGCACGCTTTTCACCATTATAGTTTAAAGACGGGTTAAAACGTCCGCCCAATTTTTTTAATTGCTCCTTTACGGATTTTGTATCACCGAATACCGCTATAGACTTTTCCGAATAGTCTACGATCTCTAAACCTTCGCATGTAATAGGTTCTACTGTATTCGTATCTTTCTTTTCCTTCATTGGAGAGCTCTTTTTTACTTTCGGTTCTATTAACTGGTAATCGCCGGAAACACTTATTTTTAAGTAAAAATTAGTATCGAAATAGTCCTCCATGCTATTGCTATCATCATAACGGAAAGAATTAGCGTAAGTAGTAACGGTATCTAATACCTTAAACATTTCCGGCGTTAACTCATCTTCAAAACCCTTTACATTGTTCATCGTTGTCATGTAACCACGTTGCGCACTTGTTGACCCTTCAACGAAAGGAATACACGGACCCGATTTCAATTCAATATACAACGAATCCGTATACATGCTCCATGCGAAGCGAACCGAAAATTTAAAATCCTGGAAATTCTTTTTCGCGTAGGATCTGACATTTGCAGCTATTTCCTTTGTAGATAAATTGTGGTCGTAGTTTGAACCAGCCCACCCATTTGACGTATAAAAATTAAAACCCTTATTATTGTCAGATTTAATTGTGTTAATTGCTTCCATGATATATTGTTTTATTATTTGATTGTTTTCTATATATCTAAGATACAAAATACCTATAAAATAGCAATAAAAAAGAGTAGAAAAATGATGTTTATTGTTTTGTGATTCAGTGATTTGACTATAAATATTTGCTTATATTTCACCATTCGCACCACAATGTAAAAACAGGAAAATTTTAACCAAAAAGCCGGTTTTTAAAATAACACACTATTCGCCGTGTATTGAGCTTATATTTGATGAGGTTATTTTGAATGATTCTAAATTATATTTACATTTGCCTATAGAGGTAATTTTAACGCAGATTTTTGAGAAAATATAATTACTATTAGAATGTTTAAAATTTAACATATTGTTTAAAATATACTATACTAACATTTTGGGAAATGGGACGAAAAAAAAAGGATGATTCAGGATTAAGCTTACAACATAAAGCATTTGCCGACCTAATTTTATGCGGATGGGCTCAAGGCGTTGCGTTTAGAGTCATATTTCCAGAAAGGAATGTGAATGCCAATTCTTTACCAACTTGTTGTGCTCGAATTGTTAAAGATCCGGAAGTTGCGGAATATATGCGATTGCAGAGAATTAAAGGAACTGGATATGGAGCTAATGATTTTGACGAAAACGGGGAACTACTGCAAATCGATAAAGAAACACTTTCGAAGGAGTTGACTACGCTTTTCCGCAAAGAACGTGACCCTAAACTAAAGTCTGAAATAGGCATGAAATTAGCTGATTTAAACCAGTTTAAGAAAGAGTCAACAGAAGCACAGCAGCAAGTAAAATATTACATCCCATTGCCTGAAAATGACATTCCTGGCTATGTTTTGAAACGATGTGAAACAGATACGCAATTCGCTGACAATCTAAGGGTTTTACTTGATAAACATAGCAAATAAATAGCATATATCTAGCGTTTCATTGTAACATGTTGATTTTTAGTATTTAAATGTGGATTATGTACGCTGTATAAGCGTGTGTTCGATTGTAGCCGGCTGAAAGTTTGATATTAAACAATTGCCGGAGGGGGGGGTAGGGGAGGGGGGGATACCGGCAGGTTCAAAAAGGCTTATACCATCCCTCTAAATTTTTTTGTTTTATTTTTTTGGGTTTTACAGCACTAAGCTTATCTCAGATATTTTTTCTGATATGGTTTATCGAGTATAGGTATCCTTTCAAAGTGTCGGTTTATTATATTCCGGCACTTTTCTTTTATTATGTCTTATTACGTTATTTCTTGGCTTTATTTTGATTTTGTTGTATTTTCCTGATAACTGCCTTATTTTACCCGAATATTGACTTAAAACGGCTTATTTGAGACAATATTATGCAGGCTTTAGTTGTTAATATTGGTTAATATACTAGGTTTTGATAGTTATTTTGCAGATGCTGGATTGTCTGTTTTGGTAATTTTTTATATTGTTTTTATGCTTTTAGGTGTATTTTTAGGTCCATTTTGGTGGTTTTGTGGCTTAATTTTCCATTTTAACATTTCTTAAACACTTGATTTACAGATATAAATGTAATAATGTGTATGCTGATTTTTGATATTGTGTTTTTATATTTTTCTGATTATTAATATATTATATTGTATTTGCAGGCTTTGCAGGCATTTTTGTAGTTTGAGATATATTTCTTTATACAGAGAGATATAGATAGGTCACTACGGACTGGCAAAGTGGTTGCGAGGCTTGCAAGTTATGTGTAAATGTCTGATGATGAGTAATTGATGGGAGTAATATATATGCTTAATAAAGGGGTTTTGGTTGCAAAAATGGGTAAAAAAGGCTGTTTTTAGGTGTTTTTTGAGGTTAAAAATGGGTTATTTTTGGCTATTTTATATTTGAAAATGGCTCTTTTTTTAATCAAAATAAGGGCGTTTTTTCGTAAAAATCACTATATTTGTATCAAAAATAGGACCTTTTTCGGGTGTTTTTCATTAAAAAAGGGGCTAAAACAGGGTAAAATTTCATTTCTCCACGAAAATAACTTATGAATACAGCTGAAATTATCCAATCCAAGCAGAAATTAGAGGAAAACATAAAGTCTCTGATTTCCGGTTTTAAGGATGATCTCAAGCTTTCTGATACAGATATTGGTGTAATCATTCATAAGATATATATGGATGGTTCTGTAAATTTATTGTGTACACTGCTTGATGTTGTATTTACGGATATAGTAAATGAATCCGGGACGGATATAGTTATAAGATAGACCAAAACACAAATAGACATGAAAACAGAGCCAAAAGGACGTATAATTGAGAGGCGTAATAAGGTGAATGTGCTTGAGATTAGTGGAGATGTGAATAAATGAATTATTTATAAAATAAAATGAGTTATGGGGATATTTAATGCAAACACTATATATCACTGTACAAATGATTGTAAACAATCTGGATGTCCAGGTCACAAGTTAGAATTAAGTTATAACAGTATTTCCCTTTGGTTTGAATTAAAGTGTGATGAGGAGACGGTTTTTAGTGGAGATTTAGACTTGTTGAGGTCATTTTATGAACTTTTGAAACAAATTCCATCTATGGAGATTAGAGATATTTTCAGTGAGACATGAAGACAATGAAAATAAAGACGAATAGCCATGATAAAACCAAATGACCTCCGCATAGGGAACTATGTAATTCATTATCCATATTCAGATAATGACAGTGATTCAAGATATATTAAGATTAATAATATAAATGAGCATGGTGTTAATAGAACGTCAATTAAAGATGATGGATATTCTATAATCAGGTATGATCGTATATCTCCCATCCCCTTAACAGAAGAGTTGCTTTTAAAATGTGGATTTGATTGGGGAGGTGGTGAGTTTGATTTTATACTGAGCAATGTTGATATGCCTGTTTCTGTTTTTAGAATTAAAGATGGTTATTGTTTTTTGCTTGGCAATGGCGTGGAAGGTGTTTTTAGTACTGATAAAATAGAATACCTGCACCAATTGCAAAATGTCATATTTGATTTATACGGAAAAGAATTGGAGGTAAAGTTATGATTGAAGAAAAACTAATCGAAGACATTTGCGATGCTATTAACACAAATTCCGACGAATTAAAGGATATTTTTTCAAAAGTCAAGTTGCTTGGTTATTTAAGTTCGCAAGAGCTTAGGCATCTGGCTGAAATGGGTATTCCGGTAATAGGAATATTTACTAATATAATGCGAATAAGCGCAAATCAGGCTCTTTTTCATATAAAAGATGGGAAAATATCATATTCTGACTTGTGTGTTATATTAGGAATATTTGGACAGGGTATTATAGAAAGAAGACAAAATAAAGTAATAGATTCCTATATTCAAAAATGATTCCCCATCTCACCCGTGAAATAGTATCCATCCTAAAAGGCAAAAAGCTGAAAAAAGAGCTTGATGCAGCCTTATCCCTCAAACTTCAATGTGATCGAGTTGGAGAGATAGCGGAAGTGTTGCGCAAAGCTGTTCAAAAATCATCATTAGCTTTGTTCAGAGGAGAGATTTATGCTTTTGATGGTCGGATATATCAGAAGATGGAGAAGTCGGCTTATAATGCTTCTATTGCGGCTGTAATGCGTGAGATTGGGGTTTCCAATGGTGATATTACCGCCAAACAAAGCCAAATGAGGGAAACGGCCTTTTATGGGGTTGTAACAAAAAAGCTCGATGTCCGGAAAAACGTTATCTGTTTTAAAAACTGTGTTCTTGACGTTTATACCGGCAAAGTGTCAAAATTCAACAAGTCGAACCATGTACTTTACCAACTTGACTATGATTATATCCCAGATGCAAAATGTCCGTTATGGGAAAAGTTTATAAATCAAATGCTACCTAACAAAAAAGTACAAATGGTAGTCCAGGAGATTTTAGCTTTACCTTATGTTGACCGAAAGCAAGCGAAGATAGAAAAGATGTTCCTGTTTTGCGGCAAAGGAGCAAATGGTAAGAGTGTGATTTATGACATAATGAATGATATTTTAGGACAGCAGAACGTCCAGACTTTTGACCTTAGCGCGCTTGTAAATGGCGATGACAGCAAATGGAATATTGACGCTATCAATCACTCCATGCTAAACTACTGCTCTGAGATAGACAAGAAAACTATTTGTTCTTCCCGGATTAAAAGCCTTATTTCCGGTGAGGGTGTTACAGCTTGTCAAAAAGGACAAAAACCTTATACTGCCCGTGATATGCCCTTTATTATCGGGAATGTAAATGAGCTACCACATACTACGGATAATACGTATGGATTCTTCCGGCGTATTATGGTCATTCCTTTCTCTGTAACTATTCCAAAGGGTAAAGAAGATTTGAGACTTCATGATAAGTTGAAAGAAGAATTACCTGGTATCCTAAACTGGATTCTGGAAGGCCGGCAAAGATTGGTAAAAAATGGGTATCGGTTTACCCAGTCAAAAATAGTAAACAATGCAACGTATTGGTATGAGCGTAACAGTAATCCGGCGGTTGCCTTTGTGATGGACGAAGGGTATAGCGTTAGTCCTTCAAAACCGGATGATGAACCGGAGAATATAACTCCGACTGAATTATATGATCGGTACGTCCAGTACTGTAAAAGCACGCTTACATTGGTGGTTAATTCCGATACTTTTACAAAAACGCTTATAAACAAGGGGTATCGTGACCCGAAAAAGAGATATTACACACTTTATAAAACGAAATGAAAATGAGCAAAATTAAAGGAATTTCAATTGGTGCAGGTTTTATCCTGACAGAAGAAAACGACTACTTCAAAGTGCAGTCGGTGAGTAAAAATTTCAGCATGAGGGTAAATAATACTTTGCCTTTATACGTAGCTTGCAAGGAAGCTGTAAACAATCCTGATTTCCGGCACGTTTTACAGGATATGATTACGATGTGCTATTTTCCAGCTACGATACAATTTAATCAGCAACAGTACCAAAAGTACGTCTCTTTTTTAGGTAGTTTTGTGGATGAAATGAAAGGCAAAGAGGCCACCGACGAAGAACATGACGAAGCATTGCAGCAAGTCAAAGAAGAATACGAGATGAGAGAAAAACTTAAAAACGAAAGTTCCGATTAAAATATTTCTTCGTAAATTCTATTTTTAGGAATATATAGTATATATTTTTGAATTATAAAAATTATATCCAAATATTCTTTTATAATACAAAATTTTATCCTATATTTGTAGGTACAAATTATATGGTATGAGAATTGTATCGCACAGGATGCTAAAAGAGTTTTATCAAAGTAAAGGTAGGGAAGATTCCCGATCAGCTTTACAAAGATGGTATGACATGGCAGAAAAAGCGGATTGGAAGAATTTGCAGGATATAAAAGTCGATTTTCCGGCTACTGATTACGTAGGGAACCAACATTATGTTTTCAACATCAGGGGAAATAATTACAGATTGGTAGTAGTAATCAAATTTACGATAGGATATATATATATTCGGTTTATTGGTACACATTCAGAATATGATAAAATAGATTGTTCAACTATATAACAATGGAATATGAAGAAGATAACGAAAGAACAATACGAATTTGCACAAAATAAAGTGGAAGAATTGCTTCCGCTTGTTGGTGATGATGTGCCAGCAAATGATCCTAAAGCAATAGAACTTGTTTTAATGTCTGAAATAGTTATTGCGTACGAAAAGGAGCATTACCCAATAGAGAAGCCAACATTAGCCGATATAATGGAATTGGCAATAGAAGAAAAGGGAATTGGTAAAAAGGAATTGGCACGGCAAATTGGAGTTAGTCCTTCCCGGGTTAGTGATTACCTTTCTGGTCGATCTTTGCCTACTTTACCGATAGCTGCGTTAATCAGCCGGGTATTGGGAATATCCCCTGAAACCATGCTTTCTGTTTGCTGAAATAGGAATCCTCTTTAATTAAACTTTCAAATCATTTACAAGCGCAAGACACTCCTTCTGATTCTTCGGGAGGAGTATTTTTGTGTTCAGCCCGTGATCGAAGAAATACCGTTTCAGCATTTTGATCCTCATCAAACCCTGCTGTGTAGCTATTCCTTTGGTGTCGATGCAAATATCATAGTCCGGCAAATAAAAGTCCACAGTGTAGGTTATTGCCCGTATAGATTCAGAGTTGTATTTGAATTTCTCCTGTAACTCGTATTTTTTTTGAAGTTCAAAACGAATACCGGTATCCCGAAGTTGAGTATACATAAACCCTTCTAACTTTGAATCAAATTCAATCCCGTCAATTTCTGTTTTCTTTGACTTATATTTTGCTTTACCAGTATCTTGTTTAAATTTATACATTTTGTTTGAAATTATATATTTTGAAAATGTAAAATTATTTTCTATATTTGTATTCTAAAGTAACCGTTAATGATTCGCCCCGTTGGACTGTAGTTCCTTCAAAGGATTATCTTTAGCGGTTATTTTTAATATTTTTAAGCACCTTCCTATTGTCGGATATGCTGTAAAAAAATAGTGGCCCGTCTATATTTTCACGAACAATAATCCAACTGTCAATGCCTCCTACCTTTGTTTCAAAAATGTGTGAAGCTTTTATATTTGGATTATTTTTGTGATAATCAGAATAACCCTTATACTCTGCTTTCCGGATCACATCTCTTATATTGGTTATTAATTCATTTTTGGCTGCGTACTGCTCATGTGGTTGATTCAAGAACTCCTTTATTCCGGTTGTAGTGAATCTTATTTCCCGTCCAATATTTTCAGGAGTGAATGTTTTTCCTGATAATGATTCTTTCGCTTCTGCAAATAACTGCTTCCGCCTTATTTTTAATATGTCATTGTTGGTCATTCCTTCGATGATATCATCTTTATACACTGGGAATGCCCCACAGACACAATTTGGATGCCATGGTAAAACGTTTTCTGTTATCTTGTGGAATCCGATTCCGTCATCACAGATAGCACACGGGTAGCTTGAATTGCGAAATACGTAATATCCGATTATATTCTTATTGTTGCCCCAAATCCTGTGGTTCGCATAATTATACCCCTGCGAAATTGCCATAATCCCCATCCTTTTGAGGTCGGCAAATCCGCTTATATACCTTCCCGTTCCGTATGTTATCCCCTGGGACTTAATTCTTGTAGCGGCAAAACTTCCTTTCCGTATGGCTTCCTGGATAGACGGATTGAGATAAGGATTATTCAGATACATCATTATCTGGTTTACGATCTGGTCGCCGCTCATATCCTTAAACAGTCCGCCGGCAATTGCCGCCTCTATCTCCATTTTGATTTGGTTGGAATACATATTCAATCTTTCCCTGAACGTGTATTTACCAAGTTTACCAAAGACAAAACCTAAAATGATAGCATCCTCAATATTTGATTTGTTTTGATTTTCAGCGAGAGTTTTTGACCTTAGAACGCGCCTTTCCGTAATATCATAGACAGAATCCTTAAATTCTGCCATGATACTATTTACCTTATCTTCTAATTCTTTATTGGCAGAAAACTGAAATAACCGACCGGATATACCGACACCTAAAGATGTAGCAACGATTTGGCGGACATGATTGCGGATGCGTGATTTTATGTCTTCATCCACGTGTGATTCTTCCTCCAGCAAATCATTGATGCGCTTACGTGCTTCAATTATCCGTTTGTTTATTTCGGATTGGGTCATTTCTTAGCTATTTTGCCAACAATTTTCCTGGCATAATCAAATCTGTCCTGTTCAGTCGTCTTTATAAATCTACCTTTTGAATCTCTTTTATATATCGGTGAATATGTTGCCATCATTAATGCTGCCATACCATGCTGTAAATCGTAATATTTTTTATTAATATCATCAATTTCATGTTTCTGATCATTGCATTGCTGACGATATGAAATCATTTCAGAGATCAATTTGGAGTTTTGTTGTTTTAAACTGTCATTTGCGGATGCAAGATCATTTTTAACCTTAGTTACTTCCGTTAATTGACACTCTAACTCTTTGATTTTTTTGCGTGATTTAATTCCAAACATAGCTTTGTGATTTAATAGTTATTCTTCTTTTGTTTCTTCCACAACTTCGGTTTCTTTCCCTTTACTGCTATTGTACATTACATCCGTAATGCTGTCCGCACCAAGCTCCGATTTTATCTGTCCTTTCAGACGGCGTAATTCGTCATTCGCACTATAAGGACATTCCTGTGCGGCGGTTTCTTTAGAAAGGTATCCAGCGGTTACTCCGGTCATGAGGCTTTGCATGATTTCAGATTCATTCTGATGGATAAACGGAATAATTTCACCTGTAATATTCATGGTTTGATATTCTGCAACCTTTCCGACTTCCACGCTATACCCATACTTAAATATCCTTATAACGTCATCAATGAAAGGATTGAATTCGTTGGCATCTGCCATAGCCTGCTCAATGGCCGGAGAATACTTAATTTTAATAGATATACCACTTTCATTTCCGCTCCTTTCATCGGGAGGGAGAACAACGAAAGACCCCAGAAATATACTTTCACGCTGAATTCGAAGTTGATTTTCGTAAGATTGGCTAACTTCGCCAGACGATATTCTGCTTGCCCCACCTCCTTGTCCTACAACAATAGATGTAATAGGTTTATCTTTCCCTCCTTTAATTTCTACATCATCACCAACAATTACAAGAATCGGGTTTACATTGGATTTATTTACTTGCAGGTAGCGTGAGAAATCTTTTTCATATTGTTCGATTTGTGGCTGTACCAACGTCCAGAATGCACCATATCTATTACGATGATATGCAATTGGCATAAAAGGATATCCGTGAGGAATTTCATTTATTTGCTCCCATCCATCATCCAATCCAAGCCACTCTATAAATTTATTAATTATCCCTTTTACTCCTGAAGTAGTACGTTTAAAAGTATACATGTTTTTGTTATCCCATACCTCAAGAATCCTCTCAACTTCCTTGCCTCCACCGTTATATCTTGAATACTCTCGTCCAAACAAATCCATTTTTCCCGTAACATAGTTGTAATGCGGATAAAGAATATCTCCGTTCATAAATGAAAATATACGGTAGCCGTATTCTCTGTCAACTATGTATCCGCAAAAAGCTACATCTCCGGTTGAGCCTACAGAATCCGCTGAATCATACCATGCGACTTCCATATTCTTGTTTTTCCACGCTTGTTTGAAGTTTACAAGCAAGCCCTTATCCGTATCACTTGGGTTTTGGTTGGAATCCGAGAATTGTATGTTATTCCCGCAAAGGTGGGTCAATCTCTTTATTTTTATAATATATTGGAAAGGGATCGCGCATCTTTCAACCGGATAATAATACCATTTCCCTGTTTCCGGATCTTGCCTTTTGTCATCTTCATACCAATTTCTGTCAAATATCTTATGACTTCTGGGGTCAAGTTCTCTCAAAAAATCAATCTGGTTTATTTCCTGAAATTGTTGTGTTGTTGTGTTTACTGGATGTGGTGAGCCATCTGATCTAATTGCAGTATTTATTCCCTGCGGGAGGAAATAACCAAAAGGTTTTTTACAAAGTATGTTACGTGGTTTTATAGTCTCCATGTTCCCGATCGTTTAACTGTTTTACAATTCATTAGCTGTTCTACCATAAAAAGAGCTTCCATAAAGTCAGGAGAATGTCCTACTTCTGTCTTCATTTGTTGTTTAGATATTATTTCAAATCTGCCGTTGTCAGTTTCTTTTCGTTTCATGGCAAGTCTTTCGCTCATAAGTCTTTCCCGGACGGTAATTCCACGAATCTCCCTGTCTAATACCTTTTCATCAATACTGTATTCAGATTTTTGCAATGCCTGAACGAATCTTTCGGCACATTCTGATTTTAGATTGTTCCATAATTTAGGGTCAGACGGTGCTTCCTTATTGTTGAATTTCTTACTTCCCGGGAAATAATCCTTTAACCATAACCCTAGTCCGTTGCTGTCAAATGTGAAGTTTTCATATCTAACTCCATTCTTTGCAAGAAATTTCTTAATAAAAGGGACTACATCATCGGTAAGTATATCCGTCCATGCTTCAACATCGCATACATGGTGTCCATCGAAAGCATATAATACAAAAAAATCGCCTGTTAAAGCCACGTCGGCAGAAGCTCGCATAAAGCCGTCCTTGCGATAGGTGTTATTAAAGAAACTTTCCATATCACCTACGGTTATAAGGGAAGAGGAATTATCTGTATCTCTCCATATGCCCTCAATATCTTTTATCGTCTTTTCATCCTGCTGTGAAAGCTTTCTCATGTATGTTTTATCCTTTATTCGAAGTGCTACATTCTCACTGTATTTGCCTTCGATAAAGCAGAATGATGATATAAGCGACAGAGGGTCTTCTCCAGTAGATTTTGCCAGTGGATCAATTTTGTGTTTTGCGATTTCGTACACTTCTTCCCGTGTCATCCCCCATGCAATTTCTTTAGTCTTTTTTCCCATTCTGAAATAGTACCGGACAACTCCGCTCCTTTCAGGTATTACCCGATCTGTTTCTGGATCAATATACCAATCAAGAAAATGACGCAATTGGTTACTTTTTCCGACAGGGTTACAGGTGCCTATGAATTTATTTTTCACACCGATAGTATTACGGTTTGACCCGATAAGAGTAAAGGGGATATCCATACTATCAACCGTATGCTCCTGTATTTCTTCTATAAGCATAAATGGCTGTTCTGCTCCACGAAAACGACTTACAATTGTTTTTGGATTTTGTAAATGTTCAAATTTCATGGTAGCTCCGGAAGGGAACACCCATTCAAAGTATGATTTGTTTGGCTTTGCAATATCGCTATATATTAAACGGCTTGATTCCCATATTCCACGCTCGATGTCATCTTCAAATTTTCTAAAACCATAACACCTGAACATAGGATTGTCAGTATAAGGTAATGCAGCATCAAGGGCAATAAATGTTTTTCCACCCCCTCTATTACCGCCTATAATTATAAAGTCGGCATCACACAGAAGTACTTTTTCCTGAAATCCTTTAGATGGCACTACATTATAGGACTTCTCGCCCCGTGCCCATAATTCTTTATTTTCTTCTCTTAGTTTTTCTATATACTCATAAGAATATATCTCCTTACCATTTGGTAGGATTACAGGATTTTCTATGGATTGAACTATATCTGTCATAAACAAGAAAAGCCGACAACGCTTTTACACGTTATCGGCTCTTAGTGGCTCTGTTAATGACACAAATATAATTACTATTTAGAATTATTCCAAATAAGTTTGTGATTTCAAACAAAATTTATACATTTGTGATATAAAACAAACATTAAGTATGTATTTATACTTTTTAAATATTTTATGGACAATATTTCCGCAACTATCAATAATATAGAATATATCTATAATAATAAAAAAGGGAGTGAAACACATCCTATATTATGTCCGTTTTGCGGCAAATATTTGGGGGAAAAATTTAAAGGAGCTAAAGGTAAATTGAAGTTATGGTGTAAACAGGAGAAAAAGGAAGTAACTATTACATTGTAGATTATTATATAAGTATAAGAGCCTAAGAGCCAATGACAACAAAATGTCATTGGCTCTTTTTTATTTAATACAAATCAGAATGGATAAAGAAAAAATCTTATCTGGCTTAAAAGCCAAAATCGAATCATCAGGTGAAAAAATCACATTGAGCGATCGGACTATCAGCGACTATGCTGCCGGGATTGCCTCTCTCGTATCAGATGAAACCCAATTGACAGAAGATTTCTTTAATGCTCATATGGGAATTATCAAATCGATGAATGGTAATTTCAGTCATGATGTAGCCGCACAAGTGGAAGAGACTAAGAAAAACTTAGCGAATCCGCAAACGTCACCTGCCACGTCTCCGGCAACTCCGCCATCAGATGAAAAGCCTCAATGGGCTAAAGATTTGGAAAAACAAATCCAGACACTCAGCGAGACCCAGCAAAATGCACAAAAACAGGCACAACGCAACCAGCTTATTGAATCTGTGCGCAACCGCGCAACCAAAAAAGATGCTTCGGATGATAAAACCGGATGGGCGGTAAATGCAGGAGTGCTAAACAATGCAATTGCTGTAATTCAAATCGAAGATGACGACACAATGGAGACTGTAGAGAAAAAGCTACAGGATAAATACAACTCAATGTGTGTTGAGATTTTCGGATCTCTGAATGCTGTTCCGGGAGCGGGTGGTGAAAAAGAAGATACAGGTACAGATTGGATTGCTGCTGAGAAGAAACGTCAGCAGGAAGCTGGTCGGTTACCTAAAGATTAACCATTAAAAAATCAATTATGGGGTTTATTAAAAAGACAATGAAGTATGATGCGGGTAATATGCCTATCTGGTTAAGTGTGGATAGGCGTAAAACCGCCGGCGGTACATTGAAAAATTTGCCGGAAGGCCCGGCTTTGATTCCTGCGGGTACTCCTGCATATCTTGATGAGATGGGCGGCAAAATCGAAGTACTCGAAACTTTTCGGGTCTCAAAAGCAGTTACTTCATCTGATACATCAGTAGAGGTTGAAGCTACGGGAAACCTGCCTCAAATTACTAAAGGACAATTTGTGATGAAGGCACCCACTTCTTACTCAGAGACCGGAAGCGCAATAACAGTGGGTGCGGTTTCAGAGGGCACTACTCCGGGAACCAAAAAGTTTACGATTACAGCCGGGGCACTTGGAGAATTAGCTATCGGCGATGTTTTGGTCGTTGCAGATAAAACAGGAAGTGATGCAAGTATGGCAATTTTACCCAACGGACTGATTTGGCATGACCTGTACGTGCATGAAGGTGATTATGCGCAGACAGCTGCAATTGTAGTAAGCGGATCAATTCTCGAATCGAGGATCAGCCCTATTCCGGGGGTAGTAAAACAAGCATTACCAATGATAACTTTTGAAAAGGAGGCATAACTATGAATACGTATTCACAAGGATTTTACAGCCTCATGGAGGTAGCAGGTATTTTGAATCAATCGAGTTTTGATGCTTACCTGAAAGATGTCATTGGGGCTTCGAACAGCACAGAGTTAAAGCTGGATGGTTTTGTATGGGAGCCAGGAATGCAGTTGGATTTTGATTATGAACAACTTCAGATCGAAAACCGTGTTGGGGTAATGGCTACTTATGTAGACAAAGATTCAGAGGCAATTCCATTGGGGACTAAAGGTTTTGAAACTTCCAAAGGAAGTATTCCAAGGCAGAAAGCCCGTTATATTATGGATGAAGACGATTATCGTAAATATCTTATTGCTATGAGTCAATTGCAGTTTACAAATGTAACAACTAAGACTCAGGCTTTGGATATTCTTTTTGAAAAAATGACCGGTATTCAGGATAGCCACAAAAATTCAATGACATATCAACGGGATTCTATGGTTTCCAGGGGGGCACTTACACTTTTGGATACAAACAATCCCAGAGGTATCAGAGATGTTACTTTCACGGCGTCTATACCGGAAGCCAATATCACGAAACTAACCGGTACGAAACGCTGGTTTACGGATGAAGAGAAGAAAGTTGAAGGCACAGCATCCGATCCTGTTGCTGATATGAAAGCTATTATCAGGATGCTAAAACGTAAGAGTGCCCCGGCATTCCATATCGAGGTGGATGAAGTTTCTTTCCTTGAGGATATGGAACACACCAAGTGGAAAATTGCATTAGGCCGGTCAACTAACAATCAGATCACTCAGGACGCAACCGGAGACGCTATTGCTATCGGTATTGCCAATTCCATGATGGATGATGAAATCAAAGCGGCTTTTCGTAAAGTTATGGGTGTAAATGTGGTTTACAGTACCTCTGTTGTGGCTGTAGAAAAATGGAACAAAGAAGCCCGGAAACTGGAACGTCCGATGATGCGATCTTTTGAACCGAATACCTATGTATTCGTCCCGGATGGTGCAATTGGCACAATTAAAACTGTAGCTCCGCTTATGCCTGATTCTCAGGGATTGTATGGAAGTTTCTTTGATGGTCGCGGCCTGATCAAATACTCTTACGATGTGAAAAGGATGATACAGGACTGGTGGTCTGAATTGACTTGTCTGTGCGTTCCGAACCGCTCCAATGACATGTACTATCTCAAAACGAAGTAATGGCGATTATCACTGACATAGTAGGAAACGGCAACGTTGAGATTACAGAGGATGAAACCTCTGTAATGCTCGACGCGCAGCCAATCAAAGGATACGACTTTAAGCATTTTGTGATTGAAGGGAAAGAAATAACTCAAAATCCTTATTTGCTTTCGAAGTTACCCGGAGATTTGAATGTACAGGCTTTTTTCTATGAGTCTATAAATAGCTATTTGCAAGGTTGTGCACCATTTGACATCTCAGGCTTTATTCCCGGAGTATTGAGGGGAAGGGGTGTATCTTTTAAAGAAGATTTGAATAACATGGATGATCAAATGATCGAACTATGTGAAGCAGATCTCTACATGAGAATGACCAAAATTCCTTCTTCCCGGCAGCATGAACGTGATTCAGACGGAGGATGGTCACACGACGGAGGCAGCATTACTATATCCGATTCTTATCGGAACATGCTTACGGCCGATGCACTTACTATTTATAACAAGTATGAGGATGAAAAGGCAAAAGAAGTCCAGGCTTCCAATGAGCACAAAAAAACAATTGTAGAGTACACATCTTCCCGTACAGAACCCGAAAAGAAACCTATTAAAGTAATTATTAATCTACTATGAACAATCCAAGATATACCGCAAAGTGTGTAATAACCCGTGAAGTTGGTGGTGGTGGCTATCCTCCTTCTGCCCCTGAAACTAAAACAATCCTAAGGTCTGTTTGTGGGTACAGGGATGAAACAGTAGCAGAAATAAGTGGTGGTCGTATCGCAGATTACAAAATAGCACTACCCCAGTACAACGTGATTGTGAAACAGGGAGATTTGATTGAAGTTACAGATAAGCGACGGACTGTCAAAGGCACAGTAAAGCGGGATAAACCTTCAAATTTTGGATGTAATATCTGGTTTAATGAAGTTAAGTAATGGCAAAGAAGATAGATAATAGAAGGGCAATATTAAATGGTTTATCAAAAGCCATGATAACTATTGACGGTTCTATTGAAAACGCTTTAAGGACGGAAGTAAGCAGTATCATCGAAACAGCTATTGCCTATCATAATTTCGACAACCAAACAGGGAACCTTGAAAATTCATATGGATGGGCTATTTATCACAATGGACTACTGATAGATTCTTTTATTAATGGAGATGGTGAAGGTGCTCAAGCTGCTAAAAAACTTATAGGTTCATATCTACCTTCTTTTACATGGGAGGCAATTGTTATCGCTGGCGCATATTACGCAAAATATGTAGAAGGATTCATTAGAACACGCGATGGTGTGCTTTCAAAAGCTGGAGATGAACTATATGTACTGGGAGTGTATTTCGACAATGTGAATAAAAATTTTGTTCAAACTCTTAAATCCCTTTCGCAGCTATGATAAACCCTAACTATAACCTGAGCGACCTGAAAGCAGCCTTATATGCCGCCTTTTCAAAAACAGAGGTGTCAAAAACGGTTTGCGTTGGAGTTCGTCCGGGAGCAACAAAGGGAATTGATGATTTCGTGGTGATAAGGGTTATTTCTCTGGTTAAGGACAAAGGAGGAATTGGGAACACTGTATGTCGCATTGAACTTTACGCACGTGACATATATTCTTATGAAAACCCGGAACGACTAAAAGAGATGTTTTTGTCCTGTAATAGTGCATTGGCTTATTTATCTGAGAACTATCCTAATTACACATTTGAAAGCAGCGAACAAGCTGACAGAGGAAGTGACGGATTAGACTTTCACTCTATATCAATAGACTTATTTACAACAATTAAAAATTAATAATCATGGCATTAAATCACGAACAAATAGTAGCGACAGGTATCGGTGCTGTATCATTGGCTCCGATGGGTAAACTGTCTGCTGATACTGCATGGACAGAAAAATTCTATACCTTAAAAGATACAGTGGCAATTACCCAAGACCCGCCGACTAAAAATGAAATCAAAGTAGACCAGTTAGCAAATGCAGTAGCCGTATCTTACGAATCAGGGAACTTTACTATTGAGTTTGATATTCCTGACGTTGCAAAAGAATTACTCAGCGAATTTTACAACCAAACTGAAACCGCTCCGGTTACTCCGACAGATAAGGAAGCAATCGGATTGAAACTTGACAATAAAATCACTAAAGCAATGTTGAAGATTGAATTTCAATCCGGGCAGGCAATTATAATTCCGAACTGCGAAATGGTTCCGTCTATTTCTGCATCATCATTGTCTACATCCCCGGTGAACGTTCATATTACAGCAACTGCACTGGCAGCTATCGGAGGATCTTCTAATGAGGAAGCCGATGTTATCTTTTTTTACAAAAAAAAGTAGCGTAATCCCGGCTATGTTTAGTGCGCCTACGCCGACAAAAACGAGGTACAAATTATAAGGGTGGCGCATAACGTCACCCTTTTTTAATTGTTGTAAAATATGAATCAACCGGAATTAGAAATACAAGCAGAATACTTAAAGTTATGTAACCATGAAAAATCCATCCTTGAATTAGGTGGCGGCAAGAAACCGATAAAAATAGGCTGGCAGCACATTTATACGATGGACAGAGTTACAAAATACACTCTTGAAGTTGAATTACAAGAGCCCAAAACAGCCATAGAAAAATTTATATATGCCCGTAAAAAACATGCACTTGCAGCAAAAGCAGCATCTTGTATAATTCTAAACAACTTTTTTAAAATAAAATTTTTTCATTGGTTCTTTTGGCGTTGGCTCCTATATGTAAGACAATACAATGACTTTCAGTTTGCCATGATAATTATTGAGGGTCAAAAAAAAAGTCCTGTCGAAGCGTTCTTAACGGGTATGCAGTTCTTGATGATGGGGAAGACGACACTGATGACGATGACGAAGAAAGAAGCCGGGCAATTCCCAGCCGGACAGGTCGTGGTATAATGGCTGAATTTGGAGAGAAGCATCCAGAAGCAATAGAAACAAGAAGAATATTGGGGCTTTTCCCTGTCAGGTTTTGGGAATACCGTTGTGTATATACCAATGCAGAAATAGAATTGATTTGTGCGGACCGATCAAGGATAAAATATCTAAATCCTGACAAAAAGAAAAAAATCACCCAAGAAGATTATGACGAATGCGTCCGGCTCAACATGGAATCCATTGAAAAAATGAGAAAACGCAAAGCAGAAGAATCCGCGAAGAAATCCAATCAAACAATCTGACAAGATGGCAGAAAATCTAAATACGTTATATTATGCTCTTGGTCTGGATGACTACGAGATGCAGCAGGGATTAAAAAAGGCTGTTGATAACCTTTCTGTTTTGGATGAGGAGTTTAACCGTATCAATAAGGCTATCGAAGATACTTTTGGTAAGAAGATGAAAGACACTCCGATTCACAAGGAGATAAAAGGAGTAACAGCTCGGTTAAGGGAACTTGAAAAACAATGGAAGGACTTAGAAGCAGAAGAAAGACGCGGGCAAAAGGGAGATTATATAAGATTGAAATATAAGTTAGCAAGAGAAGAAGCGGGGAATCTGAACAATTCTTTGGCCCGGTTGTATTCTGAATCACAAAAAGCCGCCTCCGGCCAAAAAGGCTTAGCCGCACAATTTGGTTTAGTAAATAAAGAATTGACACTGCAAAGCCGGCTGATGTCAAATGTTAAAACCTTATTCACCACTTACGTTTCGATCTTTGCCGTAAAGTCTTTCATCCAAAATCTGGCTCAAGTCAGGGGAGAATTTGAAAACCAACAGATTGCTTTACGCGCAATTCTCCGGGATGCCGAAGCTGCTGATAAAATATTTAGCCAAATTAAATCCCTTGCTGTTGTATCTCCTTTCGAGTTTAAAGACTTGGTAGGCTATGCAAAACAGTTATCTGCTTTTCAGGTTCCGGTAAATGAACTGTTTGAAACCACCAAACGCCTTGCCGATGTGTCTGCCGGGTTAGGTGTTGGCATGGATCGTATCATTTTAGCTTACGGTCAGGTGCGGTCTGCTGCTGTATTGAGAGGGCAGGAATTGCGGCAATTCACCGAAGCAGGTATTCCGCTTGTCGATGAACTGGCGAAGAAATTCTCTGAACTGGAAGGACGTGTCGTGTCTGCCGGAGATGTTTTCGAGAAGATCAGCAACCGTATGGTGTCCTTTGAAATGGTAAAAGAGATATTTGAGGATATGACTAACGAAGGCGGCATGTTCTACATGATGCAGGAAAAACAAGCCGAATCCCTCAAAGGAAAGATTGCCAATCTTGCCGACGCCTACGATATTATGCTGAATGATATCGGCGAGGCCAATGACGGAATTTTAAAAGGAGGAGTTGAAGCTATTGCAAATCTTTTTGAAAATTGGGAAAAAGTATGGAGTATCCTAAAAACTATAATTACAGGATATGGATTATATAAGGCGCTAATAATAGCGGCAACCGTTGCTGAGAAAGCTCATATAGCTTTAGGTTCGTCGGGAAGTCTTCTTAAAACAGCAAAAAATTTAGTTTTTGTTATCCAAAATCTTCGTCAGTACCGAACTGCTTTGGAGGCAACCGGAATGACTGCGCGGTCATTTGGGGCGGCCATGGGAGGAATTATCGGAATTTTAGCCGCTGTAGGTGTAGCAATTTATGAAATTATCCAGAATTCAAACAAACTAAGCAATGAACTTAATAAAATATCAAGCAATGAATTTTCAGGATTCAAAAAAATGGCAGATTCCCTTGAAGATTTATCAGATAGGTTAAAAAATACAGTACAAGGATCACAAGAACACCGGGATATAATCAGGCAAATAAATAATGCGTATGGCGAGTATCTCCCCTTTGTTTTAGATGAAAAGACAGCTTTAGATGCTGTAGCTGATTCTACAGAACAAGTCATTGAAGCTATGAAAAAGCGAAAAATGATGATGGCACAACAGAAAGGAGAAGAAGCTATACAAAATACATATGGAGATGAAAATACAAAAGCTAAAAAAGATTTGCTAGATGCTTTATCTGTTGTAACAAATTCTCGAAAAGATGCAGAAGCTATAATTCAAATTGTGTCTCAAAAAATAGATGAGCTAGGAACCAAGGTAAAAATATTTGAAGAACTACAAAAAGCATTTACAGATTATTATGAAGGTGCAGCACCTAAAGAACTTAAAATTTTTGATGTATATGAATCAGTAAATGATCTTCAAGAAATTACTTTAAACATAAAAAAAGCGGAAGAAGAATTAGCAGAACAAAATAGGATAACATGGGGTAGTTCATTTCGTACTCAAAAAGCACGGGAAGAATTAGAAAAACTAGAAGAATCCTTTGAATCGATGCGCAAAAAAATAAGGTTTGAAGGAGATACACCAGATTCGGATGTAAAAAATGCAATTGATGAGATAAATAAAAATGAAAAGATAGCAAAAATACGTTGGCGTGTTGAATTTGATGGATTGGGACAAGCTGAAGCTGATAGATTAATTTATCAAATAGAACATCCTTTATCTAAAGTTATTGAAGAAGTAAATAAGGAATTGACGAATCAAATCAAAGATCAAAAAGAGCTTGATTTTATAAAAATAAAAGACCCTGGGAAATCTTTAGATGAAATAAAACAAGAAACTATATCACAATTCCAAAGTGCAGAAAAAATACTTGAAGGTCTTTTGGAAACTCAGACACAATGGAAAGGGAATGAAGCAGTCTCTGATTCCATGAAAAAAGATATTGAGTTAACTCAAAGACAAATAGAATTATATAAAGAAAGGGCAAGATTATTAGGCATTACTGACAAATTACAAAAGGGAGGTGACAAAGGCAAAGACCCCAACGCCGAACGACTCAAAGAGCAAATCGATCTTATCAAAAAAGCACAAGCGCAATATGAAAAGTATTTGCAGATAATGTCGCCAGATGAAGCCGTAAAAGCAATTCAGACCGACAAGCAATTTATGGCTTTGAATATTCAGTTTGAGCCGGACAAAGTGCGTGAAAGGCTTCAAATGGTGATGAATGACATAGGTAAGTTGCCACAGTCGCCCGAACTTGAAAAGCTGAAAAAATCTCTACAATCTACTTTTACAGATATTGATTATGCAGATGCCAAAAAGAATTTCGACCAATTCTTGGGTGACCTGACGAAAGAGCTTGATACCTATAAAGACAAATACAACTTTTACGAACAGCTATTAGGAATTACAGGCGACCAAAATTTAGCCGTAAATCTTGCCTTCAATGGTGATTTTGAAAAAGCTGGGAAGGGCATTATTGAGCAGATTCAACAAGGGATGTTGGAGGCTGCCGCTGATACAGATTTAACTCTGGATCAAATAATGAATCTTGACTTTACCAAAAGCGCAGATGAATTAGGCATTAGTGAAAAGCTAAAAGAATTCTTACAAAAAAGCGTAGATCAAGTTGGAAAAATCCAAATTGGAAATGTGTTAGACTTTGAAAAGTTAGTAGCTGAATATTCATCTGTTGAAGATAAAATAAAAGCTATACAAAATAAGGCTTCGGCAGAAAGAATTAAAATTTCAGAAACATACGAAAGACAAAGAATTGATGTAAATGCGGATACTTATCTTGACTTGGAAGATCAGGAATTGGCCGCTTTGAATGCAAGTAAACAAAGGGAGAATAAAGCAATTCGGGACTTAATGTCTGAGATGTTGCAATTAACTCCATTTTGGCAAAAACTTTTTGGAGATTTAGATGAATTAGGATATCGGAGTCTTACAAAATTATCTGATAAAGCGAAAGAAGTTGTCGATTCTGCGGAAGTACGTAGAGATAAAGATAATAAGGTTTTAGGATATACAGTAAAACTAGATGATAAAGATTATGATATATCGGTAGAATTATTTGAAAAACTTAGAAAACAAACTAATTCACTTGATAAAGACTTAAGAAAATCTAATCCATTTAAGACATTATTTGAAGATTTAAAAGAAGGACCCAAAGAAGGAGAAAAATTTGGTGATTTTGCCAAAAGAATATCTAATAGTTTAGTGGGAATTATTGGCGTTGCCAATGAAGTGGGTAGTTCATTATCAGGTATGTTTGCCGCATTGGGAGATGAAGAATCTGCACAAGCGATAGATTTTGCTATGCAATTAGGAGAAGCATTCGGAAATATGCTTTCAGATTTATCTAGCGGTAATCCTGTTCAAATGATTGGAGGAATAATTAATGGAGTTGCAAAAGTTGTCACATTATTTTCTGAAAAGCATGATAATAAACTTGAAAAACAAATAAAGAATTCCGAATTAGCTGTAAAGAAACTAAAATACGCTTATGAAGACTTAGATAGAGTTATTTCTAAGGCATTAGGAGAACAAAAGTACACATATACGCAGGAACAAATTAAAAATTTACAAGAACAGCAAAAAGAGTTATTATATCAAGCAGAAAAGGAACGGCAAAAAAAGAAATCTGATAAAGGTAAAATACAAGATTTAAAGAGAGAAGTAATTGAACTTAACTATCAGATAGAAGACGTATTAAATAATTTAAAAGATGAGATTATAGGCAGTACTGCGCCTGATATTGCAAAGCAATTGGGTGATGCATTTTTTGAAGCTTTTGCATCCGGAGAAGCTGCTGCCGAAGCATGGGGAAATACAGTCAATGATATTATTGGCAATGTTGTAAAAAATATGCTTATTTCAAAATTTATTGAAGCACCGGTTCAGGAGGCTATTGATAAATTATATGCTGATATAATGCCAGAGGCTACAACAGCAGAAGAAATAAACAAACAGATTGAAGCAGCAAGAAAGGAGTTAGAAGAAATCCAAAGTGGAAAAGGTAATTTTATTAATAAGGTACAACAAAGGGATAGGGTAAAAAAATTGAATGATACGATTGATATGCTTCAAAAACAATTAGCTTCTATCCAAGTCGGTGGTCCATTATTAAGTGGTGAAGCTTTTAATGAATTCGAAAATGTATTGGGAACTGTTGGTGATGATTTCCAGAAAATAATAGATTCCCTTCCGGATGACATTAAAAAATATCTTTTAGGTGGAGAAGGGGGGGAAGGATTATCAAAAGGTATAAAAGGAATAACAGAAGATACCGCATTGCTTTTAGCTTCTTACCTTAATGCTATACGTGGATCTGTTTTATTGCAAGAAACATACATGAAAAATATTGATACTAATGTCGCCGGAATATATCAAGCTATGGGTGGTAGCCCTAATATTACTACTACCACTACTATCCCACCGGAAATAATTGCAGCTATCAGTGAACCGTTTAAACTGAATAACACTTTGCTTGCGAGCATTGACGCTAATATGGCAAACGTTCATTCTATATCTGCCAATGCCTTGGCACAGCTTGTAATGATTCAGGCTAATACATATAATACAGCAATGGAAGTAAAAAGATGTGCAGATTATTTTGAAAGCGTGTTAACGACAGGACACCCTAAAGGTCGTAGTGGTGTTAATGTTTTTGCTTAATGTTTAAAATTATACACTATGTTATTTAAAAAAGATATTTCAAAAGAACTCAAAAACGAGGCTGTCAGCTTAGGGCTTTGTACTGAATGGACTAACGAGTGGGGAAATCCGACAAAGGAAGAACTTGTAGACAAATACGTCCAGGGCATCGACTTTTGTATCGAACACAACTACCCTTCATGCGAATACATGAAAAAGCATTTTGACGGGGTTATGCAGAAGCACGGAGTATTTGTCGATGAAGAAATTGATTTGAAAAATGCCCCGATAGTCATCGCTAACGGCAAAACTTCTGGGAAAATAGTTTATAATTCTTATTCAGTTGGGACAATCTATACCCGCCATGATTCCGACCTGACCATTGAGGTGTCAGGTAATGCTTTTGTCGCCATTGAAACTTACGACAATTGCAATGTATCAGTTTTTCAACGAAATAAAGCGAAAGTGTTTGTTTATAACCACGGCGGAAATATCCAGACTTCCGGCAAAGTAGTTGTTAAAAATAGAAAAGCCCCTAATTAAAGGGGCTTTATAATAAGCTAAGTACAAAAACACTTTTTCCGAATAATAAGAAGGAGCGTATTGCGTTGATGGGTGAGTTGCAGAGAGCATAACTTATGAACACATATACATAAACAAAATCAAAAATATTAGTGGGCCGCCTATTACAGCTGCTAACATGCACCCTCCGTTTAATTCTTGTACAGGAACTTTTGGACTCGGGGGTAATGGCGTTGTTCTTAATTCGCCTGGCTTCATAACTTTTCCACACTTAAGGCAGGTTATTTTTACTTTCCCACTTCCAATAAATCCTGCTAACAATCCAACTCCACCTGTAAGCAATACGCCTGCTGCTGCTTTACCTACACCATATCCTTTTTTATTAGCGGTTAACTGAGAACTACCACAGTGAGGGCAATATAATTTGTCTTCCTGCTCCATAACTTAACAATTTCATTTATTTTTTCAAAAATATTCCATAATCCGATATGTTGTACACCCAATACTAAATTTAGAATCATTCTAATTTATGGGTAATATTGCCTTTTTATTGAAATACACCTTAAAATATTTGCAATATTGAGAATTTATCAACATTTTTGCGTATATAATTATGAAATTATATATATCGGTCGCGTAGGAGCCACCGGGTAAAAATATTGAAAAGGGCATTGGATTTAGTTACGGCTCCTACATTAGTAACTTTCTCCTTTGCCCCTTTTCTTTTAACCTGCTCAGGCTACGAATTGGAACCTCAAAGCCCGTGCTAAATCAAGACAAAGATATGAAAACATTGCAATTGACGAAACAAAGTAGTGAAAATGAAATTAAAGATTATTTCAAGACTGTATTGAAGTTATCAAAATCGAAAGAAGAATTTCCGGTGAATCTTGAAGATGTTTGGCCATTAGTCTATACCAAGAAATCTGATGCTGTTGAAGCTTTAAGGAGGGATTTTATTGAACGGGAAGACTTCATAGCGATCCGCCAAAATCCGCAGCCTGATTCTCAATGGGTTAACCCAAATCCCAAAATAGACTATTTTATTTCGGTGTCTTGTCTTGAATATTTTATAGTGAAGAAAGTACGTCCGGTATTTGAAGTATATCGAAGAGTATTCCACA
>ENA-OWPF01000844-OWPF01000844.1-human-gut-metagenome-genome-assembly--contig:-NODE-844-length-31103-cov-4.809295_pt1 | contig 31103 bp, 24 predicted proteins | sample MGYA00248261_ERZ651840 | MGnify/ENA primary metagenome ERZ651840 (study PRJEB26924, sample SAMEA4378268) | human gut metagenome | biome: human gut; feature: human-associated habitat; material: faeces... | reverse complement strand
GCTCTCCAGCTCCTCCCGGAGCTTCTGCACCTTGCCGATGGCGTTCTTCTCGTTTTCCCACTGGGCCTTCTTGGCGTTGAACTCGTCCCGCAGCTCGGCCAGCTCCTTCTGGATCTCGGCCAGATGCTCCCTGGACAGGGCGTCGTCCTCCTTCTTGAGGGCGGCCTCCTCAATCTCGTGCTGGATGATCTTCCGCTGGATGACGTCCAGCTCGGTGGGCATGGAGTCGATCTCCGTGCGGATCATGGCGCAGGCCTCATCGACGAGGTCGATGGCCTTGTCAGGCAGGAAACGGTCGGTGATATAGCGGTTGGAGAGCGTGGCCGCGGCGACGAGCGCGTTGTCGTGGATGCGCACGCCGTGGTAGATCTCGTAGCGCTCTTTCAGGCCGCGGAGGATGGAAATGGTGTCCTCCACCGTCGGCTCATCGACCTGCACGGGCTGGAAGCGGCGCTCGAGCGCGGCGTCCTTTTCGATATACTTGCGGTACTCGTCGAGCGTCGTCGCGCCGATGCAGTGCAGCTCGCCGCGGGCGAGCATCGGCTTGAGCAGGTTGCCGGCGTCCATGCTGCCCTCGGTCTTGCCCGCGCCGACGATGGTGTGCAGCTCATCGATGAACAGCAGGATGCGGCCCTCGCTCTTGCGCACTTCCTCGAGCACGGCCTTGAGCCGCTCCTCGAATTCGCCGCGGTACTTTGCGCCCGCAACCAGCGCGCCCATATCGAGCGAGAAAATGGTCTTGTCTTTCAGCCCCTCAGGCACGTCGCCGCGCACGATGCGCTGCGCCAGCCCTTCGGCGATGGCCGTCTTGCCGACGCCCGGCTCGCCGATGAGCACGGGGTTGTTCTTCGTCTTGCGCGAGAGGATGCGCACGACGTTGCGGATCTCCTGATCGCGGCCGATGACCGGGTCCATCTTGCCTTCGCGGGCGCGCTCGACGAGATCCGTGCCGTACTTTTTCAGCGCGTCATAGGTGTCCTCGGGGTTGTCGCTCGTGACGGGGCCGGTCTTGACCTTTTTCAGCTCGGCCACAAAGCCCGCCTTCGTGATGCCGTGCGCGCTGAAGATGCGCTTGATGGTGGCGGTCTCGTTGGCGAAGATGCCGAGCATCAGGTGCTCGACGGAGACGTAGGCGTCGCCGCCGGACTTGGCCTCGCGCTCGGCGAAATTGAAGATCTTGCTCGTTTCCGGCGAGGCGTACACCTCGCCGCTGCCGCCGGAGACCTTCGGCAGCTGGTCAATGGCGGTGTCCAGCTCGCTGAGCACGGCGTTGCAGTCCACGCCCATGCGGCCGAGCAGCGTGCCGATCAGGCCGCCGTCGGCGTCAACGAGCGCATAGAGCAGATGTTCCGGTGTGAGATACTGGTTGCCGTTTTCCTGCGCCATGCTCTGGGCGGTCTGGATGGTTTCGATTGTCTTTTGCGTGAATTTATCAGCGTTCATAGTCGGGTTGCTGCGTGTTCCGGCACGCAGCGCCTCCTTTCATGGATGGTTGCGAATGGATCAGATGAGGATCGCCGCGCGCTGCTGCTGCGCGCAGTAGAGCGCTTCGATCTCGGGCGGGGTGTACTTCCCGGCGAGGTATGCCTTCATGAGCCGGTCAAACAGCTGCACGTAGTCCGAGATCGCGCGGGCAATCTCCTCGCTCGTGTAGTCGTGATCGGGCGGCAGCGAGAGCGTGCGCACGAACTTGCCGTCGTACAGCGCGTAATCCGGCTCCACGCCGGACAGGTGCGCGTCCTCGATCTGCTTCCAGAGGCGGAAAAACTGCGTCATGCTCTGCAGCAGTTGCGCCGACTGGGTGCGGAAGATGACGGCCAGCTCGCCGAGCCCCTCCTGCTTGTCGCCGTAGAGCGCGACCTCGTACTTGACCGTCGGGCGGTACTTGTACTCCAGGCTGCTCTTGAGCGACATGCTCGTCGTGTGCGGCGCGAAAAACGGCACCAGGTCGCGCGCCGGCGCGACGAGCTGCTCGATCTCGTGGAAGATGTTCTCGATGCGGCGCTCCGGCGTCACGACCGAGGTATAGTCGGCAAGGATCTGATTGATGAGTGCCGAGCGGTTCGTGCCCATGCGGTGGGCCATGCGGTCGATCTCGCGCACGACCTCCTCGTTGAGCATGAGGCTGTATAGAGTTTTCTTCATCGGTTGGTCACCGCTTTCTTTTTTCTTACATTGTGCATTGTACACCCGCCTTATAACTTTGTCAAGCATTTTTATATAAATTTATACGCAAATTATATAATTTTTTTCGGCGTCAAAATTGCCCGGACACGTTCCGTGTCCGGGCATGGCGCTTGCATTTTATTTTGCGTGGATGTTGATAAACTCCGTCCTCAGCTTGGAATAAAGGATCTTCTGGCTGCTGTAGAGCCCGAAGTAGCCCGAGAGCATATAGGCGATGCCGCACGCGAGTGCAAAGTACACGAGCTGCCCCGCGCCGAAGAGCTCGATGCTCAGCACGATCGACGCGATCGGGCAGTTGACCGCGCCGCAGAACACGCACACGAGTCCGAGCGCCGCGGCAAATCCGGCCGGGATGCCGAGCAGTCCGCCGAGCACACAGCCGAGCGTCGCGCCGATGAAAAACGTCGGCACGACCTCGCCGCCCTTGAACCCGCTGCCGATGGTGACAGCGGTGAACAGCAGCTTCCAGAAAAATGCGTCCGGCGCGGCCTGCCCGCCCTCGATGGCGCGGGTGATGACGTCCATGCCGGCGCCGTTGTAGTCCCCCGTGTCAACGAGCAGCGTCAGCACGACCACGATCGCGCCGCCGGCGGCGATGCGCAGCCACGGGTTCTGGATGCGGCCGGCAAAGAGCCGCTCCGTGCCGTGCATGGTCACGCAAAAGAGGATGCTCATGAGCGAGCACACGGCGGCGAGCGCCGCCACGCGCAGAAGCAGCAGCTTCGGCACGGCCGTGAGCGCGAACGTGAAGTGCGTCGGCGCGATGCCGAAGGCATTCGAGATCGCGAGCGCCGCGAGCGACGCGACGATGCACGGCACGAGCGCGGAGTAATAAAACACGCCCACGCTGATGACCTCGAGCGCGAAGATCGTCGCCGTCAGCGGCGTGCCGAACAGGGCCGAGAACACGGCGCTCATGCCGCAGAGCGTGGCGATGCGCATGTCCTTTTCATCGAGGCGGAACAGCTGCCCGACGTAGCAGCCGAGGCTGCCGCCGATCTGCAGCGCAGCGCCCTCGCGCCCGGCGCTGCCGCCGAACAGGTGCGTAATAACGGTCGACAGATAGATCGCCGGCACGAGCAGCAGCGGCACCTTGTCGCCGAAGTGGATGGCGTCGATGATGGCGTTGGTGTTCTTGTTTTCCATTTTGGTCAGGCGGTAAATGGCCGCGATGAGCAGGCCGCCTATTGGCAGCAGCCACAGCAGCCACGGGTGCGCGGCGCGAAACGCCGCCGCCCAGTTCACGCTCAGGTGAAAGGCCGAGCCGACCAGCCCGCCGATGCCGCCGGTCACGCCCGCGATCACGAGCCACTTGAGAAACGTGCGCACGAACTGCCACATGGTGCGCGCCTCGCGTTCGGCCTCTTTTTTCATATCGTCCACGGTGATGGTGTCCTTTTTGCGCAGAATTTGCGCCATATTAGCGCATACGCAAGTACTATACAACAGAATTTGCAGAAATTCCACCGCCATACTTGATTTTTTTCGCGGGATTGGTTATAATCATCCGTGCGTTCGTGAAACGCATTCATGGATAGGTATCGAAGTGGTCATAACGGCCCTGACTCGAAATTTCGGCAGAAGCTGGGAATTTCATCCCCCTGATTCTCCTTGATATTCCTCAACACAGAAAATCTCAAAATCGAATATTTTTTGCCGTCTCTCCTGTTTTCTCTCCAACGAAATTTTGAGCAAATTTCTGGAAAGAAAACCGGACGAAAATAGACACGGAGAGTTGTCCGAGTGGTCGAAGGTGCAGCACTCGAAATCCTCCGCAGCTCAGGCTTTTTCGTCCACCCGTTTCCCTTTGTTTTCAAGGGTTTTCGCGGGTTCTAAAAACTAAATATTTCGCTGTTCTAACACGCCGTTCTAACATTTTGGTTTTTCCTCTTTTTTGAGGTTCAAGGTGTTCTGACCGTGTTTGACATACACGGAGAGGTATCGAAGTGGTCATAACGGGGCTGACTCGAAATCAGTTTGCGAGCAATCGCACATGGGTTCGAATCCCATCCTCTCCGCCAAAAAAGTCCAGTAAACTCAAGGGTTTGCTGGACTTTCCTTTTTTGTCCGACTCCTTGAATTTTCCGATTTTCGCGTTGGAACGGCGTTAGAATTGGCCGTTTTTTCGTTAGAACAGCGTGTTTTTTTAGTCAAAAGCCCGGGTTCAAATCCGGTTCTGTTATTTTACCCTGCTCGGTTACATTTTCCCAGCGGCTCCCGAAATCATCTGACCTCGGAAGAAGCATTCCCTGCTCCATTGCCTGCGCCGAGGATATTTTGGATCTGTAGTCGAGATGGGCATAAATATTGGCGGTCGTGCTGAAATCCGAGTGGCCGAGCCATTCCTGGATTTGCTTCAGCGGCACGCCGTTGGCCAGCAGCAAGCTGGCGCAGCTATGGCGAAGATCATGAAACCGCATCTTCGGCATCCCATGTTTTGCTATGTACTTAGGAAAGTACTCTGTCAAATAGTTCGGGCGCATGCGCTCTCCCAGCTCGTTCACAAAGACATAACCGTCGTAATCGTAGTTATAGCAATTGCCGCAAACCTTCTTGTTTAGCTCCTGGGCCTCTTTTACCTTTTGAAAGTAGTCGCGGAAGCTCCCCACCAAGGGAAGCGTTCTCAGGCTCGATTTGGTCTTAGCAGAATCCTGCTCGATGATTTTCATGGTGCCGTCAATCGTTGCCTCAGTGACTGTTCGTTTGATGGTCAGCGTTCCGCGATTGAAATCGATCGCATCCCACTTTAGCCCGAGCACCTCGCCACGGCGTAGTCCATAAAACGCAGCAACCAAAACCGGAAGCTCCAGCCGTGTTCCCTTGACAATCTCGAACAACTTCTGCATTTGCTCCGCATCAAGGAATGTCGGCTGAAACGAGTTCTTCCTCGGCCTATCCACCTTCATAGCAACATTCTGCGGTACCATGTCGGTTTTCATCGCGTACTTCAAAGCCTGGTATTCAAAGCGGAGTTCTTCTCGCTCAAATGGTTCATATTCTGCTGCTCCTTTGTTTTCGAAATAATCCCTTCACTTGGTAGGCAACGAAAACAGGCAAAAATTAACCCCCATACAGAAGTTTTTTGAGTTTTGCGATCTTTTTGCAGATCGCGGCGGGGGCAATGCTGCGAATTTCTGCAACCTCCCGCTGTGAATAGCCTTCAAATGCGATCAGCGTCAGCAGGTCTATATCTCTTTCGGGCAGAGAAATAATCTTCCGATATAATTCGTCATTCTCCATTTCATCAACCCACGCAAAGCGAGGGTCACTTTGGAAAGAATACTTGTCGCACACAGAAAGCGCGCTGGAGAACTTTTTTAATAGGGCAGACATAGATTCACCCTGTTCGATTCCGTCGTCACAGGAGCTTTCTGAGAGGGGCTGTGTGCGCTGGAACTCCGTCCTGTTTTTCCTGAACACATTCAGGTCGAACGCATAGATATCCTGAATATCCTCTTCGCTCATGCCGGCAGCTTTATATTCGCGGTAGAGCTTCTTCCACTCCTCGGTGAACTTTCTCTTTTCGAGTCCATAATTAAATCCCATTTGTCGTAATCTCCTTTGAATTTTTGAATTTGGGTGAAAGTCAAAAATTCGGAGATCACGGGTATTCAGCGATATAGCAGAGCCACTGGTCGCACATAAAAAGTCCTTTCCGCCTGCTGCGGTCCAAAGGACACAACTACGCTGGCGAAAAGGACTCCCGATGCTGCCTGCCTGAAAAAGGGCGCAGAAATCTAAGGGTACCCATACTGCTTTTTCAAAAGAGTTTGAAATCAGCGTATTTGTATCCTTGGCCCTTGTACTTCAGGCTGCGAATATGTATTTGTGATGTCGGTGAAAAACAAAAAAAGCCACCGACAAGGCAGACCTATAGATAGAACTATAGTGTCTTACCTTGCCGGTGGCCTCTCACATATGTCTGGAATAACTACCGGTTCATGTTCGGGCGGTTGCCCACGATCAAGTGACCTGGAAACGGATTTAGTGCGGCCCTGTTTCAGCCCGACCGTTCCGTCGTGATGTCGTAGATTCAGTTGTTATAGGAACTCGCTTCGATGTTCTTCAAACAAATCAGGGGGGGGGAGAAATCTATCACCCCGCCAGATAAGGGCTCATACCGTGCTCATGCAGCCATGCCTTTGCCTTGCTTACAATGGCTTCCGGCGCATCCTTGACACCGCAAATGGCCTTGTACACGGATGCCCAGAAAACAACATCGGGTGTCTGCGCAATTTCCGTTTCTCCATATTTGATCATGTAGGCCTCGATCTTCTTTCGGTCAAGGCTGAACAGCGCCTCGTTGCGCTCTTTTACAAAAGCCTCTAACATCGTCATATCAATACTCCCTCAATTCCAGTTCGCTATGTTCCATTCCTGACGGTGCGAACATATCAATCACATCATGCCGCCTGCTTACAACCGTGCGGACCATTTCAACGCCGCACTTTGTGCAAATAACTCTGATTTGATTTTTCTTGTTTTTTAGCCCCGCTACCTGCGTCTTACAGTTTGGGCAATACCAAGAGTAAATCGTCCAGTCCTCCAGCATCGCCATACTCCTTTTATCTTTTTTTGCTCAACGGAACGAGGAGATTGCAATCCGCCATCTGATATACCGGAACACGCTTGCTTTTAGCGTACTCCAATATTTGAATAGCGTTATAGCAGCTCTCACATTCCATCCATCCGTCGGTCTCATCTAAATCGAGACTCCTGTTGACTGTGCCGCAAATCGGGCATTTCACATCTTTTGCATTCAAAACAACACATCTCCCATCGAATCAAGATTATTGTTTAGAGTGATTTTATTACGTGCCGAGCAACGCCTTGTACCTGAAAGCTCCGCACCTTTATTGTTTTGCCCGGGTATCGAGCCTCGTTTTCGTATTCGAGGATGTAATACCCACTGTCCTTGTCGTAGCCGGCGTATCGCTTCAGCGTATTCTGGTTGTCCTCGTCCAGCGCAACGACTATATCCCCCTCGAGAGCAGGGCAATTGCGCTCGATAACAAGCAGATCGTCCTCGTTAATTCCGGCATCCACCATGGAATCGCCTTTGGCGCGGAGAATATAGAAATCTCCCTTGCCAAACATAGAGACCGGGAGGCTGACATACTCCTCAATCGACTCTTCCTCATCCTCCGGATTGCCGCAGCGAATAGAGCCTACTAACGGGGCGGATACATAGGCCGTTTTCATTTTGGCGCTCTGGGGAGCAGACAAGATACCTCGGCTGTAGTCAATCAGGTTGCGATCACTCAGTTCCTGAAGGTAGCGATGCGTAGTGGATCTGGCAACGCCAGCGCCTTCAGCAACATCGTTGATCGTAGGAGAGCTGTGGTGCTCCTGATAATACTTGTTTACGAACTTCAATATCCTGTCCAGAGTTTCTTGATTCTTTGTTCTCATATCAGCACCTCTGTTTCTATATGGGATTTCAAATCCCATAATGTTATTATACTCGGCAATTTTATAATTTCAAGGGGGTATTTCGATGGTGTCGGTCGTAAGTGACAATAGATTTTAAAAAAAAGAGATGGCACAGAGTGCCATCTCCAGAAATTAAGTTGTTTAGTTTTATCGAGAATAGATTATATGCTGGAAGTGCTTCTGCATGAGCAGATCAGCATATATTGTAAATATTATTTCTCACTCAATCATCTCAGCCGCACGACGCACCATATCTTCATACTGCTGTTTCACATTTTCGGGTGCCTTAATCCTGACCTTGCCCTCAAAGCCGAAAATCCAATTGAAAAACACCTTGCCGACAGCAACCTCTTCGATTACACGAAAATTCTGACGGTCGCAGGCGTAGGTATGCACATCCGTCCCGAAGCGGTCAATCATGGCGTCCATAAGACTATTATCGCAGATGAGTTCTACTTCAATGCGTGGCGCGTTATACATCCGGAATGTCGCCTTGATATACTTGTTCATATCAAAGCCCATAGGCTGCGGCACAGCAGGCTCATCCAGAATCTCCGGCTGTTTTGCGATTCGGTCAACTCGGTGACTTCCAATGCTCTTGTATTTATCCGAATAGCCGACAACATAATAAAAATCGCCGTCCCAGATAAGAGAATATGGGCTGAATGTGTACTTTTCACCATTGTTATGCAGCACAACTTCCTTGCGAATATTGTACTCAGTTTTTTGAAAACGAATTTTTCTGCGATGGTTGATTGCCTCGTTGATTACATCGACAATATAGAAAATCTGCTCATTCTCTGGTTTGATTCTTCCGTCAACGGCAAGATTGCGCTTGAGTTCTCTGCCCTTGAAGGCACCGGCGAATGAAGTCAACTTGGCGACAAGCTGCTCACTCTTGCTCTTGGTAATGAATTTGGAAGACTCTACCGCATCAATCAACAGCTTGAGTTCGGCAATATCGAATTCACGGTCTATGAAGTTGTATTGATTTTGCGATGACCGCACCGCCTGTATGCCGATTCCGGCTTGCTGGAGCATCTCAATATCGCTCTTTATCGTCGTGCGATGTGTCTCCATACCGTACTCATCCTTCAGAATGGCGCAAAGTTGAGGAGTAGTCAGGTAGTGGTCCTCGTCCGTACGTTCCTTCAGTATTTGGGTAAGGTATAAAGGCCTGAGTTTTGCATCTATGTCCATTGGGTATACCTCGCTTAGTATGTATGGGTTGCGCCAGTTTTTCTATAAGAGTTCCAATTCTTATAATTCAACGAATGCTTTCTTGAACACCAACTTGGTGAATACATCTTCAACCTGTCTTGCTAAATCCCTAGAATGGATTTTTGTGCCGAGCTCAATATTGCCTTCTTGCCCGTGATAGGAAAGGTTCGCGGATGTAATCAAAGTGTCCTGCTGATCAACAGAAATCACTTTGGCATGAAGTGCAGACATCTTGTCTTCCTGTTTCGGATAATTGTAAATTCTCAAGAATCTGCCCTTATACCGGCATAAACGATCAAAAGATTTCTGGCTATCAATATCGTTCACAAAGAACTTGACAAGCACCCCCTCTTGACTTTTCCGGATGACACAATCAACCAAATCGCTGAAATAGTCAGAGAGTGAATATCCGGTAATAAGGATGCTGCTTTTCGCATTTGAGAGCATTGCGTTTACAACTACTTTGGTCGGTTTGACTCTCAACGCAAAGGATGGTGATGCAGTGATAATCAGTTCTGCACTATCATCACTGCGCTCCGCTGCTGACGATATCATAGAAAATATCTCCGATGCTTCTCGCTCTGAAAGAGATGGATATCTCCTTTGAATCGCGCGGACTGATTCATTCGCCCCCGCCAAAGCATCTGAGAGGATCTGGTCTAATAAGATATCCAAGTTCATGCATCCAGTTGACATAATTCTTCCACCAAAGCTTTGAAATAAGCTTGATCCTCCCTACCATCAATGGGGACAATAAGTCCTCTATCCAGCATTCGATTCCCGTTTTCACATGCGGTTTCAGAAATCATGCAGCACGAATGACAGGCCGCGCCGTTTGAATTGTTTCCGGCCGGCGTGTTATTTAAGCATTCCGGGTCATTAGTGCAAACCAGAGCTTCTTGAAATGCATCTCGCATTAGAATTCTAAGCTGGCTGATGTTGCCCAACTCAACTAATCCACCAAGAGAGCCCTCCTTATCTGAACTTCCAGTGTAGAGCAATACACCGGACATATCATCTCCGAAGTAGATTCGTTCGCGAATTGCGGAAGATGAGTAGCCAGATGCCATTGACATTTGTTTTATCAGCAAATGTGCAAAGGTATGCATTAGAACATATCGCGCATCTCTCAAAGTGGTTATCGTCCATTCTTTTGATTCGCAAAATTCCTTGTAACACTGCGCATATTTCTGAGATAGTGCACTCAGTTGCGGTGAACTCAGCCAAGAGTCAATGGTATCCCTGTTAAACTCAATAAAGACTCCCTCACCATGAATCTCAGCAGCTGGTAGCCAGCGTTCAGTTTTTCCTTTGTTGAGAAAGACGATATTGGTCTGTTCGTCTGCGTCTGGGTCTGGCGCATCAACTCTTGTAAAACCAAGCAATACTCGCACCTCGCGCAAGCGTGTTATACGAATCACGCGCTTGAAATATGGGCGCAAATACTCAGGCAGCGGATCTTCTTCCGCCTTAAAGTGCATCTTATTGGACGCGTACACAGGGTCAGCATGATGTGTGATCGCATTGTACTCCATCTGTTTGATCTCTGTGAACTCCTTGATATTCTGCCTTCTCCGCAATAAAGCCGCATCAAATTCCTCTCTTGTGAAAGCAGAGAAGAATTTTTGATATGCCTTATCTAAGCCCATGTCTCCGAAATCTTCTTCATAGCTATCAATTAACCGCAAATGCTCATCAATCAAGTTGTAAAGTGGGTTTATCCAAGGTGGAATAGAAATGGCACTTCTCATTACCGGGAAGTAGACGTTTGATGCACCGCGCTGAGACGGAATCAAGATTTTATCGCATTTCTCATTCTTGTGATGTGGGCGAAACGGGTGATGTCCGGAGCAGGTCATGCCTTCAAAATTTTCTTTCTGAGTTGCACCGCTCATGCTTCTCTTCGCTCCGCACGAGCACTCCACCCACATATCTGCAAGCGTAGATGTATTGCCCGTGGAATACATGCGCAGCGTACCTTTACATGTGGAACTCCCATTATGAACCCACCAGCTCCAAGGAAAATCGTTCATATGTCCATTCTCGCAAATCGTGATAAAACGAGAAGGATACGCCGGTTTGTGACAGAATGGGCAGGTTACACCAAATTTCAGGTACCTGTCCAAGTCGAAGTTATCTCTGACATCAAAGATCCTTCCGCACTTGACACTGGAGCATACATGCATATAAGGGAAGGATGTTGCCGGAATATCTCCACTATAAGATGTTCTTGGCATATAAAAGCAATCGACACTCAAGTAGGAGGCCAATCTTCCGTCGATGATTTTCTTTCCTTTCTCCTTCCAATAGTTTAGGTCAAGTATGGTGACGGAGTCCTTTACCGCATCCACAATCGCACCTGGTCCAAATGTTGTAATCAACTGATTAGGACGAATTTCGCCTAATTTATTATTGTCAAACATAGGCTTTTACTCCTCCGTGTAATAATACATGTTGGCTGAGCTTTCTACTTCTCTCATAGAGCGAAGCGTTGCCTTCTCGAAATCAGTGCAAACTTCACCATAGCTATTCATCAAGCGGTTATATTTTTCCGTCTTGAAGACATAGTATTTAAGGCCTTTCGGCTGCGCAGCTAAAAGTTTCCAGTTGCAAATAAAATCATCAATTTCTTGTTCAGCATCTGCCTTCGCCGTTGGCTTGATAATATTCAGCCTGTTCAGAATCAACGCTTTAATCTCATCAAGCTGCTGATCTGTCAGTTCTGAAATCGCCGCAGCTCCGTCATTATTGGCCAAGTTCGGATAATGCAAACGGATTGCCGAAATAACTAAAGCGTGCAATACCCGGTCACGCGCTCTTGCAGAGAACGGCGTTGCTGTAGTCCCCTCAACGAAGCGATAAAGCTGAGAATGATAACCTGTAAAGTTCTCATAATGCGATAGGTCACGAGGCCTGTATGGGTTATATAGCGTTACGACCAATCCGGGGAAAGAACGTCCAATACGGCTGGTTGCCTGGATGTACTCGGAGTTCTGCTTAGGCTGACCAGTTACAACCATCAAGCCGAGGCGATCCACATCCATACCTACAGCAATCATGTTTGTTGCAATGGCAGTATCTAGACATTCTTTAGATGTATATGGTATCTCCAGTTGGCTTAACTTTTTCGGAATGTCGTAGGAAGACATTCGTGAAGTTATCTCAACCTTGTGGTTGAGGAAACGCTGTTTACTCATACCATATTTTTTCTTGATGCGCTGGATTCTGTCCGGAATGTCATCTTGAAGCAAGCGCACTGCGCCGCCAAGCTCTCGAATACTGTTGTAATATCCGACAAGGGTATAGTACGGGTCGATGTAATCCTTACATTCCTCTTCTTGAGACAGGTTATATGCCGCCTGTAGGACAATGGCATAGACTCGCAGCAAGGCGGTCTTTACAGATTGCCCAGACGCACAAATGCCCACATACCTTCTGAACGGATCATTCTCAACCGGAATTTCACGAATAAAGAAGCTATCTCCGATTTCAAAACCATTTGGCGGGAATTGGGCAGTTTCTTTTCTGCCATAGAGACATTTGGTCTGTTCGGCTGCATTTTTTATCGTAGCCGTTGATACCACATATTTCGGTTTAATTGTCTTTCCGGCAGCAGAATATGTACACAAGTCCTCTATGATAGTTTCATAGGCACCATATATGGTTCCCAGTGGGCCGGTAATCAGATGGAGCTCGTCCTGGATAATCAATTCGGGCGGCAGGAACGGCTTAATCGGTGTCAATATGGATGTCGGCAGTTCTTCCGTACGATTGTGTCTGGAATGCTCTGCGCCAATTGCTACATAGCCATCGCGACTGCATAGCCTATCAACACGACCAAAGATGGTGTTCGTATTAACATCCCAAGGCAGACGTGCAAATTTATCCACCGTGGACAAGATGATTGTCGGACACTTTGCGTATATTTCTTCATCGACAAGATAAACTGGTATTTTCATCTTGTTGCCCTGTTTATAGCGATAGAACATGCACATTTTATCCGAGCAGTAGATGTTAACCGACTTTGTAGGGATATCAATATAGAAGTTCTCATCCTTCAGCGGCTTTCCACAGAATGGACAAGTTAAAAGCTGCTTATAGATAAGGTTCTTCTTGCTCCTAGCATTCCGTGTCTTTTGCGGATCTTCCGGATCTTCTTTAAGCTCTTCAAAGGTATTTGGGGTAACGCCTCCGCCGACCCAGAATCCAATGCTGATTGGCTCTTTGCCGTATTTTGGATATTCCCTTGCGCGAATCATTTCTGCAGCCAAAACCATCTTTGTGATACGGTCTCTCTGCTGAGTAGTAAGAAGACGAAGCGTATAACGCAAAATTGCCGTTACGCCTCCATCGCGGTTATATTCATCGGTATCTTTGGAACGCAATCTTCTGTTTGCAATGACAAAGGCCATAAGGCCCAAGTATGCTTCTGTCTTACCGCCACCAGTCGGAAAATAGAGAAGGTCAACGATCTCTCGTTCTTTGCCTGCTGGATCAACAATCGCTTTCAAATTCATCAGAATGAAGGCAATCTGGAACGGTCTCCACCCGAAATTGTTCTCCGGCTTACGCGGATCGACGAAATCCTTGAAGCTACATTCAACACCCGCACCGTGCTTCTTCGAGAAATTCATAATATTTCTCTGTAAGATCATCGCACGGTTCATAAAGCAGAACGCATCAAATACAACGGCATCCTCAACAAGCAGCTGAATACCGGCGCGGATTCTGTTCAATGCCTCGACGCATTTATTGATGATATCGTTGCCAATTTCTTCTCTAAACTTCTTGTCTGCCATCTTGGAATCTTCAACCAGCTTCTCCTGAATCCAAGAGGCATACGAATCTGCTAGGACATTAAGGCGGGCAATGATGTCATCTTTATTTTTCAAAACAGAAAGTGTACGCATGGAAAAATAGAAGGGATCAAAGCCTTCCAGTGCAGCACTTACGCCCGGAAACTCATATTCCGGTATAAATGTTGATGATATCTCCGAAGCGCGGCCATTTGCATTTGCCTTCCAAGTTGCTGCGCAGCCGCGACCTCTTCCTAAGATAGGGCGCTGTGCAAAGTAGAATTCATCCACTGCAAGAATCTTCCTGCAAATATGCTCAGCAAAGAAAATGTTTTCTCCACTCGGCGAGTAGGCACGCAGCTTGACCTGAAACATCAGCCCGGCAATGTCACTTTCGGAATTATTCCGGCGGTTAATGACATACGCTGTTACCAAAGTATAGCCTTGCCGTAATCCGATCTTGGAAATATACAGGACAACATTGGAGTCACAAACTAACGGATATTCTTGACTCTTACTAAAGGAATCCAGCTCAATCGCAATAGTCTCTTTCTGCGGATGCCGAGTGTATGTATTGACATTGATTTCTTTGCCATCCTTATTAACGGTCTTATCAGTCGATTTTACATAGTCTCCCCAAGACACATCGACATTAAATCCAGAAGTGCCGCTTTCTACATAAAAGCTAATGCCAATGGAGGACGGTGTCTTAAATCGATTGGTAGAAACAGGCTCGTTGTCGTCCTCTTCGCCCGCTGTGTAATTATCGTCTCCTTCAAAAGAGGCATCGCCATCGACTTCCTGCTCATTTGATCCATCATCCTCATTCGTTTGAGGCGCAAGCATCCCGACTAAATACTCAAATCGTGGGTTCTGCGATAGCACTTCCTCTTCGCTGCTAGGACCCAGCAGATCCATCTTCATTATATCAATGACCTTTTGCCGCACTTCAGCGAACTTAAATCTATCTGCCATTTGCTCCTCCTATCAGAACTTCAAAACAATGTTGACGAGAAGTATCGGATTGATCTCTTGAGAACGATTGAAACTATCAATTTCATTCTTGGCTTCGTTCTCTATTTCATTTTGCCGTTTTGGGAATTCTCTCTGAAGCTTGTCCATCCGCTTTTTCGCTTCTGCCGTCTTCTTACGAATGTCCTTTTTTTCAAGAGAATCCGATGCCGTCATCTCCGCAAAAATGAGATCTTCGACTTCTTTTTTCGATTCTCCAAGCTGGACTTGCAGTTGCTCTCGCTGAACATTAACCCAGTTCTCGATTTTTCTCTTATTGTAGGCGAGAACTGGTGCCACTGCTTTATCGTGCTGACTTTTGGCCTCGCCAATCAGTCGATTGTATATGCGATTAAAATTGGCCTGTTCTGCCTCTGTTGGCTTGAAGTAGCGAATATCCGAATCATCCGCGTCCTCCAATGCAGAAACGATATCATCTTCCGTAAAGTCTATATATTCGCCATTCTCATCGCAAAGCAGGAGTACAGGGAACAATAGCTTTGTGTTGTCCATAAAGGCTCCGAGAAATAATGTTCCATGAGAACCGAAGATGCGTTCACCCCAGTTATCGATTTGCCAATAATACAAGCTGCGATCCATTTCCGGCTCGCTGAACTTGCTCCAATATTCGACATCGTGGAGATACTTCTCGATATCTGCTTTTGTCTTCTCTAAGGCTTCTCCCTTAGCTTCTCGGCTTTCGGTAAGCAGGATGGAACGAAGCTCCGCAGCATGCGCATTGATTTTTGAATCGAGCTGACGATTCAGTTTATCAAACTCACGGTCAATCTCTTTGACTGTTCCACATTGCTGATATATTTCCAAAATACGCTTCTCAAAGCTTACTCCGGATTCCAGAGCACCGAGGGCAACATCGGATGCGCCAAAGACTCCATCGAAAAGTTCAAATTTTCTTGAAAGAATATCGTATACTCTTCGATCTGCTTCGTTATCGGTGTTCAGGAAGTTGACGGCGACAACATCATGGGTTTGGCCATAGCGGTGGCAGCGGCCAATACGCTGTTCGATTTTCTGCGGGTTCCAAGGTAAGTCATAGTTGAGAATCGTATTGCAAAACTGCAAGTTCAAACCTTCTGAACCGGCATCGGTGACGATCAACACTTTAGCGTGATCCTTAAAGTAATCCACGATAGCGTGCTTATACTCTACGCTACGGCCATAATCGGGCTTTCCATAATTTTTAACACGCCAAGTCCGATAAATTTCCTTAGTCATAGCGTCGTCGAAGTCACCATTAAAAAGAAGGATATCTTTTTCATCGTAGCCAGACTTTCTAAGCTCCGCTGCAATGTATTTCTGCGTTCTCTTAGATTCTGTAAATACAACGGCTTTCTCAGCAATCCCTTCTGAACGTTGACGGGCAAATGCCGTAGCTAGAGCTTCTTGTAATGCCTTAATCTTGGCGTTCGATTTTATTTCTCTTGCGACATCAAGAATCCTGTGTACTTCATCAAGTTCGTCCTGAATCTCTTGCTTTTTTGCGACGGTCTCATCATCCTCAATATCATCGAATCCCGTCTCGTCGATCTCATCCTCGACAAAAGCCCAGAAAAGGTCGAATCCTTCTTGAGCTTTTGCAGATTTTGTGCCTTCATACAACTTTTCCAAGCGCTTTTGCAGGACTTCAAAAGTATCAATCAACGCAAAGCTCGATGATGCTAGGAGCTTTCGCACAACAAGGATAATGAGAGCACGATTGGATGACGGAATCGAATACAGATTTTCTTTTTTCAGGAAGTTGTTTACTGCTTCATAAAGTTCCCGTTCCTCTTTCCCTAGGTGAAAGTCCACAGTGATACAGGTTCTCTTGCTGAAGGCCATGTATTTGCCGACATCCCGACGAAGTGTGCGATAAAGAACCGGGAGTAGTTCCTGCTTCAACTCCTCGTAGTCGCCGCCTTCAACGAAACGCCTGTTAAAGACTTTCTCTGAGCCAAAAATTCTAGGGTCAATGAAAGACACCAAGCCATGCAGATCTGTCAGCGCATTTTGCAGAGGCGTTGCGGTAAGCAGGAGCTTCGGAATCCCATGCGTCAAATCATAGAGATTCTTTGCACGCTTTGTCCCATGGAAGACATTCCGGAGATTGTGCGCCTCATCAATGATAAGGAAGTCCCATTTGATATGGCGAAAACGCCTGATCAGTTTGGATGAGTAATCATACGATGTCAGTACAATGTTTACTTTCTCTCGATTCTCAAGCTGGTGCTGAATGTTGGATGTATCATGCTCAACCGTGTATCGGTCAAGAATGACAGAATGCAGCCCGAACTTCTCCAAGAGTTCAATTTCCCATTGCTTCCGCAATGTCGCAGGAAGGGAAATAAGCACCTTTTTCGCACCGGAATCCAACACATAGTTGAGCACTAGGCCGGCTTCAATCGTTTTGCCCAAGCCGACTTCGTCCGCCAAAATGATTCCGCCGGTCTTTAATGCCTGTATTGCGGCGCAAAATGCATTGATCTGATGGGGATTAAGTTCAATGTTTGCGTTCAGCAAGCATTTGAACGGGGATTCGTCCAAATACCGCTTTTTATACCAGCTATACTGTTCAAGTAGGAGATTGCTTTCCATCCTTATCCTCCTGACTTAGCTCTGTGGCAATTCCTGCCGCAATTTCTTTTGCCATCAGTACTGGAACCGCATTGCCGATTTGTACGAACTGTGCGGTTCTTGGCCCCTCAAAGTAATAGTCATCCGGGAAAGATTGAATTCGTGCTGCTTCTCGAACCGTTATTGAACGGTGCTGCTCTATGTCTGGGTGAATGAAGTAATGCCCATCTTTCGAGATGTGTGCCAACATTGTGTGGCAGCATTCTAAATCACCCTCCACAACCTTGAAACGATCGAGGAAAGAACTTCTGTTCTTATGCGTCTTCAGTTCGTCTGGCAGATCGTTGTAGTTTAGCCGCTTGTGCCCATCATTCCACAATGCAATGGTGCGTTTATAAATCGCAATATCTCTCTGTTTATTTGGCCTTGCGCAATGGTGCGTCAGGACATCACTTTCTTTACGAATCCCGGTGCTTCTCAGGTATTCGCTGACCGCGCCGGAGCCGTATTCATTAGCCCCTTCGCCTGGATGTAGCGCCGGTAAATCGCTGAGTATATCGTTTACCTTTGCGCTAGCAGGCTTTTTCTCAAATTCTGGATAAGACAGGCCGCTATCTTTCAGCCATCCGACAATGATGATTCTTCTGCGGTTTTGAAGCACGCCGTAATCCTTTGAATTTTGTTCGCGCCAATCGATTTCATAGCCAACGGAGCGCAATGACTCCTGAACTTTTTTCCAAGTCTCACCTCCATTTGCAGACTGAATTCCCATCACATTTTCAAATACGAAAAGCCTCGGCTTGTATCTATCGAGGAATCTTGCGTAAAGCTTATAAAGGTCATTTCTTGGGTCGGCTGACATTGGTGTGCCCATGTGGCTGCTCTGCGCCCGTCCAACTAGTGAATAAGCCTGGCAAGGCGGTCCGCCGATGATGACATCCACCTTTTCGATGCCGCGCTGCTTGAGGATATTGTCGATCTTGGCAAACAGCCCCGGAAGGGTCTCATCCGACATGGTTTCGCAGAGCACAGAATCCAGCTGATCTTTCGGAACTGCACTTAAAAACTCATCGCGGGAGATTTTCCCTTGGATGTAGTTGCGATAAACATCAAGCTGTCCTTTTTCCTTGAGGCAGTAGTATCCCGTTCGTGTTTCCAATGTTTGTGCGGCAAAGGCATTCATCTCCACATGCGCCACAGGGGAGAACCCGGCCTGTATAAAGCCTTCGGATAATCCACCGGCTCCTGCAAACAAATCTATAAAGTTGTACGAGCCTGCTGTGGCACTACTGTGTTTCATCATGAACCCCTGCCTATATAATAAGTTTAATCTTCAAACACACCGTCTGTATCAAAGATGTGGTCTAACTCATCCGTATTGATGGCCGCCAACACCTTGTTTCGGATGGTGCCTTTTGCAAGATCCAGCCGCTTGAAACGGTCGTTTTTTGCTGCATCTTTTCCGATGCGAATCAGCTGCACCCTGCCAATTCTCGGCTCGTTTGCTGCATAGTTTGCAAGTCCTTTAGCTTTGCCCAAGTTGTCCTTGAAGTCCGGATTATGCGGTTCCAATATATCTATCACATATGTAAGAATCGGATCGCGACGGACGATGATAAAATCCGGATACATCTCTTTGCATTTTCCGTCAATTTCGTATGGCATACGCAGCGCCCAAGCTTGGCGCGACGGATTTCTGAGCCAGCAAACATAGTCCTCTCGTTTCTGCTCTTCAGCTAGAACGGCCTGTTCCCAACCATTCAGCTTGATTTTCGCAACGCCATCTGCATTGGCAAAAAGATGGTCAGTGTACTTTATTCCGTCTGCTTCTACCTTGGCACTGATCGTTTCCGGAAGAGTAAAATTGTGCTTACTGATTTCATCGCCGTTGGCGACAATATCGCTGTACTGCTTTTGACATTTCTCCGGTTTAGCCACTATGTATTTACGGTACTCATCATTCAGCTCGTGGAACTTCTTCTCGGCGTACTGATTCAACTCCGCGATGCATTCACTGTCGAACGCAAACAGAATACAATCCACCTTAAAGGCGTTCGGATTACTGAGGTCAAAGTATTTACGACCATACGCCAAGTGGAATCCGCAACCACCCATCTTGGTGTCCGCCACTCTCATCTGGCGGTCAAGATCGGACTCCGATGTTGTAAACAGATCGATCTGCTGGTCGGTATGGATTGCTTCGCCAAAGACGTCAAATATCTGGACGGAAAGCTTCATTTCCATGACTTGCTTTGTGAGCTCGGCATATTTTCCGGCCTTACGCAAATCGGTCACATACTTGCGAATCAGCTCCGAAACATCGTTCTTCACATCGTCCGTTGCCGTAATGCAAATATTGAACTGCGTCAGCAATCCTGCTAGGCTCATTAGAGATTTCAGGTAGCTGTTGATTTTTACGGAGCGGACAATATAGGTCAAATAGCCCTGTTCGTTGATAAACTTTGTGATACCTTCACGGTCTATAGTTGGAAGTAGGGAAAGCTGTGGAACAACCGGTGTCAGCATCGGCGGTTCTTTCTTTTGGATATGTTCGTCTTCGCCGGTTGTTGGTGTGCCAGCTACGGCCGGTTCCTGGTGTGCAGGCGTCTGTGTTGCGGGTACACCGTTTGTAGGCATTGTTGTCTGAGGATTCGACGGCGTTGCCGGAGTAGAAACAGTCGGTGCTGGTGTTGTCGGAGCAACGGTTTCATCCTGCTTCTGTGCCATAGTTGTCGAATCCGATGTGCCGCTGGTCAGTGCTGGCGCATCGCCAGCCGGAACGGAAGACGATGCCGCAGGTTCGCCTTGGAATCCATTCGGATAATCGAATATTGTCATCTGACCGGGCGTTTGCTGCGGTGTTTTCTTTCTTCCGGAGTGAACCGACCAAGTGTCATAAGTCTGTTCATCCATAGATTCGCCATCGATGACCGTTGGAATCTCTCCGCCTTCAGTCGCCTGCAATTCGTCAATCACTTTCTGCACGGTATCTTGGTTAAAATACGGCAGGAACAGACGCACATCGTTCAAAGAATCGTCAACGAGAACATGACACTGAAGTGGAGTACGAACCATACGTCCGAGCAGCTGCGCAATATATGTCGCATCCTCTGCACGACGGAAAGACATCATGGTTTCTGCACGAGGGCAATCCCAACCGGTAGACAGATTCTCTTTGAAGAGAACCACACGGATGCGGCGGTCTTCCGCAATCTCCGAAGGCTCAATATGAGGCACATTCAATCCGTGGATCATCAACGCGCCTGTAGAGCCAAAGGTATGTACAACCTCGTTTTCCTTGAAGCTGTCGCCCATGCGCTCTTCGATTTTGGCAATTACATCGTCCAGATCGGTGTCAGATACTCTCGTACCGGAGCCGGCACAGACTTGGATAACAAAAACAGGATTTACATTTGTGTAGTGCTGCTCATAGGTATACTGATACCAGTGCTTGCACTTATCCTGCCACTCATCTGTTGCCGCTTGGAGCACAGCCATGTCGCCGTGCTTGGTCGGGTCTTCCGGATAAGTGACGATAATACGATCTTTAAGAAGTCCGGACTGGCGAACTTGAGCCGGTGAAATGACAACCTTATGCAATGTAGAGCTAGTGCCTTGGCCTACCAAAGCATTAAAACGATCAGCGGTCGCACTCATTCCGATGACGACCGGGACGGGTGAAAGATTTTGCTCGTTGCTGCCCTTGATAAATCGCTGCATGATGGTAGTCGCTGTTCCGGCCTGGCGGCCCTGCATACCACGATGTGCTTCATCAATGATAAAATAAAGGCGGTCGGATTTTTGACGCGCTGTGTTTTCGATGGTCTCCCAAATTGTGTACTGACGTGTGTCTGAATGACGGCTCAGATTACCGGCTTTGCCGAGTTTCTGTGTATTCAGGAAGTAGATATGACCATCTTCCAGAATCTCTCTGTCAAAGGATTCGTCGGAGATCACAACACACTGGTCAATGCGGATTTTATCTGCCTTCTGCTCAATTTTCTGCTTGGACTGTTCATTCAGTTGCGGAGAGTCCGAGAGCCATACGAAAATTGCGTCTGGTTGTTCCGTGAACTGCTCCGAGCCGTAGAAGATATCTTCAATCAGAGCGGACATGATAATTGTCTTGCCAGACCCCGTAGGAGCCTGGAGCGAAACTACCTGAGGGATTTTCAGCATGCGATAGTTATTCAGCGCCATAGCCACGCGGAGGCGCATATCGTTGACCGCCTGCTTTTGGAATGGGAATAGTTCGCAAATCATTCTTAATTCCTCCCTCTGTTCAAACGGAAGTGATCTAGGTAATCCCGGTAAAGCTGATACGCCTCTGTGACATTCAGATTTTTCACCATGGACTGATAATTCACTTCGTAATCGGTCGCCAAGAAAACAGTTTGAACCTCCGGATGCTCAGCCAGCTTTTCGGCAAAACTGGCAAACGCATTCTCATTGATCAAGACTGCAAATTTGTTTTCCGGCAAAATCAGCATATCCGGAATCTGCTCACTGGAAAGCTCCGGGCATTTTCCCTTCGCACCGGCTTTCAGCCACAAGGTAGGCAGCATTTCCGAAAAGCGCATACCGAGAGAAACCGCCGTCGGATCTAAGAAGCCGAGTTTGAAGAATGCAGCATTTTCTTTGAATCCGTCCGCCATATGCAGGGGCGGTTCGCTTCCGAGATAATCACCCTTGAGCGGGTTGCCGTTTACATCATGTCCCTCTATGGAGCAGACCGTGCGCGGCCATGTAACATAGTTGGCAATGCCGAGCTTTTCCCACTCCTCGTCGCCGGGCTGATATCCTTTGTCTTTCAACATCTTCGCTTCATCTGCGGAGACCTCATTGTTGGTCACCATAATGCAGCGTCGATGCCCGCCGTCCTCAGCGTTGAGCAAATTCACTGCGTGCATAGTCGTGCCACTGCCCGCAAAGAAGTCAACAATGAGGGCGTTTGGTTTGTTTGCAACGAAGAATTGGACAGCATCGTGGGTAGCATATACAGACTTTGGGAAAGTAAATCTACGCCCAATAATATCGTTTAACATTTTCGTCCCTTTTTGTGTGGCATCGTGGCTTGTTATCCACCATTGCGTACCGGGAAGAAATCTGGCCTCATATCCACTCTCATCAACAATGATAGAACCATCAGGATTGTATCCAACAACCGGGAAATCGCCGTTTTCAACTTTTGCCTGTTCGCCTTGTGCCAGATATGTAATTGCTGCCCTATCACCTTGAATTTTTCCAATATGAACGTAGTGTTTCTCGATCAGTTCAATCAATGTATCCCGACCTAAGCGCCACCGGCCCTCTCTTCCGTCTGGGAAAATTGGCCAGATTGCAATTTGACCTGCTGGTGCTTGAATTGCCGTCCTGTCTACATTAAGAGGTATGCTATTTCCGACTTCAACTATCTTCGTGCCATCATTCGTTATAAATATCGGGTAAAACATGTTTGGCCTATCAGAACGCAGTGTTGCAGTTCCTGATCTTTGAAGGCCATTCCAGCGCAACTTGTCTTTATATCCGCCTTTTATTTTCCCCCGCCAATCTTCACTAAGGCACAGCGGAGATGGTGCACATGTGCCAAAGGTTAAGAAGAAAATATATTCATCTGTTCTGGCGAATTGGCCTCCTCGACTTACACCTGCGGGATTTATCACAGATGAAACCATTTGCATATTAGCCTCTGGAAACATTTCTTCCAACAAGCAACCAAGATGCAGATATTCCTTTTCATCAATAGTTACAATCAGTACAGAATCTTTGGGATTGAGCAACTTTTTAGCAAGCTTCAGGCGGCGCTGCATGAAGGAGAGCCACTTGCTATGACGGTAAGCGTCACTTCCGTCCACATAGTCATTGTTGTATTTCCAGTCCTTTGCGCCGGTATTGTAGGGCGGATCGATGTAGATGCAGTCCACCTTGCCTGCGTACAGGTATTCCAACAGTTGCAGGGCATGATAGTTGTCTGCCTCGATCAGCGTGTGCCACAGGTCGCTGTCCGGTGCATTGCAAACAGTGTCAATCGGCTTTAAGTACGGATAAATTGGCTCGCCGAATTCCGCAACCGTCACAAGGTCGTCAAGGGCAATCTCCGCAGTTTCCTTGGATTCTCGATGCAGGCACTGTGCCGTATTGTCCTCAATACAGAGAACTTTATAAACATCATTGACCTCACCGGCCTTCTTCGCTACAAGCGCGCCAGCCTTCACAGGGATATCGTAAAGCGGCGTACATTCCGGCAGATGCTCCTCGAACACCAGCCCAAATTTTTTCTGTTTGGAAAGGCGATCTACTTCCTTTGCAATGCGCTCCCGCAGTGCGATATCTTCAATTTGCGCTATCAAATCATTTATGGCTGCCATAAATAGTCCTCACTTATCGTAGTTGTGTTATTATAAAGGCCTGCAATTTCTAGTTGTCTTCAACCATCTCTACTACATCCCCGATATCGCAGTGGAACACCTGACATATTTTCATGATTGCATCAAGGGAGACCGGCTCATCTTTATACATCTTTCCCATGGTGTACGTGCTTACACCGGCAGCAGCAGCGAGATCGTATCTTTTCATCTTGTTTTTTGCAAGTAAACGCCAGAGTTTATCGTAACTTATTCTCATGTGCCGTATCCTCCATTGACTATTGGCTTGGCGTGTGCGAGACCATTCGAATATATTTATACAGAATATAGTATATCACAAAGGCTGGTGAGATTCAATGGATATCGGCGAAATTTATGATTGTAAGTGCCTTTTTGTCGTTCAAAGGCGACATTATCGTAGCTTAAGCCTATGTTAAGTAGTGTCCTCTGCCTCCTTAAGCAGAAAAAATCCAGCACCAAGCCCATTCCTGAGCCTAGTGCTGGATAAAATGAGAATTCGCTTTACGGATTCGGCACCCCATATCCGAGAATTTCATAATAGCCAACCGGGTACTGATTGACGCGGCAGCTATCGCCGGAGTTGCCCTCGATGGTGTAGACAACGCCGTTTTCGACCTTCTGGACGATACCGACATGGTCGGACTGACCGTCCTGCAGGCCGGAGTTGCCCTTGTTGTCCCAATCGAAGAAGACGATCATGCCGGGCGAGGGCTCCATGGCGTTATCCGCCCACTGCCCACGCTCCCGGAACCACTGGACGCCGTTGACACAGCCTGCGAACTTAGGAATGACACCGGTGTCGATATAGCCGCACTGATCAGCACACCAGCTGACGAAACAGGCGCACCACTCCACACGGCTGCCGAAGCCGTACCATGACCAATAGGGCTCTCCGCCCACATTGCCCACCTGCGACAGCGCCACGGCAACGATTTGGTCATCCACTCCGTAGATTCCGTAAAGCACCGCCGCCCACATGCTGCTATCCTGCGCAAGCAGTTCTGTAAGTTGCTGCTTTTGATCCTCATTGAAGCCGTACTGCCCAGCCATCTCATCCGCCGTCTTGTGGCTGACAGTAATATAGAGCGTCGTAATCGTCTCCTGCACTTCTTCCTCAAGAATATTACCATTGCCGTCATCCGTCTCTATAATAACCGTCTCGGTCTTTGTTTCCGTCCGGTGGGTGATTTCGTTCATCTCCCAGAACAGGTCCTTCAAAAGCTGTTCCTTTTCCGGAGTGATTGTTGCCACCTCCTGGGGATTATCCGGGTCGGAGGTCGTCTTGACGGCATAGACCGACAACACCTCCGGCCACACGGCACGGGAACCGGACATTTCAAGCGCATCGTACACAACGGAATCCTTGATGGCATCCAGCTCGTTCTGGTAATCCAGGTTGATTTCCTGAACGACCTGCCGCATCGTTTTTTCTGAGCCGGTATCTTCGCTGGAAAAGAAAATGCCAAAGCAGGAGCAGGCGATCAAGGCAACAAGACAGATAACCACGACGACCACGACCGCAACCCAGCCACCGGCAGCGATAGCCGCAACCAGTGCTTTCATCGCCGCTGCGATGGCCTTGATTGCCGCCGCAACAGCTTTCGCCGCCGCAACAGCCGCTTTGTAGGCAGCTATGGCAGTCTGACGGGCAATCTCCGCCGCCTTCTGCGCAGCCTTTGCAGCCGCTGCCGCTGCCTTCTGTGTTGCCTTCGCCGTTGCCTCTGCAGTTTTGATGGCAGCCTTGGAGGTTTTCTCCGCAGTCTTTACGGCTTTCTCCGTTGACTTTACCGTTCCCTTTGCACCGGCTTTTACTGTCTGTTTCCCGGCAGAGCGAGCAGACTGCTTGATGGTGCGTTCGGTACGCTCCGCAGATTTGATGGTCTGGTTTCGTCTGCTACGGATGCTTGTCCGTGTGGCCTCCGTATTTTGCCGCGCTGCCTGCCGTGCAGCCTCCTCTCGCGGCGTTCTGCTTGGCGCGCCCCTACGCGGCTCCTCCTCATAGCGGCGAACCCGTTCTTCATTTTTGTGGATGCGCTTTTCATTGCGGCGCTCCCGGTGTGCCTCCTTGCCTTTTTCAATGGCTTTTTTCGTTTGGCCGGAAACCTCGTGCCAAACCTGATCGGTCACATCCTCAGCGGCATAGCGGATTTTGTCCTCCGCGTATTCGGAGGGGGAAATCTGCCCATCGTCCATCAGGTTTTCCGCCTGATCCTTGGAACGGACGAGCGCCGTCTTCATGCGCTCGGAGACAACCGCCGCTTTATCAAGAATCTTGATATCCTTAACGCTCTCTCTTGTTTTTATCCTGCCCAAAGCCATCGCCTCCCTTCAGAGCAGACAAGTCACACCTTCTTCGCTACGACAACGAAGCGACCGTTGGGATAGGTATATTCGCAGGTGGAAAGGGTCAAAAGCTGGTCCCCGTATTCAGCAGTAATGCCCGTGTCATAGAGCTGTCTTGCGCGGACATTCTCCATGAACTCGGCAAACTGTACTTCATCCATCAGCGTGTATTCGTTGTACTTGAAGGTCTCGCGGTTCGTATTGAATTTGAAAGCAGCAACGACCTCATATTTGCCGAGGTTGGAGAGCGTGTCAAAGGCAATCTCCGGATGCTCCTTACAGAAGTCAGCATCAGCGTATTTGCAGAGGTCGGCAAACATAGAGCCGTCGTTCATGTGGTGCCCATAAATCACAAGGTTGTTGCTGATCCCGGTCATGCAGGTCTCGTCGATGTACGGAACACCGTAGTCGCTGTATGATTTATCAAAGCTGCGCTTCAGATAGAAGTCCGGCTTGCTCGGGGTCTGCATGACGGGGTAATTGACATTCGTACCATCGATCTTGATCCATCCGATAAAGTCGTTGTTCTGCGCAAACAGCGCCGCATACTTTTCACGGGCCAGCGCCGCCTCTGCCGCCGCCAGTTCTTCTGCGCTCAGATCGGCTTCCTCCGCTTCGGTATCCTTCTGCGGCTCGTCGATTTCCGCAATCAGATTTGTCAGATCGTCAAATGCTGCCTTGCTGTTCTTGGCATCCAGATACTGATGCGTAAACATGGCGCTGCAGAAGATCGCTGCCGCGCCGAGTACGGAAACGATGATGATTCCAAGGGTTTTCTTTTTCATTTTGTATTCCTCCCAAAAGAATGGAGGACGGGGTTAATCCCGTCCTCTTGCAAATTTGCCCTCGCCGGGGCGCGTGGTCATAAGCTGATACACATTGGTGATGCAGCGGTCGATGATAGACTTGTGCTGCGGGCCGACGCCCTTCTTGTCGATCTGCTCGATCAGAGACATGATGAACTCCGACTTTACGACAATGGGGTTGTTTTCACCGTACCCGTCCACCATATACATGGCATTCAGTCTGTCTCTGCCGCCGGCAGACACACGGATCACCGAGCCGAGATCGCCCATGGCTTCAATAGTCCACCACACGGCTGACGCTGTCATGGATCGCCCAGATCTTTGTCACCGCCATCGGCATCCTCCTTCCCGTGATAGGCGCGCAGAAGCAGGCTCTCGATCTCGGTCAGGGCCTCGTCAAAGTCCCTCATGGCAAGCTCGTAGCGGACGGTATCGTGGAGCGTCGTCAGCTTCTGATACGCCAGCATCAGCTCCCGGCGCGGAGCCTCTCTTACCGCTGCGCCGGTTCCCAAGCTTCGGAGATATTCCGACATATTCATGCCGCATTTCTTTGCCTTTCTGCGAATGGTATTCTTCTCGGTTTTATAGACTCGCACATTGATTTCCTCTGTTCGATTCCGCATAGATATCACATCCTTTCAGCGGGGTTACAGGGGCGCGCCCCTTTCGTATCGGCAGATACGGGGGATTTGGGTGCCGCAGGGCTACACAAATCCCATGCTCGTTATCCTTACGGATAAAAAAGCGGTGTATAGCCCCGCACCCCTTAAAGCGGCAATTCCTCATCGTCCTCCGCCTCCTCCCATGACACAGATGACGCTTGTGACGATGCTTGGGGAAGCCGGAAGGTTCCGTCATTCTGTTTCCGCAGTGACGCAAGTCTCTCGCTCCCGGAGGAACCGTCATGACCGTCAGCGCCGTCATGCAGCTCCAAAAGCACCAACCGGGCAGCCGCCGTTTTACGATACTCGCAGGTGATTCCCAGGGGCAGCAGCACATCGCTGTAATGACGGGTCAGATGCTTGCTGGCGAGGTTGGGCTTCAGCTCCGTATTACCTACGGCGGCAAGCAGCTGGGACACCGTGCCCCGAAACCGCCTATGCGCCAAGAGAAAATCCGCCACCTGAAAAACAAAGTCCGGGATGCGTTCCTTTCGCAAATCCTTGGCGCTGAGCGCCTCGGTAATCTCCCATCGGACGCCCCGCATCTGCATTTTCAGCTTTTTCTCCTCCACATCCCGGCCTGTAATGCAGAGGGTGGCGCAATCGCCGAAGCGGTCATCCTTGCGGAGAATCATCCCCGTATCCGCCACGCCCAAAATGCCTGTGGAGCCGGTCATGTCGTTGAAGATATTGCTGCTGTCCCGCTCCTTTCGGGTGTGATGGACAACGAAGATGCAAATGCCGTGGTCATCGGCGAGCTTTTTCAGGCCGGACAGATCCTTGTAGTCCTGGGCATAGGCATTGACCTTTGCGGAAGCATTGTCCCGCACCATTTGGAGGGTATCGATGAATATCAGGCCCGTGGAGGGAAATTCCCGCAGAGCCTCCTCGATCTGCCCCTCCAGCTCCGCGCCCAGCTGCCCGCAGGAAAAGCCGAAGCGGAGATTCTCCGGCGGAGAATCCGTCAGCTCCTGCATACGCTGCTGAACGCGCCATTCCCGGTCCTCCAAGGCCAGATATACCACATCGGTTTTTCTGGTGGGTAGCCCCCACACTGCCTCGCCGCGGCTGATTTGCAGGCACAGCCACAGTACCATCCAGCTCTTGCCGATCTTGGAGTCACCCGCTAAAATGGCGAGCCCGTCGGAGAGAACACCGTCGATGAGCATTTTGGGGTGGGCAAGAGGTTTGTAATACAGGGTATCGGCATCGATCAGTTGTAGCTTGTTCATGTGTTTCACCTTCTTTCTTTCGCTGGTAATTGTGTTTTTTGGTTTGGCGCCGTATTTCCGATATCGTTTTTTATATGCCTGCCCCGGGGTCTCCGCGGCGTTGCCGTGCTCGCTCTTTTGCGGTCGTCGCACAGTCATATCTGTCTCGGTAACGGCTATTCAGTTATCGAGGTACACGGGGGAAGCTTAGAAGCTCCTCTCACTTTCCCTTTGCCGAATTTTTTTCGGATTTTCCCGCTGCTTTTCAAAATTTTTTCTTTTGAGCTGGTAAATTATAAAAAGCCGAGCTTGTGCAGAGCTTTTTCAAAGTTCCCCTCACTTGGTAGGCAGTGAGAAGGCCGAAAAATTAACCCCCCTGAAAAATTTTTTGTTTTGGCTCCAAATCGGAGCCATTTTCCTATGCAGGACTGCTCGTGGCTCCGAAATGGAGCCATTTTTCGTCTATGGCATCAAAATTGATGCCATGTCCATTCCGGATTTCATCGGTGTGGCAGCAAAATTGATGCCATAAAAATAAGCGCCTGCCTCTTTTCAGAAGCAGACGCTCGTTTTTCGTATTCCTTTTTTACCGTAGCAGCCGGATCAGCAGCTCATTGATATCCTCGGTGGGCTTGCCGCTTGCTACCAGCTTGTTCCGAAAGGACAACAGGGCCTTTGTCAGCAGCCGTCGCTCGCCGGCGCAGAGTGCTAACACTCGATTTCTTCTATACTTGAACATCACCACACCTCAGCAATAAACCAGCTCAGAAAGGACAACTTCCTCCGCACGGCTGCAGATGCTGTTCATCCGTCCCACCCATTCCATTTGATTCTCGGTCTTCAGCCGCTCAGTGACACCTTCGGCTTTCTTCATCTGTTCGACCAGCTGATCAAACATTTCTTGTGCAGTGTCGCCGATTTCCTTGAGATGCTCGTCCAGTTTGCCGGTCAGCAGCATCCCCGTGTAGATGCCGTCTCTGTACTCGCGCAGATACCGCCTGCGCTTTTCTGCGAATCTGTTGTACATATTCTTCCTCCTTTTGCGCCCGCCGTGCGGGTTTCTATCATCATCCACATGATGGCGCAACCCGAAGGAAAAGCCCAATGTGCGAAAAACAGATTTGCAGATTTGACATCATAGAAACTCCCTCAGAAACGCAGGTTAATATTTGCCAAATTGAAGGGTTTGTATGTCCTTATGACGTTATACCTTGATTGAGTTTTCGAACGAAAACATTTGTTGAAATATGTGGACTTTTTGTGCGGGCTGTGATATAATTATCAAAATACAGATTTATATGTTGAAAAGCGGCACTCCCAATACTATTGGCACAAGCAATAAAGTAAATGAGGTTTGCTATATGACTGTGAGTTATAAAAAATTATGGAAGCTCTTAATAGACCGAGATCTAAAGAAGAAGGATCTTGAGGAAATGGCTGGCGTTAGTCATTATGTAATGAACAAGTTGACACATGGGGATAACGTCACCACTGATGTCCTATGCAAAGTGTGCAAGGCTCTTAATTGCACCGTTGACGACATTATGGAAATGATTGACGAGTAGCTGTCGCTTTGGGTTTTTCAGTATAGGTATCATCGAATGCTATCGGAAAGTTGGTGAGAAATAAATGCCGTTTGATGCGAGCGTCAGAGCTTATTTGCGGGCTTACCAAAACGAATACAGAGCTGCTCTTCATGGAGGGCAGCACACAGCCGAGCTTTCTTTTCGCGTCCCTATGCATGAAATGTTTAGGAGGATAGCGCATGACTTGAACCCGGCAGGTACTTTCGACATCATTCTTGAGCCGAGAAATCAAGGAAGAATGGGGCGGCCTGACTGGAGAATACAGGATCGCATCTCGCTTGGTGTTTACGGCTATATTGAGGCAAAAGGTCCATCCAACGAGCCGTTCGATACTACCCCGTATAGGGATCAGATTAACCGATATCTGACGTTAGGGCACAAGCTTATCATTACGGACGGCATTGATTTCGTATAAAAACGATGTGGATTCCTTCGTTATCGTGTCCAGCGATTCCGATTACTGGGGATTGATCTCGTCACTGCCAGATGCACATTTCCTTGTTATGATTGAGCGCGAGAAATGCGGACCGGACATGAAGGAAGCCCTTGCTGATTCCGGTATCTTCTACTGCTATCTGGATGACTTTTATTCCGGCAATAGCGAGGACATCAAAAAGAACGCTTTGTTCAAGGAAATGTACCGCTGGATTGACAACTCCGTTCACCTGAATGTCAACGATATGTTTGACGCTGCATTGAGAAATACACGCATTGATATGTCTCCGGCTGAACGGCGGCAATTCTATGAAAAGCACATCAAGCACATGACCTTACAGATCGATGAAGACGGCAATGTCGGTATTGAGCTAAAACGAGGATAGTTTGCATTTGTGAAAAACGCCCCCGACACTGTGCCAGACGCACAGTGCCGGGGGCGTTCCCGTTTC
>ENA-OWPF01000809-OWPF01000809.1-human-gut-metagenome-genome-assembly--contig:-NODE-809-length-32221-cov-4.516446_pt1 | contig 32221 bp, 34 predicted proteins | sample MGYA00248261_ERZ651840 | MGnify/ENA primary metagenome ERZ651840 (study PRJEB26924, sample SAMEA4378268) | human gut metagenome | biome: human gut; feature: human-associated habitat; material: faeces... | reverse complement strand
TTCGATACGTGGACTGATTGAGAGGTCTCTGTGCAGCACTTGGTCACGTTCCTCAATGGTGAGGTAGTAAGGGATGCCATACACATGCTTGTCCACCTTGACCGTGCGAAATGAGGTGTCGGTGGTGTAGCCTTTCTTCACACACCAGTTCAAGAACGCCTTTAACCTTGTTCCTCCACTAAAGGCGGAATTGGCAGATGATGGCTTCATTGTATTGCGGTAAATCTCAAATCGGCTGAAGAAGTCTGGATTGTTGGCAAAGTATGTGTATTCCTCAGTGATATACTTCATGAAGTGTTCTAACTCGTCTGCTCCAAAATCCTCGATACGAAGAACAAAGTCCTTGCGACCTTCCATTTCCTTTTGCCATGCCTCATAGCGGTGAAGTCTACGGAATATGGATGTGATAGCACATTTGCTTTCCGCTCCATTCTTTACCTCTCTCAAATACTGCTCGGCTCTGTCAAAGAAACCAGTCTTGGTGTTGTCAATGTACTCATGCTCCTTTCCCTGCTTGTCGGGATTGAAATAGTTATCTACAATATGGTGCAGGAAGTCAAGTGTACAGCCTGTGTGATATTCTTTGCCGACCAAAAGAAGAATGTCTGCGAGTTGTCTGTTGAACTTGTCCTTCACTTCTTGAGGCACATTGCTTTCTTTTGAATAGCCAGGCACGGTTGCGTCATAATGGATAGGGTCAATATACAAGTTTGTTGATATTTTGTAATCAACGTCCTTTCCGTCTCTCAACCTTACATAAACGGCAGAATTACTCTTGCGAAAATACGGTATAATCTTCATCTCAAAAACAAATTTATGAATGTTCAAAACTGGGGTAATATTACCCTTTTTCAATGCAAAGATAATATGGTTCCCACAAATGTTCCCATAGAAATCAAACTTTATGCAAACCGATTAAGTATTATTATAATTCACTTTTACGCTGTAATTCATTGTGTATGAAGTGTTATTGTTCGATAAGTATGATTTTATGCAAGTATTATATTTAGTTGGATTTACCCCAAAATTGATTTCCTCGCTCACTTGGGTCAGTGCCGCTGTTCCGGCCGAGTAGTCTCCTGCGGTAGTCTGTGCCATCAAAGCGGTCACACCGCACATTACCATCAGGCAGGTCATCTGCGTTTTCTTTGAAGTCGCGATTTTCTTTGCGAATCGTTTTACTTTTTCAAACATACTTGTCTTGTTTTAATTGAACTTTATTGATTGTTTTACACTCGTGATTTTCTAAATTCGATAGCCGAAAAATGCCGGAAAGACTATTGTCGCACCGATGATGAAAAGGCAGGCTCCGACCAGCGTGAGTATATGCTTGGTGATTCCGTCCTCGCCCGTGTTCATCTTGATATATATCTGGAATGCGGCTATGACCGCAAAACCTCCTGCAACCGCATAAATGATGTACTGGACATAGAGCATCATCGTCACCACATAGTCGTGCATGGAAGCCAGCGCGTCCGCTCCCCACGAGTAGTTCACGCCGCCGCTTTTGGCGAAGACGGAACAAGGGAGCAGCGTACACAGTGCGCTTAGTATTCTTTTGCCATTGTGTCGGGTCATAGTTCATCAATTACGTTCTTGGTGGTTACACCTCCGTCCGGATGCAATTCTCCAATGCCATTTTGAATCATCAGCTTGTACAGCTCTGCGGAGTTATAAGGATTGGAGAAGGTGACTTGTGTCTCTTCCATGTTAGCCTTGACCTTGTTGTTCAGAGCCTCGATGACATCCTGTTTTGGCTTTTCGTCTGTGGGATTTGTTTCCTCCGACACATTCTGTGTCTCATCGATGTAGTGTGTCTCATACTCGTTGTCACCGATATTGAATCCCTTGTCGTTCTCCACCACGCTGACGCTTTCTTCCTCGTCAAAATCGCTCACGTCAAATTCTTCTTCTCCGGATTTTATCTTTTCCCCGTTTTTACCATAAAGGTCTCTTGCTATCATCACAGCGTAGTAGATGATGTATGCCACGGTCAGCGCAATGGCGAAGATGAAATATGCTTTCATATCTTGTAGTCTGATTTTAGAATATGATTAAAATATGAACGCAAAGGAAGTACAATAATTTCATACTACGAAATATCCTCGCGAAAAGCGGCTGAATATTAAAGATTATTCCGAGAAAATCTAAAATCATACTCAAATATCATACTTTAAGCGCATTTTTGAACCGAAATACGAGCCGGATTGAGACGAGGATGAAAGATGACCACTTTGCTTGGCCTTACGTCTTTTTTTGATTTCCACAAGAAGATATGATGAAAGTCTCTTATTCATCAATGACTATTAAACCAATCACTCGTTTCTTTGCTCAACTCGTGCAAAATCATTAACTTTGCAACAGATTTTCAAGGTGTTTGTGGTAATAAAAGACGAAAACGCAAAACTGCCATATATATTTTGAAAGACGAACAGAGGACAATTACCATTAAGCGGATAAATAATTATGGCACTTGCTATCAACATAGACGACCTGCTGAACAAACAGAGGATAGAGTCCAATCGGATTGAATTTAAGAAAGGTTGGAATCCGGTGAGCATATACCACAGCGTATGCGCTTTCGCAAATGATTTTGACGACCTTGGTGGCGGTTATATCGTGGTAGGCGTTGACACTGACGACAAGACTGGAGTTGCCATTCGGCCTGTTGAAGGAATACCCATTGAAGAAATTGATGACATCCTTCAGGATATGGTCGGCTATAATAACAAGATAGCCCCGTACTATATGCCTCGGACAAGCATGGAGGAAGTGGACGGCAAGACTGTACTCGTAATATGGTGCCCTGCCGGGATTAACCGTCCGTATTCTGTTCCGGAGAATGTAACGGCAAAGAACGGTTCCAAGGAATACTTCTATATCCGCAGTGGAACAAGCAGCATTATCGCCAAAGGTGAGGTGCTGGATGAACTTCGCGAACTTGCCAGTCGTGTGCCATTTGATGAAAGGGGCAACCCTGACATTCGTTTGGAAGACATATCCACTTTGCTTTTGCGTGAATACCTGGTGAAAGTCGGAAGCAAACTGGCAAGCGAGATTAACATCAGACCACTGCAAGAGATTCTGGAGCAGATGGACTTGTTTGTCGGCCCGAAGGAAAACCGTATGCTGAGAAACGTGGCGGCCATGATGTTCTGTGAGAATCCAAGCAAATTTTTCAAGCGGACACAGGTGGAGATTGTCTATTTCCCTGAAGGAAGGCTGAATAATCCGAGTAACCTTTACGAAGGAGCAGTCATCACAGGTTCTGTTCCGCAGATTATAGACCGTACTTTGGAATACTTGAAGCGTATGCTCGTGATGCAGAGTATCATCAAACCGGAGAATGACTATCGCAGCAGGAAATTCTATACTTATCCTTATCAGGCATTGGAAGAAAGTGTCACGAACTCGCTTTATCATCGTGACTATCGGGAATGGGAACCTGTCGTAATAACAGTAGAGCCGGATAGTATTACCATTCAAAATGTGGGTGGTCCGGATCGAAGTATATCTGCCGCTGACATTTCCCGTTGTGAGATTCTTGTTTCAAAACGTTACCGCAACCGTCGCTTGGGTGAATATCTTAAAGAACTGGATATGACCGAAGGGCGTTCTACGGGTATTCCGACCATACAAAATGTGTTGGAGAATAATGGCTCTCCTCGTGCAACCGTTGTCACGGATGAAGACCGCACATTCTTCCGCATCACGATTCCTTGCCACGAAGCTGCCGGAAATATAATAGCTGACATAGCCAACAAAGATGCTTCCGTGAAGGCATCAAGGCGAGGTGCACTCAAAAATGCACTGCAAACTGCACTACAAACTGCACCAGAAACTGCACTACAAATTTTGGAACAAATACAAATCAATCCCAAAGTAACCATGACAGACCTTGCTAATTTGACAGGTTATTCAAGAAGGTGGGTCGCCCAAACAATGAAGCAGCTTCAGGAATTGAATGTTATTAAAAGGGTAGGTTCTACTAAGACCGGCTATTGGGAGATTATAGCCAAATAGATAATAGGAAAAATCCATAACCAGGTTTACTTACACACATATCCACGAAAATCCCTCCTGTGCGGAGAGCCTTTCGTGGATAATATAATTCTATCAGAGGGAAGACAAAGACTAACGCCTTTTACCTCTCAGATAGTCATTGAGGTCTTTGTAGTTATAATAACATTCCGAATGGTCAGTTACACGGTTGCCACAAAGTCCGGCAATGGTTTCGACTGTTTTTCGTCCGGCAAGGTCGTTATCAAGATAGCAATGGATGGCGGTGTACCGTTCCAGTTCCACAAGACACTTTTTCAGATTACTGACTGAGTTCATCACAAGAAAATCGGTAGGACTGTCGATACAGACATGAAAGTCTCCTTTTCTATGAAGTTCTTGGTAAGACAAGAAGTCCATAAAGCCCTCGAACACGCAGACATGATTTTGGATTATATCCTTGTTATACCTGATGACGGATATGTCTTTTCCCTTTATACATCCTTTATAATAAGGATTGCGCACCTCGTAACCGCCGGTCTTGTTTTCAAAGGCTATGGCGAAATAGTGTCTTTTGCGCAGCTCATAATGAATTTCCGTGCAATACAGCCTGCCGATATTCTCACTGATATACCTGGAACGGAGGTAAGACAACAGGGCATGGTGGCTCAGTTCTCTTACTTCCACGTTTTCCATTTCTTCCTCGATAGGACAAGGACGGACACTCCGGCTTTGTAACTGTTGAAAAGGTACGCCAATAGCATTCTCGCTGATGCGTAGCAATACCACACTTACATTGCCAGTACGATAAAGGTGTTTTCCCAGTTCTATGATGTCACCTCCGGCAGAAAGCCCAAAGTCGTACCATTCGTTCAAATTATCGTTGACCTTGAACGAGGGGGTACGTTCCTCTCGCAATGGGGAGAGATACCAATACTGGCAGCCACGCGCATTGACCGGAGAATGTCCTATTATCCGCAGATATTCCACGAGCCGTATCTGTTTCGCTTCTTTTATATTCATTTTAGTATGGTTTACTTATATATACCCACAAACTAAACCATACTGCTTAGAGATGGAATGAACTATTATAGGAGTAGGTACGACCGTTTTTTGTAATGGCATGATTTTCCAACAGGAACTTACACAAGTTTACCAATGTGTTTCTTCCTCTTGAATACCCAATGCTCTCATATCCCTTTTTAAGAGCTTCAAGCAAAGATTGATAGCCATATTCCGCGCATTCTTCAAAGGCTACTTCCAAGGCGGTTCGGTGTTGCTGCTCGGTCATATCTATATAAGAAGCCAGTCTGTCCATTTTGTTCTTTTTGAATTGATGTTCTTTTACCAGGTGTGGGAGAGAGTCTTCTCCGATTTCAAATGCGAAAGGTGTAAATTCCCTGTCCCTTATGTGCATGGCTCTTACTTCGCTGATTTTTCCATTTTCATTGTTTTTTGATATTTGCAGGATAGTCTCGGCCTTATTGTTCAGTTCTGTTCCGATATGCCCTCTGGTATTGTCATCCCCTTTGTTTAGATGTAAGACGGTGTGGATATGCAGTTCGTAATAGCTTGACCATCTCATCAGTTCATTGATTATGTCAAGAGATTCACTGGGACTGTTTATGTCATGGATTAAATCACGGATGCCGTCAATGATTACGAGCCCGATGTTTTGCTCTTCGTGGAGTGCCCATCGTATAATATATCTCCTTTGGTCGGGAGTGTATTCTCGCAGAACCAAGAATTGGATGTTGTCATTTTCCTGGTCAGTAGGCAATCCTGCCAGTTTGAGGATTCGATGAAGGACTTTGTGGCAATGGCACTTGCTTTGTTCTGTGTCAATGTATAGGATTCGATTCTTGCAAGACGGCAGTTCTGCCTTATATTTTAGAATCTCTTTTCCGGAAAGAGCAGATGCGACAATGGCACTGACATTAAATGTCTTTTTACTTTTGGGTTTGCCCGTGGAAGCACTGAAATTTCCGATTGTGGCAATGGTAACGCCGTCTATTTGTACGATTTCCTGTGGGAACTCATATTTTTCGGTAACACTCAGCCGTATATATTTTAATAAAGACTTATATTTGGCTTCGTCTATCCGATAATTGTTGGGTTGTATCATATCAGGTTGCATTATTTTTTTCCTCCTTTTGTTGGTTTGTTCTTACTTTTTTGTCCCAATGTGTAAGCGATGATATTGGCTTGCCTTTCTATTTCTGTATTGGAGAAACAGGGGTTGCGCTTTATCCATCGGTTCAAGTCATCCCTGAGAATGAATATGTTTTTTCCATTCGGCTTATACACGGTAAGTTCTTTCTGCATGGTTAACTTATAGACATAGCCTTTGGACACTTGTAGATAGGCGGCTACCTCGTCTATATTGAGAAACTCTTTTGCGGCATAAGCTATCTTTTCCACATTTTCAAGATGGGATAGCAGTTCGGCCAAAGAACCGAATCGTTTCAGGTAATTTTCAACATTCAGGATTTCCTGCTGAAAATTTTCCAAGGAGTTGTTTTCGAGGAATGATTTCAATCCTTCGATACGGGAGAGTAGTAAGTCTATTTCTTTTCTATTCATAATTCTTCTCTTGTTATAGCAGCAGGTTGCCCTATTGTTTGTACTTGATTTCTCATTGCCCATTCGCAAAGTTCCTTTCTGTTGAAATACACCAATTTGCCGTTTGGCTTGTAGTGTGGTATTTGCTTGAGAGAAGTGAGTTTGTAGATATAACTCTCGGACAAACCGAGATAAGCAGAAGCTTCAGCGGTAGTCAGCACTTCCTTGACTGCCCAAATACGCTCTTTCAATTGTGCAATGTAATTCTCGATGGTCTGGATTTTATCCACTTCGTTGATCTTTTGTTCTAACGATTGGAGCCGTTCAAAAGGTTTCTCCGTTGCCATCATCGAAATCATGTTCTCCATTTTGGAGAGCATCTTATTTTCATTTGTCGTTCTTCGATGTCTCATTGATTGATGCTGTTAAATTTGACAATGGGAGGTATGCCCTCCGTGAGTAATCGATTACGGAGGGCAAAGGTAGATGAGTATATTCGCTTGATTATGTTGAGATTGTTGAGTATCAACACAATTCTCAATACAACTCTCAACAATTTGTTATTCCTTTGTTATACTTCTCTGTTTTTGATTAGAGTGATATACTTGTCTATGATTGCCAAAAACTGCTTATCTATGGCGTTGGGAGTGGCGTCTTTTATCCGATTGAGGGTTGATGACATATCGTGTTGGGTCAGTAATTTCTTCCTTGAAGAACTGATGACAAGATGTTTTTGGGCAATTACCGATTGCCAGTTATAGGTTATCACATCGTGTGAAGCCAGTTTATCCAACAATAAAACCAATTTGCTGTTGTTTCTTGAAGTCACAGTCTGCAATGTGTTTGCCGCATAACAAATGTCTGCATCCAAAACTTCCTTAAACAAACAGACCTCATTGGCAAGCTGCACAATGAGGTCCAGAGTATGTCTGTCAAGTAAAGGTTTGATGTTGGTATTCTGATTGGTCTGAATAGGATTCCCCGGACTGCTGTTGTCGGACTCGGTAGTGGATTCCGACAGGTCAATGGCGTAAAATTCGTTCAGAAGTTTTATGATCCCATTTTCGTCCAATAGGTCATGGTCGAAATGTTTGCGAATCAAAATTTCATGCTTCCCCAGAAGCTCTATTACCGTGTGGTAATTCTTTAGATGTTCATTCTTGCTCCAGGCATCATTCGCATCGTGAAACCGATGGGAATGGGTAAAGTCAAGCACGTATCGCCTGTAACTTTTTTGCCGTGTGGTGACTTCGTCTTTGTAAGACTTTTGGGCTTGCTCAACCAACCGGAATAGCCCTTCTTTACCGGTCTGCGCAGGAGTCCATTGGAAACCTCGCATCGCTCTTTTCAAAAAGAGAGAGGTGCAAAGATAATTTCTTTGACATAAAACATTATTTTAAGTATTGTTGTTTGCCACCTTTGCGTTGATGGCGTTTTTGTTTTGAGTGCTAAGATAGTTATCTGCAATGGTTTTTAGTTGAATATCGTATGTGTCCATCAATCCTTTTTTGACTATAAAACGAAAATTACTATCCATACTTTCTCTGTTAGGTACTTTATCATTTTGCAAGCGGAAACAGTTTACGCACTTTACCCATACATCATAGGGATTGTGTTGCTTAAAGGCCAAATATACAAAGTACATAAGTGAAGTCTGTGTTTTCATCCATACTATAGGATGTTCAAATACCGTTTCATCGAAAATACCTTTGAATGCGGCAAATGTGGTGTCGGAGGAGATATATCCACCGTCAAGTAGGGCGGAGAACATGGAATGTATCTCATCTTCGTTATTCGGACTGTAAAATACAACTTTGCTCGTATGAATGAGCCGTTCATCAGAAGTTTCTTCATTGAACGTATTTTCAATGTGGTTGAACTTATCACAGATAGTCTTTAATTTAACATCATACCTATCCAACCATCCGGTTCGCTTAATCCAACTGTAACCTGATACAAAACAAGCTTTGTGCGGAGTGTGTCCGTTAATGCTGAAACAACATTCTCCTTTTACCCACAAGTCCTTCTTGTTGAATTTGTAAAATGCCTGATATACGAAAAAGGACAACTGCCGTTGCGTTTTAATCCATTCTACCGGCTTGCTGAATGTCTTTTTATTGAAAATGCCGACAAATGTTTTCAAGCCAGTGTCAGGTGCGATGTATCCGTATTTCACTAAATCTCGATATAGCACCGCTATATCTTCTTTACTTTGTGGTGTGTAGAATGTCTCTGTCTGATGCGTTGGCTCAAATTCAGTAAAGTCAACTTCCGGGTAGAGGGCTTTGGTCGTTTCGTAAAGTCCCGTATTGTATCTCGGAACACGCCAAGTGCTGAATCGCTTTCCATTTTCCCTTTTCCATTGCTTTTCAAAAAGGATGTAGGTGCTGGGAAGTTTGCAGATGGTAGATACAGCATAGGCTATCACTTTCAGTTGCAGCGGCTTCGTTTGCGGCATCGGCTGATAGTGTTCATCCAAGAGACCTGTGCGTATGGCTCTTTGTAATAATGTAGCCACCTGTTCATTGGCTAAAGGCTCAATCAAATCTTTATATTCGCCTTTCACCTCTTCTTCTTGCCTTTCGCAAAGTGACAGCAACGCTTGCATTTTGTTCGCATAACAGTCAATTACCTTGACGTATGCAGAATCAATTTCCAGCCTATGACTTTGTACATAGTTTACGACAGGAACGGTAAATTCGTTATTTGTTATAAGGTTTGCCAAAAGAGGAGAGGGGGCTTGTTCCATATATTGATAAATCTCATTCGCCCATTTCCCGATATTCATCCACGAAGAGTCAAGTGCTTCAAATTCGATTTCATCATCCAAATCCAATTGACTTTTCATTTCACCGACGATTCGGGTAATCTTCGTTATCTTTATAACGGTTTCTTGCCTTGTCATAAACACGGGATTTAATCAATATCTGGAATCAATGATACGGCATTCTGCTTGTTTTTGTCAAGCACCTTTGCATAAATTTGTGTGGTCGCCAGCTCTTTGTGTCCTAATAGTTTTGATACTGTGTAGATGTCTGCACCCAAGTCAAGCATAAGCACAGCGAAGGTATGTCTTCCGCAGTGGAAGGTCAGATTCTTATTGATATTGGCAGCCAGGCTCCAACGCTGTAATTCCAATGAAGTCCAAGCTCCGTATGTGAATCCTGTAAAGACGGGATCTTCCGGGTTGCCTCTTTCACCAAGGTATTTTTCTGCCTGTGAGGAAATGTCAAGATACTCTTGTCCGCCAGTCTTTTTTTGTTTGAAGACGATTCTCGTGTAATCTCCAAATTTTTGAACTTCGCTCCATGTGAGTTTCTGAATATCGCTTTTACGAAGTCCGGTCAGGCATGAAAAGAGGAAAGCTCTTTTTAGAATAGGATAGCGGCAAGGAGTAGCAGCCAACTGTTTTACCTCTTCCAAGGTCAGATAGTCACGCTTTACTTCTGCGGCTTTGAATCCCTCGATTCCACGCAAAGGATTTACAGGTATGATTCTTTCATCGTAAGCCTGGTTGATACAGGCGCGGAGCTTGTTGAAATAAGAGACTTTTGAGTTTTGGGACAAGCCTTGAAACACATCCCTTTCCCTACGTGGACCGGTACGCTTGTGAGTATCTTTTTCCACATTGTTCAAAAAATCCTTGAAGCCGTTTATAAACTCCGGAGTAATATCTTTGAATGTGGTTTTCTCATCACAATAGATTTCGAGATAACGCAAGCAGCTTCTCCAGTTACCCCAGTTTCCCTCAGATTCAGGATTCTTGTGTCTTTCTTCAACCATCTTCCGATAGTATTCCAAAAAAGGAGTATCTTCTTTGAATTGGCGAGTGAAAGAATACTCTCCGTTCTGCATTTCAATGAGGCGTTTGGATTTTATAGCCTGAGCGGTTGCCAATGTCTGTCTGTTCTGCTCACGCTCCAGCGGAGTAGTGGCATCGATCAGATAAAGTTTCAAATACTCTTTCTGACGTTTCCCATTTCTGTAGATGTCGAGATACAAGCTCACGTTACCGTTTGCCAACTTCTTTTCCCGTAATTTTACAGGTTCTTTCTGGATTGTTGTTTTCTTAGTCATAGCCTGTTCCTATTTTAATGAGAGATGTGATTCATTGTCTTCGGGGGGACATATTTTTGTCCCTCGCATCCCTTTCGGGGGACAATATGGGGACAAAATTACGAAAAAAATATGAAAACAGGCAGAAAGTATGGAGAAAAAGAGAAAATATAAATTCTTATAAAATCATTGATTTTTCGCACTTTACGGATTTGTATTTTCTCTTTTTATGCTTTTCTTTTCTTTAGGTCACTTGCCGATGCAAAAATGCTGAAATATATTCCCCAACACCTGATCCGTCGTAACCTCTCCTACGATATCCGATAAATGGAATATACACTCCCGTAAATCTTGCGAGATGAAATCCCCGGAAAGGCTGGAGTTCAAACCTTCTTGTACCCTATGTATAGCTTCCAGCGCATGCGTAAGCGCCTCGAAGTGGCGGGCATTCGTTACGATGATGTCGCTTTGGTGGAGGGTGGGGATGGAAGATACTTCCGTGAGGAGTTGTTGTAGCTCTGCGATATGCAGCTTGCCTTTGGCGGAAATAGCGATTTGATGCCAGCCTTCGGTGGGGAAAGAGAAGGTTGGGAGAGAGGATGTGGGTAATACATCGCATTTGTTCATCGCTAAGATAACAGACTTATTTGTTAATCTCGGAGCTATTTCTTGATAGAAAGCCTCGAAATCCTTGAGGTCACGGGTTAAGTCGTACATGAGGATGACGATTTGCGCTTGGTCTAGAGCCTTGAAACTACGTTCAATACCAAGAGCTTCGATCGTATCGCTTGTTTCACGGATACCGGCGGTGTCGATGAAACGGAAGAGCTGGCCGTTGATATTGATCGTATCCTCGATAACGTCACGGGTCGTTCCGTGGATGTCGCTGACGATCGCTTTATCCTCGTTCAACAAGGCGTTTAGTAAAGTAGATTTGCCGGCGTTCGTCTCACCGATGATGGCGACGGGAATACCGTTTTTGATAGCGTTACCTACGCTGAAAGATTGGGCGAGTTTGGAGATGACCTGTTCGATATGATCCGCAAGCGTGCGAAGCTCGCTACGATCAGCGAACTCTAATTCCTCATGGTCACTGAAATCCAGTTCCAGCTCCATGAGAGAGGTGAAATGGAGCAGCTGGTTCCGAAGTTCGGCAAGTTCCTTGCTGAAACCACCTCGCATCTGGCTTAGAGCCAAACGATGTTGGCCAGCCGAAGTGGAGGCGATTAAATCCGCAACGGCCTCCGCTTGGCTAAGGTCCATCTTGCCATTCATGAAAGCACGTTGCGTATATTCACCCGGTTGCGCTATACGGCATCCGCTGGAGATAAGGGATTGCAGGATTTGTTGTTGGATATACGTCGAGCCGTGGCAGGTGATTTCCACCGTATCTTCCCCCGTGAAAGAATGGGGGGCACGGAAAACAGCGGCGATCACCTCATCTATGGTTTCGTCATTGTTACCGACGATGGAACCATACGTTAAGGTATAAGCCTTTTGGGTAGATAAACTCTTACCTGCCTTCTTCGGCCGGAATATCCGATCACAAATCTTGAAAGCATCCGGCCCGGAGACACGGATCACTGCGATTCCTCCTACTCCCGGAGCTGTAGATATAGCGCAAATTGTACTCATTCCGTCTATTAAACCGTTATTAATTCATACGCTTGAGAACCCAGTCCGATTTCCTCCGCATAACGTAGGCCGGCTTGCCAGTTCGTATCCGGATGAATCAAATGGAATTTATCCTCTCCCTCAAGGTGTTCGTGAGGATGAGTCTCGGCTAATTTATTACCTCCAATGATAGGAGCGTTGATAACCATATCGGCGCAAGCCTTATCCAAGGCCACCGGATCGAAAGATGCGGCGATCCCCAAATCAGGGATGATGGCGGCATCGTTATGATTCCAGCAATCGCATTCCGGAGATACGTTCATGATAAAACTAACATGGAAATGAGGCTTGTCTGCTAATACGGCTTTCGTGTACTCGTCGATCTTGTAATTCAATCGCTCGGAAGTATCACCTTCGCCCATTACGGCACCGTCGTACTGGCAAAGAGCCACACATTGCCCGCAACCTACACAACGCTCGTAATCAATTTCGGCCTTTCGGTTGTTATTCAAATGGATGGCATCGTGAGCGCAGTGCTTTACACAGATATTACAGCCTTTACAAGCCTCCGTATCGATACGGGGTTGTGAGGCACAATGTAATTCCAGTTTACCGCCTACGCTGGCGCATCCCATCCCGAGGTTTTTCAGCGCACCGCCGAAACCGGCTTGCTCGTGACCTTTGAAATGGTTCATGGAAATGATGATATCGGCGTCGGCGATAGCGGCACCTATTTTCGGGGCCTTGCAATATTGCCCGTCGATCTCGATTTCCCGGTAGTCCGTACCTTTCACGCCATCAGCGATGATAACGTTGCAACCGGCGGACATGGGATTGAACCCATTTTCCATGGCGCTTTGAAGATGATCGACAGCGTTGGAGCGACGGCCCGAGTATAAGGTGTTACAATCGGTAAGGAACGGTTTCGCGCCTAATTCACGTAACAGGCTTACCAAGCGAGCGGCGTAATTAGGACGAATGTATGCCAAATTCCCCGGTTCGCCAAAGTGGATCTTAATGGCTACAAATTGATTTTTGAAGTCGATATTGGCGATACCGGCACGTTTTACCAGACGTTCCATCTTATCCAGCAGGTTGCTGCTGGGGGTCGTGCGTAAATTAGTAAAGTAGACTTTGGATGTATTCATCTTTTTATTGGTTTAGTGTTGACAAAGGTACGAAAAACACGGAACATTTTTTATATTCGCGTAAAACAGATTTGTATATGGACTTGCTTCAGCGGAATCATCAGCTATTGTTGAAAGGAATAAATTGTACATTCCTGCGTTATTTGCATGCACGGATAGAGTGGGAGGATCGGTTAATCGGCATCTTCGGCTCTCGAGGGGTTGGTAAGACTACCTTGTTGTTACAGCATATTAAGTTGAAATTTGAAGATTCACGGGAAGCCCTGTATGTGAATCTGGATGATTTCTGGTTTGAGACACATTCATTGACCGATGCGGTTAAGGAGTTCCTGCAAGCTGGGGGGCATTATTTGTTTTTGGATGAGATCCATTTCTATTCGGGCTGGATGGAAGAGGTCTCAACTTTATTGGATGCCAACCCCGCCTTAAAGATTGTTTTCGCTACCACTTCTTTGTACTCGCAGACAGAGGTGCGGAACGGGTTAAGGCATGAGGCTGCTTTTTATACCATGCATCCGATGTCGTTCCGTGAATTCCTTTCTTACGAAAGCATTCTGGATAAAGATCCCATTCCGTTGGAGGATATCTTAGCGAACCATCATGATTTGGTGAAGGAGATCAATGCGGAGATGAATATTGTGCCGATTTACCGGAACTATCTGGAACATGGATGTTATCCTTTTTATTGGCAAGACCCGGATATGTATTATTTCCGTCTGCAAGAATTAGTGAGAAAAGAGATTTGCCGGGATTTGCCTTCGGTGGTTTCTATTTCGATGAGTAATCTGGAACGAGCTCAAAAATATTTTATGATGGTGGCTGAGTCGGCTCCTTTACGTCCGAAATCGATTGATGTAACCCGTAAGACAAATATGCTTCGTCAGCAAAGCGATAGCCTGTTGCGTTTCTTTCATGATGTGAGGCTTATTTATTACTCGGCAGACCAACTGGGAACCACTCCGGCCAAGCAGAAAGTCTTTATGGGGGATACCAACTTGCTGATCTCTTTTTTCGGAGATAAGGAGAATCGGCAATTGATGTGTGAAACCTATTTCTTAAGCCAGATGCGTTCCGTGGCGAACGTGGAATTCATGGCGAACGGGGATTTCTTGATTGGCGGTAAATATATCTTCGCCGTAGGTGATCCCTTAAGGGGATATGATCGTCTCCGCTTCGTACCCGACGCTTATGCGGCTATCTACGGGTTACCGAAAAGCGTGTTTAACCGTATGCCGGCATGGATATTAGGATTTAGTTATTGAGAATTTAAAAATAGGATTGCTATGTTAGAATGCATGAAGAATAGAAGAAGTATCCGTAAATATACGGATCAGGATATCCCGGAGTCTTTGCTGAATGAATTATTGGAAGTGGCTACTCGTGCCTCGAATACAGGAAATATGCAATTGTATAGTGTCGTGGTTACCCGCGACCCTGCGAACAAGGAGAAACTGGCTCCGGCTCATTTTAACCAACCAATGATTACGGGAGCCCCGGTGGTACTTACTTTTTGTGCGGATGCGAACCGTTTCGTGAAATGGGCGGAGTGCAGGAAAGCGGAGGCCGGATTCGACAATTTGCAAACGTTTATCGCTTCGACGATAGATGCGATGTTGTTCGCCCAGAGTTTCTGCAATGCCGCTGAGGAAAAAGGCTTAGGCATTTGCTATCTGGGTACGACGGCTTATAATGCGGACCAGATCATTGAGGCGCTTTCTCTTCCCCGTCTGGTTGTCCCGATCGTTACGGTTACGGTGGGTTATCCGGCAGAGCCTATACCCGCTCAAGTAGAACGTTTACCATTGGCGGCTGTGGTACAAAACGAGACTTATACGGACTTTACTCCGGCTTCCATCGATGCCTTGTATAGAGAGAAAGAGGCATTAGAGGTGAATAAGCAGTTTGTAAGGGAGAATAATAAGGAAACACTGGCGCAGGTCTTTACGGACGTACGCTATACGAAGAAAAATAGTGAACATTTCTCCGAGGTGCTCTTGAAGGTATTGAAACAACAAGGATTCATGAAGTAAGCCCTAATACTTCTACCTTATAGTTCATAAAGAGTCCACTCTCGAGTACGCCCGTAATCGACTTGAGAGTGGATTCTGTATTTTCAGGGATATAGTCCATCCATACGTCTAGGATCATATTGCCATTCTCGGTAATGATCGGTCCATCCTTACCTTGCCCCATACGAAGTTTTATCTCACCGGGATTCAATCGCTGGAGTCTGTCCTCTACATAGGTGAGAGCTTCCGGGAAAATCTCTATCGGGATCGGGAATTTAGCTCCCAGCCTCTCCACTTTCTTGGAAGGATCGACCAGTATATAGGTCTGCGGACTGGAGCTGATTAATAGCTTTTCCTTGAACATGGCGCCTCCACGCCCTTTGATCAAGTTAAAGTGGGAATCTACTTCATCAGCCCCATCGAAGGTCCAGTCCGGCTTGTGGGAAAACAGGCTGGTAACCGGAATGCCTAGCTGGGCGCAAGTCATCCGGATTTCTAATGAAGTGGGGATCGCCAAGATGGAAAGACGTTCCGTCCGGATACGTTCCGCTATGCGAATTAACGCTAGATAGGAGGTAGAACCGGAGCCAACACCTATGACTTGTCCGTTTTCGACTTTAGATGCGATAAGGTCCGCTATCTTTATTTTATCTTCCTTATGGGAGATCTGATTCCCCCATTCCAACGTATCGATTAGTGAATGATCCCACTTCATAGTCTTGATATTATTATATACGGTCTAATACAGTTTCAATCAGTTCCTCCAAAGAACCTTTATAATCCGTATTCATATGATTATCCACACGTCCGGCGATAATACAACATACGGTCATTGCCCGGTGTCCCATGAGAGCGGCCAGACCAGCTAAAGAGGAGCTCTCCATCTCGAAGTTCGTAATCTTTCGCCCGTTATAATCGAAAGCTTCTATTTTCCGGTTCAATTCTGGATCGGTCAAGGGCAATCGGAGCTCACGTCCTTGCGGCCCATAGAAGCCATTGGCCGCGATAGTCGTTCCCCGGATAATATCATTACGGGTGATTTGCTCGATCAACGATGGATCTGCCGATACGACATAAGGCCATATGCCGCTAAGCCGCCAATCAAGCTGTTTTATTAATTCAGATTCCAAGTCTGCGTCACGAACGGAATTACTATTTGCGTAGAAATAAATGACTCCATCGAATCCGATCGATTTCTCCGCAGCTACATAAGTCCCAATCGGGACAAATGGCTGTAACCCTCCGGAAGTCCCGATACGAACCAGGGAAAGTTGCTTGAATTCCGGCTTGATCGTACGGGTTGAGAAGTCAATATTAGCGAGAGCGTCCAACTCATTTAATACGATATCAATATTATCTGTACCGATGCCATGGGATACAACCGTGATACGTTTTCCCTTGTATTGGCCCGTGATGGTATGAAACTCCCGGCTGGAAACCTCACATTCCTGAGAATCAAAATAGGAAGCGACGGTTGTAACCCGTGCGGGATCACCAACAAGTACCACACGATCCGCGAGTTGTTCTGGTTTTAAATGCAGGTGGAAAACACTACCATCTGAATGGATCGCTAATTCTGAAGCGGGGATTGTTCTCATATTCGATCAGCTAATTAAGTTTACTTTTAATCATAAAAGGGCAAGGTGCGACCCTGCCCTTGGAGATAGTTCCATGTATATAACTATTTTAGTCCTTTAATGGTTTTGATGGAGCACCGGTCGGTTTAGCTATCGCTTCACGCATAGAAGTGTCCGCCTCGATGTTCTTCATCTTGTAATAGTCCATTACGCCTAGGTTTCCTGTGCGGAAAGCGTCTGCCATTGCCTTGGGAACTTCCGCTTCTGCCTCGATCACCTTGGCACGGGCTTCTTGTGCTTTCGCCTTCATCTCTTGCTCGAGGGCGACAGCCATCGCACGGCGTTCCTCGGCTTTCGCCTGAGCGATATTCTTATCCGCTTGAGCTTGATCCATTTGCAAGAAAGCGCCGATGTTCTTACCTATATCGATATCGGCGATATCGATGGAAAGGATTTCGAAAGCTGTTCCGGCGTCAAGCCCTTTGCGAAGCACTAATTTCGAGATGGAATCCGGATTTTCCAATACGGTCTTATGGCTTTCGGATGAACCAATGGAAGATACGATACCTTCACCTACACGGGCTAAGATCGTCTCTTCTCCGGCACCACCCACTAATTGCTTGATATTCGCACGAACGGTGACACGTGCCTTGGCGATTAACTGGATTCCGTCTTTCGCTACCGCTGTTACCGGAGGGGTATCGATCACTTTCGGATTTACCGACATTTGTACAGCCTCGAATACGTCACGTCCGGCCAAGTCGATAGCGGTAGCCATCTGGAAAGGAAGGTCGATATTCGCTTTCGACGCGGAAACCAGCGCATGCACTACTTTCTCGACATGTCCACCCGCTAAATAGTGCGCTTCCAGCTCGTCGCGTGTAAGCGTCTTTATTCCTGCCTTATGCGCTTCGATCATCGCACGAGTGATGATGTAGGGAGGAACCTTTCGGATACGCATCAAGAATAACTGGATCAAGGAGATATTGACTCCTGATACTTTGGCCGAGATCCATAACAGGAACGGCACATAATAGAAAAAGATTGCCAGCAGAAGTACTGCGGCCCCCAATAGGATAAGTGGCAAAAAGGTTATTTCCATATATAAAAAATTAAGCGTGAATATTTGTTTCTTCTTTAGGACGGACAATTACGTTGTAACTGTCTACCCTGATCACTACGATCGGCGTGTTCTCATCGATTAATTCGTCTTGAGATTTCGCTTCCACGTTAATACCTTTAATCCGGGCCTTGCCGATAGGGGCTAAGCGTGAGAGCGTGATCCCCTCGTCTCCGGGTTCTATTCCGAGATCCCTGCTGGATGTCAGCTTGGAATCGATATCTGTCTTTAAAGCGATCTTGTTAAAAGACCGGGAACGCAATAACCAAGCGAAGATTATTCCGAATGTAATGATTGATAAGGATAAAGTCAGATGCCCTACCCATATACCTACCGTATAAGCGAAAACGACTCCGCCGATAGCGAAAATAGCCCCGCCTATACCCGCGAGTGTTATTCCCGGAAGAAGGAATATCTCTGCCAGTATCAGTAGGATGGCCGCTACCATGAGGAAGACGATGATGGCTATGTCCAGTAGCATAGTTCTTCTTATTTATGGTTGTTTCTTAGGTATACGATCTCTGCGTTACGTGCCTTTTTCTCCCATTCGTCCGGTTGGCCGAGCAGGTTGTTTAACTTTTCTTCCGCATCAAGAATCGTAGGCTTCAGTTGTTCTCGCTTCGCCTTGTTCCCTTTGATGTAGCTGGCTCGTAAGCTCTCTAGTTTCTCATTTAACTCCTTGATCTGTTTATGGATGGAAACTACTTTCTCGTAGTAGTTCTTCGCTTCCGGACTTTGGATATCGTCCAAGGTGTAATAAACGATATCATCATGGATCGGGAACGTGAAATCTTTCTTTATTTCTATACGTCCATAAGGAATCTCGGTATGGGCTAAATGAATAAGCTCTTCGTAATTCGATCCGGGTTTCCATGAATCCTTGATCGAGGCAATAGAGGCCCGGGCACGTTTTAGTTCGACATCCTCGCTATCTACTCGCTCGCGGTTGTCATTCGGGATGAATAAGTATACGCAGACTTTTCCTTCCGGTTGATAACGATCGGAAACGAACCATCCCAATTGCTTGGCTTCGTCGATCACCATCATATAATCGTTAAACGGGGAGTTATAGGGCATGCCCAATTGCTCCGGTGTAAGATAAGTATCGGAATTGATGTTGTAACGAGTGACGAATAAATCATATCCGCCCAGAGAGCCGTTCCCTTTGGATGCGTAATAAATCGTTACGCCATCGGATAGCACGAATGGATACCCATCGTCGGCGTCACTATTGATATTCATCGGTAACTGTTTCTCGTCTCCCCATTGATCCATGAGCTTGGATTGGGTAAAAAGACAATTGTGGTTACCGTCTGTCGAGTGGGCGTAATAAATCTTATCCCCCTTCTGGTTCATGTATACCGATGAGTTGCCCGGATCGTTAGTCTGGAAGAAATCTTGGTAAGTGGTCAACGTACCGCTTTCCTCGCTTAAGGTATAGGCTGATAAGAAATCATCTTTATCAACGACCAAGCTATCGATAATCTGGACATTCTCTACCTTATCAAGCATACGGCTTGCTTTGTTCGCCAAGTCCATACGGATCTGGTAAGGCTCCACATCTTGTTTCTTTTTTGTTAGGAGGGTGATGTATTCGTCGAACATCTCCTCGGCTTCGTCAAAACGATAGGTCTGGTAGTATACTTCTCCAAGGTATCGATAAGCGTCTTGTACCCTACGCTTTACGGCGACCTTAAGATGTTTCTCCGCTCCTGCTAAATCTCCGGTCTCGAAACAGCAAACACCATACCATTGATTATAAGAGGCATTGCTTGGCGCTTGTTTCACTAGTTTCTCGAACACAGGTTTGGCTTCTGCGTATTTCCCGTCGTTATATAATTTTTTTGCCTGATCAAGACTTTGCGCATGTAGTTGCATTCCTCCGCATAGGAGTGTAACTCCTAGCGTATAAAGCAGCTTTTTGGATAACCGTTTCATTTTGTCTATTCTAGATTATATAGTTATGCAGTTTCAAAGATAAGAATATTTTTGTAGAGGCATACAAATCGAAAAGATAAATGTATAATTTTGCGCCCGTAAAGAAAAGATATGGCAAAATTGACAGCGGACGAACGTTTGTTTCGTAAGATAGAGGATAAGGTAAAGAAGGCGATTTTCGACTATGGCTTGATCAATGATGGCGACCGGATCTTGGTCGGGTTGTCCGGAGGAAAAGATTCCTTGGCCTTGGTGGATTTACTGGGGCGCAGGTCGAAAATCTATTGTCCTCGGTTTGAGGTCGTGGTAGCGCATATCGTGATGACGAATATCCCTTATTGTTCGGATCGGGAATATCTTAGAAGTTGTGCGGAGGAGCATGATTTGCCTTTCATTGTCCATGAGACAAGTTTCGATCCTTCTACGGACACTCGTAAATCCCCCTGCTTTTTATGCTCTTGGACTCGCCGGAAAGCTTTGTTTGAGATCGCTAAGGCGCATAAATGCAATAAGATTGCGCTAGGGCATCATCAAGATGATATCCTAGAGACACTGGTGATGAACCTGACCCACCAAGGGGCTTTCGGAACAATGCCTCCCCGGTTGAAAATGGATAAGTTTGATATGGAGATTATCCGTCCGATGTGTCTGGTGGAAGAGAGGGAGTTGATTCAGGTCGCCGCATGGAAAGGGTACCGGAAACAATTGAAGAACTGTCCTTATGAGTCGGGTTCCAGTCGTTCGGATATGAAAGAGCTGCTGAAAAGTCTGGAAGCGATCAATCCGGAGGCCCGTTACAGCCTTTGGGGGAGCATGACGAATATACAAGAAGATTATTTACCTCGAAAAATAAGATAATATGCAAAGTGTTTATACGATTTTATTATTGATCGTGTCTAATATTTTTATGACATGCGCTTGGTATGGTCATTTGAAGATGAAGCAACAATTCAGTTGGTTTGAGCATCTTCCTTTGTTTGGCGTAATCCTGTTTAGTTGGTTTCTCGCTTTTTTTGAGTATTGTTTCCAAGTACCGGCGAATCGCATCGGTTTCCGGGATAACGGGGGGCCGTTCAACTTGATTCAATTGAAAGTGATCCAAGAGGTGATTACGTTGGTGGTATTCGTGGCCTTCAGTACCATCGCTTTTAAGGGGGAGTCGTTTAAATGGAACCATGCGCTTGCTTTCGTATTCTTGGTAGCGGCGGTTTATCTGGTTTTCAAGAAATAAAGTCGTTGCGTTTGGCTTTGATAATCAGCGGAAAACCTTGATGCCTATTGTAAGATGCTTACAATGCCTATTCAAGCATGTTTATAATGCCCATTGTAAGCTCCTTATAATGGGCATTGTTAAAACGCTATATGATCTGTTGGCTCAGATGTGTAAATATAGCTTCGGTCTCATCCGGATGGAACCATGTTATTTCTGGGTCCCGTTTAAACCAAGTCATTTGCTTCCGGGCGTAGACCCGGGAGTTTCGTTTGATTTTCTCCACGGCGAGGTCTAATGTCCATTCTCCGCTGAAGTAATTGAATAATTCTTTATAACCTACCGTGTTCAAGGAATTCAAATGACGGAAGGGATAAGCCCGGCGAGCCTCTTCCAATAATCCTTCGCTCATCATTTGATCTACACGTTGGTTGATGCGGTCGCATAATTCGTCACGATCTCTATTAAGCCCTACTTTGATGATCCGGAACGGACGCTCTTTCTTAATGTTCGTGCGGAAGGAGGAGTAAGGCTTGCCTGTCATCCGGCAAATCTCTACGGCATGGATCACTCGTTTATAATTATTCCGGTCCACTTCCTCATAATGGACAGGGTCTGCTTCTTTTAATTCAGCGAGGATAGGGGCTAGTCCCTCGGTTTCAAATTGCATGTATAGGGCATCCCGGATCTCCGGTGTAACCGTCGGGATATCGTCAATACCTTTACATACGGCGTCGATGTACATCATAGAGCCTCCGGTCATTACGACGGTCGGGATCGTTTTATGTAATTCGGATAGGAGGGAGACCACGTCTTCCTCGAAGTTGCTGGCGCTGTAATAATCGGTAAGCGAGAGAGTGCCTACCATATAATGCTTGACACGTGCCATTTGTTCCGGTGTAGGGGCAGCCGTGCCGATCGGAAGGTCTTTATAGAGCTGACGGGAGTCGGAAGAGATAATCGGAGAGCCGAAACGTTCCGCCACTTGGAGGCTTAACTCGGTCTTTCCGACTCCTGTCGGCCCAAGTAATATAACGAGGGAATTCATCAAAAGCGCTCGTCGTCGTAAGGATTATCCATCGGACCTTCGCCTAAACCGTCGAAGCCGCTTTTGTCTAATTCGTCCATATCGTATTCGGAGTCACCGTAAAAATCTTCTCCTACGTCCGTGCTACCGTTCTTAGCCTCGAACTCATCGAAAGAAACTATTTGGGCGGGAGGCGTACCTACCGATTTGCTGCAAATAGGAGCATCCAAGTCTTTTCCCGGAACGATCTCACGAAGTTCCATGAAGAAGGCACGTTCGGTCATATAATCGAAAACGAAAAGTAGTTTTTGGTGCTCGTCTTCCAACAATTCTTCCAGTTGAGTATCGGCCATGACATAGCTGTCTTCCTCGGAAGAGGTATCCATCTCCACTAATGTGATCTCTGTCTTTTTACTCCAGTCATCGTCACATATGAAGAAAGAGGTCATTTGATCCTTTGTATAACCTACAGAGTCGAGGATGGCGTTTTGCAAATCCAAGAAAGTAGACTCGGAATCAATCTTGATCTCGCGCTTGAAGTCATCTGCTTCATCTGATAGGATTAGAAATCTAAATAGCATAGTTGTTTAGTTTTATTATCGCCTCAAAAGTAGTAAAAATATGGATATACCCAATATACGTCGCTATAAATAATGAAAGAGGGTGCGCATCTGATCCCTGTATCTGAGGCGACCGTCGTAGCTTCGTCTTCAACCTTCGTCAAAGAGACGGAACCTGCGGCTGAGATATTAGCGGCAGTTGTCACCTTGAATAGGTAATTGTAATATGGGTAAATAATAAAAATCACAGTATCAGATATCAATCTTTTGTCTTTCGCCCGAAATGACATATCTTTATGGCACCGCTCGCTATTGGGCCGTAACTTAAAACCTATCAACTATGGATAAAAAAAAGGAGGATCAACGCATAAAAGAATTAAAAGACCGATACATACGTTTCGATTGGGCGATCAAGAGACTGCTCCGGCAAAAAGCCAACTTCGGTGTGCTGGAGGGTTTTCTCACGGTTTTTTCTTGGAGAGAAGATTACCATCGTGGAGCTGCTGGAGAGCGAGGGTAATCAACTGTCATGAGGATGACAAGTTCAACAGGGTGTACGCCAAGGCGCTTAACGACAAGGGCGAGATCATCATCGTGAAAATACAAAATATTCGCAAGCTATATTATCTCGAACAGGTACTCTATGGCGTGGCGAAAACCATAACCGAGTACATATCACTGGGCGAGGACTACCTTTATCACGGGCAGAATCATTTCATCGGCGTACATACCAAGGATCAATTGGTAGTCAACACGAAAGAGAGGAATGCGATTGTTTCCCGGCTACCTTCCGAGATTTTCCCCGAATACATACTTATACGGGTCAACGAGTTCGATAAGGTAGCCGTCACTCCCTTAGAGGAATGGATGAACTACCTTAAGGACAGAACGATCCGTCCCGGCACCATGGCTCCGGGATTAGGCGAAGCTCGAGAAAAATTAAAATACTACTCCATGACTCCTGAGGACAGACACGCTTATGACGAACACTTGAATGCGGTCATGATACAAAATGACGTGTTGGATTCGGCGAAGCTTGAAGGATACCTGGAAGGACTAGCGGAAAGTAGAGCGGAAAATAAGGAGAAAGGTAAGGCGAAAGGACTGGCAAAAGGCGAGACAGAAGCGAACCTCGAAAACGCCAAGAAGATGAAAGCCATGGGGATCGATCTTGAAATGATCCGGCAGATCACGGGAATTACCCTATAAATAACCTTTTGGCGACATAAATAGCGAATCGGCGCAAACCCCTCATCGTAAGATGCGGATTTGCGCCGATTTGTTTTTGGTTGTTCGGATGTCCGTGTCGCTTATTCGTCGATCGAACCTCTTACGATACCCCGGCTGGAAGACTTGATGAAATTGAGGATCAAATCCCGTTCCTCGCTAGGCTCGTACTCGGTCTCGATCGCTTTCAGCGCCTCCGTATTATTCAAGCCTCGGGTATACAGCGTGCGATAGATGTCTTGAATCAAGAATACCTGCTGATTCGTGAATCCCCGGCGACGTAAACCTACGATATTGATACCGCAATAAACGATCGGATCACGGCCGATCAAGGTATAAGGAGGGATATCTTTTCCGATACGAGAACCGCCTTGTACCATCACGTGCTTGGATATACGCGTGAACTGATGCACCAAGGAACCTCCGCTTACGATAGCGAAATCATCAATCTCTACCTCCCCGGCGATTTGCGAAGCGTTACCGATGATAATATGGTCTTTTAAGACGCAATCATGGGCCACGTGCGAATAAGCCATGATTAAGCAATTGCGACCTACCACGGTCTTGCCTTTGGAAGCGGTACCCCGGTTGATCGTCACGCATTCGCGAAGCGTCGTGTTATCTCCGATTTCCGCCGTCGTGGTTTCCCCCGCGAATTTCATGTCTTGAGGGATACCGGCAACGACCGCTCCCGGGAAAATATTGCAATTTTTACCAATCCGTGCGCCATCCAAGATAACGGCGTGAGAATATATATGGCAATTATCACCGATTACGACATCTTTCTCAATCACGGCAAACGGATCGATAGTTACATTCTGGCCGATCTGGGCCTCTGGATGAACGACTGCTAGAGGAGATATATTCATTATCGTACTTTATCTTATTATTTGTTTTTTACAATCTGAGCCATGAACTCGGCTTCACTAACCAATTTATCACCAACGAATACATACCCTTTCATGGTAGAGATCCCGCGGCGAATCGGTGCCAATAATTCCAGACGTAAGATCAACGTATCGCCCGGAACGACTTTTTGGCGGAATTTCACGCCATCTATTTTCATGAAGTAGGTAGAATAACGCTCTGGCTCATCTACGGAATTCAAGACTAGCAAACCACCTGTTTGTGCCATAGCCTCAACCTGTAGAACTCCCGGCATGACCGGCTCTTGAGGGAAATGCCCTTGGAAGAACGGTTCGTTGGTCGTGATGTTCTTTACACCTACGATATAGTTCCCGCCAACCTCGATGATCTTGTCAACCAATAAGAACGGATAGCGGTGCGGCAATAATTCACGGATACGGTTGATATCCATCACCGGCTCACGGTTCGGATCGTATACCGGGGCTTGCACCTCGTTCATCTTGATATCCTTGCGGATCATACGAGCTAACTGGTTATTGATCTTATGTCCCGGACGGGTAGCGATCACACGTCCGCGGATCGGCTTACCGATCAAGGCGATATCTCCGATCACGTCGATCAATTTATGACGTGCCGGTTCGTTATCGAATACAAGCGGCTTGTTATTGATATAGCCTAATTCTTGCACGTTCTTGTGAGGGATGCTCAGCATATCTGCCAATTTATCCAAAGATTCTTGCGGTATCTTCTGGTCGTAGATAACGATCGCATTGTCTAAATCGCCACCCTTGATCAAGTTATTGTTGAGCAACATCTCCACTTCGCGTACGAATACGAACGTACGTGAAGCCGCCAATTCTGTCGGGAATTCGCTGAGATCGTTCAACGTGGCGAATTGGTTGGAAAGCACGGGCGAATCGAATGAGATCAATACGTTCACACTGAACTTATCATCCGGAAGGATGATCAACGAAGAACCGGTTTCCTCATCTTTTACCTCGATCTTGTGCTTTACGATATAATAATCCTTCGGAGCGTTTTGCTCAACGACCCCTGTCTTTTGGATTTCCTCGGAGAAGAAGCGAGAACTTCCGTCTAGGATCGGAAATTCGGGTGCGTTTACCTCGATCAAGCAGTTATCGATCTCGTAAGCGTATAAAGCAGCCATCGCATGCTCGATCGTACTTACTTGAACGCCATTCTTGCTAAGCACCGTACCTCGCTGTGTATTAACCACGTTCTCGGCCAAGGCATCAATCGTCGGTTGGCCTTCCATATCGACACGTTTGATCTTGTATCCATGGTTCTCGGGTGCGGGATTAAACGTAATCTCTATATCTAATCCGGTATGCAACCCTTTTCCTTTCAAGGAGAAACTTGCCGCAAGCGTTTTCTGTTTTTGCATAGGTCTTTATTGTTTATTAATTTCTTTCTTGAGTTGTTCGATTTCCCGTTGCATTTGCCCCAGCGAGCGGTATATATCCGGAAGACGGTTGAAGATCGCACTGGAACGCATGAAGTTCTTAGCGTTGATCGCCGGCGCCCCGAGCAATGTCGTCGCTTCCTTCACGTCACTGATAACGCCAGCCTGAGCTCCGAATACGACATGGTCCGCTACATGGATATGTCCGGCCAGACCAACTTGTCCGCCAAACATACAATGCTTTCCTACTTTTACGGAACCGGCGATGCCGACTTGCGCCGCCATCACGGTATTCTCGCCTACCTCCACGTTATGAGCGATTTGTACGAGATTGTCCAGCTTAACGCCTCGGCGAATGATCGTAGAATCCATCACCGCACGGTCAATTGTCGTATTGGCTCCGATCTCTACATCATCCTCGATAATAACGTTGCCTAATTGCGGGATTTTCTTGTAAGTCTCACCTTCGGGAGCGAATCCGAAACCGTCGGCTCCAACTACGCTACCGGCATGAAGGATACAATTATTGCCGATTGTACAATTCTCGTAAACGGTGGCATGCGGATAAAATACGCAATTATCTCCTACCGTCACGTGATCACCGATATAAGCGTGCGGGTATACCATACAGTTCTTACCCATTTTTACGCCTTCTCCGATGTAGGCGAAGTTACCGACATAACAATCGTCGCTCACGGTCGCGGAAGCGGCGATAAAAGCGGTAGAATCAACCCCCTTCTTTTTGCTCTTCGATTGCTCTACCAAATTTAATAACATCGCGAGCGCCGCATAAGCGTTCTCTACTTTTACAAGTGTGGCTCTTATCGGTTGTTCCGGTTTGAAATCATTATTCACCAAAACAATGCTTGCCTCGGTATTATAAATATGATGCGCATATTTAAGATTCGCCAAAAAGGTCAATGTACCTGGCTTTCCTTCTTCTATTTTAGAGAAGTTGCTGACTTTAACGTTCGGATCTCCTTCAATCGTTCCGTTCAGGAAGCCGGCAATTTGTTGGGCTGAAAACTCCATTACTTATTCAATTATATATGTATCTTCGTTGACTGTCCGCTGTTTATAGACAGTTAGTTTGCAAAAATGGTGAAAATTCTTTATATAGCCTATGCTTTGCAGGGAATAATTCCCTTATCGTATAGATAACCGGCCATTTCTTTCTGTACGGCATGTGCCGCCTCGCGGGCTACGTTGGCGAAAGCCTCCGTCTTATCCGCGTAAATAATCGCACGGGAAGAATTTACCAAAAGACCGCATTGGTCGTTCATCCCGTATTGAGCTACTTCTGCCAAGCTTCCACCTTGAGCGCCTACGCCCGGAACTAACAAGAAATGATTCGGGGCCTGTTTACGGATATCAAGGAACATCTTGCCTTGGGTAGCGCCCACTACATACATCATTTGCTCATCGTTAGCCCATTCTTGCGATTTCTTTAGTACTTTCTCGAAAAGACGTTCACCATTCGCGTCTTCTGTCATTTGAAAATCATGTGAACCTTTATTGGAGGTCAAGGCCAATAAGATTACCCAAGCCTCCGGGTAGATCAGGAATGGCTTTACGCTATCCTCGCCCATATAGGGAGCGACCGTTACGGCGTCTACCTTGATATGGTCGAAGAAAGAACGGGCATACATCTCGGAGGTATTTCCGATATCACCGCGTTTCGCGTCGGCGATGATAAATTGATCGGGATAATTCTCCCGTAAGTAAGCCACAGTCTTCTCAAAAGCCATCATACCCTTTGTGCCGAGGCTCTCGTAAAAAGCCAGATTCGGCTTGTAAGCGACGCAATAATCGGCGGTAGCGTCGATGATCGCTTTATTGAACGCGAAAATAGGATCTTCTTCCGACAATAGATGCTGCGGGATCTTTTTTATATCTGTATCTAATCCGACACAAAGGAAGGATTGTTTCTTTTTTATATTCTCGAATAGTTGTTGTTTGTTCATTTTCTTATTCAGTATGAAATGATTGGATGTGTTTACAATTCAGACTCTTTCAATCGCTCAGCGTTCTCCGCTACGATCAGGTGATCCAAGCAATCTTGAATTTCACCGTCCATAAAGGCTGAAAGATTATAGATCGTGTAATTGATACGGTGATCCGTGATACGCCCTTGCGGGTAATTATAAGTACGGATCTTCGCGGAGCGGTCACCGGTAGATACCATGGTCTTACGCTTGCTGGCGATATCGTCTAGGTATTTCTGGTGTTCCTTGTCATAAATAAACGAACGAAGACGGGTAAGCGCCCTTTCTTTGTTCTTCGGTTGGTCTCGTGTCTCCGTACATTCGATCAAGATTTCCTCACTCACACCTGTAATGGGGTTCTTCCAGACATAACGCAGACGGACACCTGATTCCACCTTGTTTACATTCTGACCACCGGCACCACCGGAGCGGAAGGTATCCCATTTAATCTCCCCTTCATTAATCTCAACATCAAATTCATCCGCCTCAGGCAATACGGCGACCGTGGCGGCGGAGGTATGTACACGTCCTTGCGTCTCCGTAGCCGGTACACGCTGTACACGGTGTACACCGGACTCATACTTCAACGTTCCGTATACTTTCTCGCCCGATACCGTGAAGATGATTTCCTTAAAACCGCCGGATGAGCCTTCGCTAAAGCTAGACACGCTTATTTTCCATCCCTTCAGTTCGCAATACTTCACGTACATACGATATAGATCACCGGCGAAAAGGGCGGCTTCGTCACCTCCCGTTCCTCCTCGTATCTCAACGATCGCGTTCTTGTCGTCTTGCGGATCAGCGGGAACGAGCAATAATTTTATCTCTTCTTCCAAAGCGGGAATACGTTCGTTGCAGGTATCCAGCTCTTCACGAGCCATTTCCCGCATTTCCGGATCTTGCTCGGACTCAAGCAAGGCTTTCGCTTCCTCGATCCCGTTCAATACTTTCACGTATTCCGAACGAGCTCCCACGATTTTCTCCAAATCACGGTACTCTTTGTTCAGTTTTACGAACCGTTTCATGTCGGCGATCACCGCCGGGTCGGTAATAAGCGTACCGACTTCCTCGAAACGGCTCACTAATCCGTCTAATTTACCAAGTAAACTATTTTCGGCCATTTATCTTTATTAATAGGTGAAGCGACCTTTCTCGCTTTCGATAATCAATTCATTTTTATCAGCTTCCTCTACGAAGCCCACGATTTGCGCATCAATACCAAAGCTTTTTGAGATGCTGATTACTTCTTCCGCATGCTCGGGAGCGATGTAGATCTCCATCCGGTGTCCCATATTGAATACCTTGTACATCTCGCTCCAGTCCGTACCGCTCTGCTCCTGAATCGTGCGGAATAACGGTGGGATAGGGAAGAGATTGTCCTTGGTTACACGCTTGTTCTCTACGAAGTGCATAACTTTTGTCTGAGCCCCTCCCGAACAATGTACCATGCCATGGATCTGGGAGCGTAGTTTATCAAGCAATACCTTAATTACCGGCGCATAGGTACGTGTCGGCGAAAGCACCATCTTTCCGGCGTCTATCCCTAATTCCTCGATCTTATCCGTAAGTTTCAATCCTCCGGAGTAAACCAATTCTTCGGGAACGGCGGCATCGTAGCTTTCCGGATATTTCTGCGCTAAATACTTGGAGAAGACATCATGGCGGGCAGAGGTCAAACCATTGCTTCCCATACCTCCATTGTATTCTTTCTCGTAAGTGGCTTGTCCGGAAGATGCCAGACCTACGATCACGTCTCCTCCTTGGATATTCTTATTATCGATTACGTCCGAACGTTTCATGCGGCAAGTTACTGTGGAATCAACAATAATAGTGCGGACAAGATCACCGACATCGGCTGTCTCCCCACCTGTAGAATAGATGCTTACACCTAGTTTCCGGTATTCTTCCAGTAATTCTTCTGTTCCATTGATAATGGCAGCAATGACTTCTCCCGGGATCAGGTTTTTATTCCGGCCGATCGTGGAAGATAACAGAATATTGTCTACTGCACCGACACATAAAAGGTCGTCTATGTTCATAATCAGTGCATCCTGGGCAATTCCTTTCCAAACGGAGAGATCTCCGGTCTCTTTCCAATACATATAGGCTAACGAAGACTTTGTTCCTGCTCCGTCTGCATGCATGATGTTGCAATAAGCTTCATCTCCTCCCAGATAATCCGGTACGATTTTGCAAAAAGCCCGGGGGAATACTCCTTTGTCGATGTTTTTTATCGCATTGTGGACGTCTTCCTTGGAAGCTGACACACCACGTTTGTTATATCTTTCGTCTTTTCTCATAATAGATGAGTTGCTAAATTACTGAATCACGAAATTACCGGATGATCAAATGACCCGATCTCTGTCGTTTTTAGAAGTTGCAAACTTACACAAAACAAATGAATTTATCAATGTGCATGAGTGATGTATTGACTTCCTGATGAAGATTATCTGATGAAGGTCCGGTGAATAAGAGCGTAGAGCCGCCACCAGATTACGAGGAGTAAGCCGATTGTAATCAGCATACTGACGGTTTTGCCGGTATGCAAAAAATAACCCACGGTAAAGGCAATACCTTCGACTCCATTCCAAGGGTTCATGGCTACCCAGGTGTAACGGTAATTACTGGCTACCGCACTCATAGACAGAGCCGAGCAGGCAACGAGCAAAATGATGAAGGAAATAATCAGAATCAGTATGTTTTTATTTTTCATGATTGCAGTATAATGTATTGAATACAAAGGTAAGTAATTTAAAGAAAATATTTCTGAAGCAGGAAAAAAAGAAACCGGAAATTATTCCGGTTCCTTTCGTATGTATCTGTACGATACTATTGGTTGGGTTAGTTTAGCATATTCCTTTGTCGTTTAACGTACATTAAGTTTGTGGATACCTGCGGGTACCGTTCTTTTTTCCTTTTCTCCCAATTTATGGTATGTTTTATCTGTGAAATAAACGTAAAGCAATTTTAAAAGTTTCCATATTGCGGTAAAAATTCAACTTTATTTTTCAATTTTCGTATAATCCCCAAAAATAAAACTGATGAGAAGAGAATTTAAAGTACCCCGGATGGAAGAAGTATTGGAACATGATCGTAAATTGCTATTTGCATTAAAGCAGTCGATGGGTTTTGTTCCGAATGTGTATGCCTTCATGACCCGTTCCGAAACTGCCTTGAAACGATTTATGGATTTTATGGATGTTTCTACGGTATTTGACCGAATTCAGACGGAAGCGATTCATTTGGTGACTAGTCAGGTAAATCAGAATCCTTATTGTTTGGCAGCGCATACGGCTTTGGCTAAAGAGGCCGGTTTGAGCGATAAGCAAATCGAAGCGATCCGTAAAGGAAATGTCACTTGGGATGAAAAGTTGGATACCTTAGTGGATTTTACTTGTGAGCTGGTTACGAATCGGGGCAAGGTAGGCCCTGAGATGATCGGCCGTTTCTATCAAGCCGGATATACGGATGCTTGTCTGGTTGATTTGGTCATGCTGGTCGGTATGACGACTATAACCAATTACCTCAATAATGCCACCTGGATTCCCGTCGATTTCCCCGAGGCTCCGGTCATCATCTGTAAATGTGATTGTAAAAAGTAAAGTTTACGAATAACCTTCTGTTTTTATTCCCATATAGTTGATACGAGTATCTGAAAAGATGAAGTAACCGATGTGTATAAGGAAGACGAAGCTGTCTGATACTTTAAAGTGCGCCTTAAAAATTCTTGTTCGACTTTTAGGGCGCACTTCATCATTCAGGCAGTTTTTTATGCTGAGGTCTTTATCGCTTAGCCAGTTGGGCATCGATGAACAAAAGACCTGTATCACCGGCTTTTTTCAATTTGTCGACAATTCCTTGTGCTGTTGCTTCTTCTTCAACTTGTTCGCGTACGAATC
>ENA-OWPF01000797-OWPF01000797.1-human-gut-metagenome-genome-assembly--contig:-NODE-797-length-32560-cov-4.659406_pt1 | contig 32560 bp, 29 predicted proteins | sample MGYA00248261_ERZ651840 | MGnify/ENA primary metagenome ERZ651840 (study PRJEB26924, sample SAMEA4378268) | human gut metagenome | biome: human gut; feature: human-associated habitat; material: faeces... | reverse complement strand
GTCACCATTGAGTTGACGCAGGCGCACATAGCGCAACGTCATCTCTTCGACTTGGCCTGCCACACCGCCAATATCCACGATATCCCCGATGCGGAGTTGCCCTTCCAGCAACAAGACCAAACCCGAAAAATAGTCTTTTATCAGGCTCTGCGCAGCAAACCCCACTGCGATGCCGCTTACCCCCGCAGTCGTCAGGATCGGTGCCACAGAAATGCCAAGGATTGAGAGGGAAATGGTCACGGCCAAGGCCCACACGACCAGCCGACTGACGAAACGGATCAGACGAAGAGATGTTTCAATGCGTTTGACCTCATCTGCAGATCTCTTGGAAGTGCGGGTTCTTTTGCTGATGCGTGTGATGGCCCGCGAAAGCACTGCGGACACGAGCCACGCCACGGTCATGACGAGCACAATCTGTGCAACTGTTTGGGAAACGGAAATAAGGCCGGATAGGAGCTCTGCCTGTGTGACCTGCAAATTCAAAAAATGCATTTATATGCACTCCCTATTATTCTGGGGTAAGCGGATTAAATGGTTGATCTTACCTTTGCATGAGAGTGAGACAGACCGGCATCTCATCGGATTATCTGGTTGATGCTTGGCGGCGGCAAAAACTGAGTGCAACACCTGACCTTTCCGGTACGGTGCTGCCCCCATGTCTTATACCGAACCGCTTTTTCTTCCGGCACGGATTGCCATTCCACCTTAGCTCGGACAATCGCTTCATCCACCACGTCGCGCAGCGTCGGATAATCGCGCGGTAAATCGCCGACGGCCCGCAGATAAGCCAGCTCACGCCTTGCGACAGCCTCAAGTTTCGACAGTAGAGGCATTCGGATCACCTCGGCCTCATGGGCGGCTGATGCGGGTTTTGCGGCAATCCGCACCTTGAGCTCGCGCAAGCGCTCGCGTCGTGCTTTGCGCTTGATTTGATCCTGAGCATGCAGTCGGTCAAAATGCTTCTTGGCCTGACGGAACAACGACTTTGCGAGCATCTGCGCGAGGGGCGTCAGCTCGTCATGTGATGCAGTAACACTGACAATCTTTTTGCCGGGCAGGTGCATATAGCCACTGGCCAGAAATTGCCGCTTGATCTTGTCGCGATCAAGGACGATTTGAAGTCGCGCTGAATCTTTAGTGTGTTTGTCGAGCAATGGCTTGAGGGCGTGCTCGATCACATTTCCCAAAGCTCTCTGCCAAGGTTCATGAAACTCTTTGTCGATAGCTCGATAGCTATATTGTATCTGCATGTATGACTCCTTCGATGTCATTTCTATGGAGGCATGAATCGAGGATGCTCATATCCATAGATTTTGGTTTGGCACGCTCTTACCCCAGGCGCGTTTTGCGAAGACGCCAACTCAAGAACAAAAGCGTGACGCCATAGACTGCCGCATGGAAACCCAACAGCCAGCCTGCGGCCACGAATGACTCGACCGGACGGGTAAAAAATATCCACAAGACGATAGCACCAAGGATAATCGAGAGCAGTCCACTGAGGGCAAGCCAGATTTCACCCTTGATTTCCCGACGCAGCCGAACGGCGGCGGATATCTCCAGCACACCGGTGAAAATCGCCCAGAAGCCCACGCTAGCCCATAAAAAAGAAGCCAAGACTATCGTGGCGACCCAAGGAGCAACCAGGACGACGACGCCCGTAAGTATGCCGACAATGCCGCTGAACAACAACCAGCCCCAGCGCTCTTTTTTCTGGATATGGCGCACCGCTGCAAACAAGTTGAACGCGCCATTGACCAAGGAAAATGCGCCGAACATGATGGTCATGGCCAACAGAGCCGATTGTGGCATCCAGAACGCGAGGGCTGCAAAAATCAATGCCAAGACACCGCGCAGCACAAAAAGCCACCAATTTTGGCTCAGCGAACACAGTGCTTTGGTGGGGTCATCCGCATTGGAATTGGCGTTGGTGTCTGTGTTCATGCAATATCTCCTAAAGATCTATACAAAATAAAAAATCAAACACTCATGGGACAAGAGAGGGGGCGCTATGCGCCCCCTCTCCAGCGGTTTCAGAACAACCTGGACAGTTTTGCCTTGACTTCATCGAGCCAGCCTTTTCCGAAGCCTCCCCCTCCCGTCTTTTCCTTGATTTTCTTGAGTTCAGCGTACAGGGGCTCAAAGTCCTTCCTTTTTCCATAGCCCAGCAGTTCTGCCATTTCCAACTGCTGCCGGGCTTCGTTCAACAATGTCTCCAGGCGCTCATTGGATGCTTCGCTGCGCTGACCATCTTCTACCAGAGGCTCGGCGCGCTTCAGGAGCAGCTTCGCACGCAGGACGGGCAGCGGAAGCACGCTGCGCTCCTCGACCAGCGTGCTGAGCGCTGACTGCAGCGCGGCTTTGGCTTCTTCGATCTTGCCCTGATCGATCAGCGGCACGACTGCCTTCACGGCTGCGGGATAGGACGCCAAAGGGATGTTGGTGACCGTGATCACGATTTCACTGGCCAGCAAAGCCAACACGCGACGAGCGCGTTGCACCTCGCCATGTTTGAGGGCATCCAGCGCCTCGTCGGTCATCGCCTCAATGGTTTCCGTGTTGGCGAACAAGTCGTGCACGATGGTGCGCACATCAACGGGGGCCAGGGCGAGCGTGGGTTCGCGTGCAACGATCAGCTCCAGCTTTCCCGTCACTTCGGCCAGCGTTGCCAATGCGCGTGCAGTGTCCTTGCCGTCAAGTGCGGCCAGCGCTGATTTGGTCAGCGACAAGGCCGAGACTGCCTCATCGAGGACTTGTTTACGTTTGTCTGCCGCCTGCGAGTCCGTTTCCTTCTGAACCTCAGGCTGTACCTCCGTGACGACTTCAGGCTTGGGCTCTGGTCTGGCAGGAAGGCTGCTTACCGCGGCTTGTTCGTTCGTGCCTTCGTTGATCGCGTTGGGATTCGATGTTTGCTCATTCATGGTGATATGCCTCGTATGAGATAGTGAAAATAGGGGAATCTGTTGGGGCCGACTGCGAATATCGCGAGACTGACCGATGGAGCAGTCGGCCCCTTCATCACCTCAAAACAGCTTTTGGATGCGCGTCTTCAACTCGTCGAACCATCCATTGCCGCTTTTGCCACCAGCCGACTTTTGCTCAATGGACTTCACCTGATCGAAAATGGGTTTGAAGTCCGCCTTCTTGCCATAACCCAGGATCTGCGCCATCTCGATCTCCGTGCGCACGGACGACAGCAAGGTGCTGAGCTCCTCGTTCTGCTTGGCATCGCGCCTGTCGGTCTCGGCCAGCTTTTCAGCTTTTGCCATCGCGGCTTCGGCCCGTAGCACGGGCAGAGGAAAGGCGACCGAGGTCACCACCAGCGTGTTCAGTGCTCGGGCGAGTTCCGCTTTGGCGTTGTCGATCTTGCCGCTGTCGATGAGCCGTGCGGCCGACTTGATCGCTGCCGGGTACGTTGCCATCGGAAGGTTGTCGGTTTGGATTACGATTTCGCTGGCCAGATTGGCAACGATGGGCCGGGCCTTTTGCACCTCGCCATCACCCAACAACTCCCGAGACAACTTGACCGCTTTCTTTACCGATTCCACGTTGGCGTGGATATCGTGGGTGATGACGCGTACATCGACCGGCGCCAAAGCAAGTTTGGCGTCACGTGCCAATACCAGTTCCAGCTTTCCGCTGGCCAGTTCCAGCGCAGCAAGCGCCTCCTTGGTCTTCTTTGCATCAAGGAGGGTCAAAGCCTCCTGGGTCTTGGTGAGCGCCGTGATGGCGTCTTGAGTGAGCTCGGCACGCTTTTTATCGGCTTCCCGGGCGGCCTTGTCATCTACTTGTGGCTGTGCCGCCTTGGATGCGGCAGAGGGTGCTGCAGCACCTGGGCTAGAACCTGCCGCCGATTGGGCCAGAGCCGGTCCGCTCAGTCCGACGACGACCGCCAGGGCAAGTGCGGAGAAGGTGTATTGTGGCTGTTTGATATTCATGATCTTGGGCTCCTGATTGAAGTTAGTTGACTGAGATTTCAATCTGTTTCGGTTTGGCTTGCTCGGCCTTGACAAGCCGCACTTCCAGTACGCCGTCTTTCATGGAAGCCGTCACCTTGGTCGGATCAACGTTGTCAGGCAAGACAAAGCTGCGCACAAAGCGGCCATACGCACGTTCGATGCGGTGGAACTTCTTGCCCTGCTCCTCTTTTTCCAGTTTGCGCTCGCCGCTGATGGTGAGCACACCGTTTTCCGCGCTGACGCGCACGGCATCCTTGGGGACCTCCGGCAGATCCAGCTTGAGGAGGAATGCGTTCTCATCCTCGCTGATGTCCGCCATTGGTGCCCAGTCCGCCGTGGTCATGGCTTCGTTGCCGGTACGGGCGCCCTGTCGCTGGGGTGTCCGTCCCAACATCGTCGCCAGGCGGTTTTGCAATTCATCCAGTTCCCGGAAGGGGTCCCACGGAGTCAATGCAGACATATCGGTTCTCCTTGAACAATGCCGGCGAATTGGATGACGCACCGAACAGAGCCGCCGGCTCACTCTGAATAGCGCCTACTACTTTTCGTTTCTATCTAGAACAAGTCCTTGGGTCAATTGAAGGATGTCGTTCTCGTCGAGCGTTTCCCGCGCCAGCAGTTCGCGCGCACAACGCTCCAGCACCGCGCGGTTGGTGTCGAGGATCCGGTAGGCGCGCTCGAACACGCCCATCACGATGTCGCGGATGGCCTGATCGATGCGCGCCTGGGTCGATTCGGCCACCCGGCAGCCGCCGTGGGCCAGTTCCGGTGTATCGAGAAAGCGTGGCCGCTGCGCCTCGAAGGCGATGTAGCCCAGTCCTTCGTCCATGCCAAAGCGGGTGATCATGTCGCGGGCAATGTCGGTGGCCCGTGCGAGGTCATCGGCAGCCCCGGTGGACAGCTCGCCGAACACGAGCTTCTCGGCCGCACGACCGCCCAGCAGCACGGCGATCTTGTGTTCCAGATCGGCGCGCGTCATCAGGAAGCGGTCTTCGGTGGGGCGTTGCAGCGTGTAGCCCAGCGCGCCGATGCCGCGCGGGATGATCGAGATCTTGTGCACGGGGTCGGTGCCGGGCAGCGCCAGCGCCACCAGCGCATGGCCCATCTCGTGATGGGCCACGGTTTCCCGCTCCTTGGGATTGAGCACGCGGTTCTTCTTCTCCAGGCCCGCCACGATGCGCTCGATGGCGGCGGTGAAATCCTGCAACTCCACGGCGGACGCTTTGCGCCGGGTCGCGGCCAGCGCGGCCTCGTTGACCAGGTTCGCGAGGTCTGCACCCGAAAAGCCCGTGGTCAGCGCAGCCACCTGTTCGAGATCGATATCCTGAGCCAGCGTCACCTTCTTGACGTGGACTTTCAGGATGTCCAGCCGTCCCTTCTTGTCGGGCCGGTCCACCAGCACCTGACGGTCGAAGCGACCGGCGCGCAGCAGCGCCTGGTCGAGGATTTCGGGGCGGTTGGTGGCGGCGAGGATGATCAGCCCGACCGAGCTGTCGAAGCCGTCCATCTCCGTGAGCAGCTGGTTGAGGGTCTGCTCGCGCTCGTCGTGGCCGCCGATGGGGCCGCCGACGCCGCGCGCGCGGCCCAGCGCATCGAGCTCGTCGATGAAGATGATGGCCGGCGCCTGCCCGCGGGCCTGCTCGAACAGGTCGCGCACGCGCGCTGCACCCACGCCGACGAACATCTCGACAAACTCTGATCCGGAGATGGAGAAGAAGGGCACCGCCGCCTCGCCGGCAACAGCCTTGGCCAGCAATGTCTTGCCGGTGCCCGGTGGGCCGACCAGCAACACGCCCTTGGGAATGCGCGCCCCGAGCCGTCCATACTCCTGCGGATTCTTGAGGAAATCGACGATCTCAACCAACTCCGCCTTGGCTTCATCGACGCCAGCGACATCGGCAAAGGTCACGCCAGTGTTCTTCTCCATGAATACCTTGGCACGGCTCTTGCCGATGCTCAGGAAGCCACCCATGCCCTGCTTCTCGGCGAAGCGGCGGAACAGGAAGAACCAGACGCCGAAGAAGGCCACCGCCGGCAGAATCCAGGAGAGCACATCACGCAGCCAGGTGCTTTCCACCACCCGCGCATAGGGCACGTCGTACTTGGACAGCCGCTCGGCCAGGTCGGGTTCGACACGGGTGGCCACGATGGTGGTCTTGCCCCGGCTGTCCGGCGATTTCAGGTGCCCGGTGACCGTGCGGTCCGACACCAGCACTTCGGCGACGCGCCCCTCGGCCAGCGCCTTCTCGAATTCGCTGTAGGGCACGGGCTCGACGGTCTTGGCCGCCTGCCAGTAGTTCTGCAGCGTCAGCAGCAACAGGCCGGCGACGATCCAGTAGCCTATGTTCCATTGATCTTTCTTTTCCATGGGCAATGTTCCTCGCAAGTCGTGTCGCTAGAGAATGGGGGTGAACAGACGGGCCACCCCGTCGCGCAAGCGGATGGCCAGCGGGCGGGCGCGCAACGCCTTCGCCGATATCTCGCCCGACGCATCACGAGCGGCATCAAAAAGGGATGACAGCCGCGTAGACAACGCGGTGTCGTACACCTCCACATTGAACTCGAAGTTGAGGCGCAAACTGCGTGCATCCCAATTGGCCGAACCCAGGCAGCACCACGCTCCGTCTACCAGCATCAGCTTGCTGTGGTCGAACGGGCCAGGCCGTTCGAAGATGCGCACACCGTGCTCCAGCACCTGCCAGTAGTGGGCGCGCGCGGCCCATTGCACCGTGGGATGGTCGCCGTTTGCGGGCGTCAGCACGTCGATACGCACGCCGCGCAACGCGGCCGTGCTTAGCGCCGCGATCATCGGCTGATCGGGGACGAAGTAAGGTGTCCAGATGCGCACCGAATGCTTCGCGGCGCTCAAAGCGCCCATGAAGGTCCAGCGCATCCGGTCCAGGGCCTCATCGGGACCGGCCTCGATGCCGCGCGCCCAAGAGGTTCCTTGCTCATCAGCCGTTACGGGCGGTTCGCCCCAGTAACCCTTGCTGAGCCGCTCGCCCGTGGTATCGCACCAATCATCGGTGAAGCACCGCATCAGATGCGCAATCACCGGCCCGCGCAGACGAAAGTGCAAATCGTGACAGGCCTGGTCCGGCGCATCGGGCCGCCAGTACGGGCTGAAGATGTTCAATCCGCCGGTGAAACCCGTCTCGCCATCGATCACCAGCAGCTTGCGGTGATTGCGCAGATGCGCGGCATGCAGGCGCGCGGGAATCAATGTCGGGTTGAACGTCGCCGCCGGAACGCCGGCGCGCTGCAAGGCGCGGTAGGCGCTGCGGGGCGTCCAGCGGGCATACACGTCGTCGATCAGCACCCGCACTTGCACGCCGCGCTCATGAGCCCGGCGCAGCGCATCGACGAACTGCGCCCCGATACCTTGGCTGTCGAAGATGTACGAGGTCAAGGCGACGCTGTACCGCGCCGATTCGATGGCGGCGAGCATGGCCGGGTAGGCCTGCTCGCCATCGACAAGCGGCTCGATGCGGTTGCCGCCGGTCAGCGACTGGCCGGTGGCGCGTCCCACCAGGTGGGCCAGACCGGCAAGTGGCGGCGATACAGCCTCGGGTATCGTGGGCGAGAGATCCTGCCGAACAGCAGGATCTGCCCCCGGGAAGAGCCGCCGCGCCCGCCGCTGGTAACGGTTGATGCCGAACAGCCCATACAGCAGCGAACCGCCCAGCGGCAGCAAGGCGATCAGCAGTACCCACAGCGTGGCCGATCGAGGGTCACGCTTGTAGATGACCGCATGCCCCGCTGTGGGGATAGCGACCGCCAGCGACACGAGGGTGGCTGCCCATGTCAGCCCATTGGGGTCGGACACGACAGCCTCCCATCGCTCAAGATTCGCCATCCGCTGACTTCTTCTTGCGCGCAGGCTTGCTCGCGTCGCCAGGCGGTGCCTCGGCCACGTCCGCGGCATCGGGCTTTTCAGGCTCAGCCGACTTCGCGGGTGGCTCCTGGCGCTCGAAGACCACCCGTTCGGCCTTGTCGTCCCAGCGGGCGTTGGCGTGATCACCCTTGCCGATACCGCCACCCAGCATCTCGCGCGCCAGCGCGGTTTCCAGCTCGCTGCGGATCAGCCGCTTGAGCTCACGCGCGCCGAACTCGGGCTTGTAGCCTTCCTCCGCGAAGTGGTCGATCAAGGTCTGATCGAAGGTCAGCGTCACGCCCTGGCTGGCGGCGTTGCGGGCCACACGATCAAGCTGCAGGCCGACGATATGGCGGATCTCCTCCTTGCCCAGCGCATGGAAGACGATGATCTCGTCGATGCGGTTGATGAACTCGGGGCGGAAGTGTCCGCGCAGCACGTCCATCACCTCGGACTTGGTCTTCTCGTATTCCTCGCCGGCGGCGCCACCGGCCTTCAGCCGACGCTGGATGATGTCCGAGCCCAGGTTCGAGGTGGCGATGATGATGGTATTGGTGAAATCCACCACCCGGCCCTTGCCGTCGGTGAGCCGCCCGTCGTCGAACACCTGCAGCAGGATGTTGTAGACGTCGGGGTGCGCTTTTTCGATCTCATCGAGCAGCAACACGCTGTAGGGCTTGCGACGCACCTTCTCGGTGAGCTGGCCGCCCTCGTCATAGCCCACATAACCCGGAGGCGCGCCCACCAGGCGTGCCACGGCATGGCGTTCCCCGTACTCGGACATGTCGATGCGCAGCAGCGCACCTTCATCGCCATAGATGGACTCGGCCAGCGCCTTGGCGAGCTCGGTCTTGCCCACGCCGGTCGGCCCAAGGAACAGGAAAGTCGCCACCGGCTTGTCGCCTTCGCGCAGGCCCGCGCGCGACAACCGCACGGCATCGGCCACCGCGCGCACCGCTTCGTCCTGGCCCACCAGGCGCTCATGCAGCCGCTGCTCCAGATGCAGCAGCTTCTCGCGTTCTTCCACCGTCAGCTCGTTGACCGGAATGCCGGTCAGGCGCGAGACGATCTGCGCGACATGCTCGGCCTTGACTTCGGCGCTGCCCGAGGCGCGCTCGCGTTCCCATTCCTCGACGAGCTGCTTGAGTTCAGTCTCCTTGGCCTCGATGCGCTTGCCCAGCTCGGCGGCCTTGTCGTACTGCTTGCGCGAGGCCATGTAGTCCTGCTCACGCCGCAACTGGTGCAGTTCGGACTCCAGCTCCTGCACCGCCACCGGGCGAGCCGTGGCCGACAGCTTCACGCGTGCGGCCGCCTGGTCAAGCAGGTCGATGGCCTTGTCAGGCAAAAAGCGCGCGGTGATGTAGCGGTCCGACAACTCGGCGGCGGCGATGATCGCATCCTCGGTGATGCTGACCTTGTGGTGCGCCTCGAAGGTGTCGCGCAGGCCGCGCAGGATCATCATGGTCTGCGCTACCGTCGGCTCGGGCACCATCACCGGCTGGAAACGACGCTCCAGCGCGGCGTCCTTCTCGATGTACTTCTGATACTCGTTGAGCGTGGTGGCGCCGATCAGGTTCAGTTCGCCGCGCGCCATCATCGGCTTGAACACGTTGGCCACGTCCAGCCCGCCTTCGCCGCCACCCTGGCCTGCACCGACGATGGTGTGCACTTCATCGATGAAGAGAATCATCTCGCCCTGGTGCTCGGTCACTTCCTTGAGCACCTTCTGCACGCGCTCCTCGAACTCGCCGCGATACTTGGCGCCTGCCACCATGGCGTTGATGTTGAGCTCGACCAGACGCTTGTCGCGCAGCGTCTCGGGCACTTCACCGGCGACCATGCGCTGCGCCAGCCCTTCGACAATGGCGGTCTTGCCGACGCCGGGCTCACCGATCAACACCGGGTTGTTTTTCTTGCGCCGGGCCAGCACCTCGATGGTGGTCTCGATCTCCTGCGCACGGCCGATGACTGGATCGAGTTTGCCCTCGCGCGCCATCTTGGTGAGGTCGCGCGAGTATTTATCCAGCTCGGGCGTGTTGGTCGGCGTCTCGGCGCGGCCATCCTCGGCCCCTTTGCCGACCACCTTGCTTACCTGCTGGCGCAGCGCTTGCGGCGTGAGGCCGTAACGGCGCAGCAGGTTGGCCGCCAAACCTTCGCCTTCCTCAGCGAGCCCGATCAGGAAATGCTCCGGCCCGACATAAGAGTGGCCGAGTTCGTTGGAGGCCACGAAAGCGCGGCTGAGCGCGTCCTTGACCCGGGGCGACACGCCGACTTCGCCCTCGAACGGCTTCTCGCCGCGCTTGGCTTCGGATTCGATCTGTCGCTTGAGGTCATCGACCTTGATCTTGAACTGTCCCAGGATGGTCTTCACCACGTCGCTGTCGGATAGCGCCAGCAGCAGGTGTTCGGTATCGACTTCGGCGCGCCCGAACTCTGCAGCGTGTCGGGCGGCCTCCTGCAATAGGGCCTCGGACTGTTCGCTGATACGGCTGGCGAGCCCACTGCCGCGACGGCGCGCAGTGCCCGTACCGGCCGGGGCGGGTTCGCCGAACGAGGCATCGACCACCTCGTCGGTATCGGCCGCCATGGACGGCGAATCGTCACCGATGCGGAAGAAGTCGCTGCCGAGGAAGTCTTCGAACAAGCCGCTGCGCGAGCCAAACAAGGCTTCCAGCGGCGAGACGGTGCGCTTTTGCTGGCGCGCCAGTTGGCGATAGTGATCGTCACACAACAGCATGGTGCTGTGGCGACCATTGAGATTGGCTTCCACCCGCACCGTGGCGGGCTGGCCGCAGACCTGGCATTGTTTTCTGGCCATGCTCATGCTCCTTGAGAGGACTGATTTGACGAGGCGCCGAAGGTCACGGCGCCTCGCCATTCACTTGGTTTTTCTGTAGAGAACAAGCCGATCGGCGTCAGCCGTTGATCGGGATCGAGCGGCCCTGCTTGGGCGCACTGGCCTCGCGCTTTTCCATTGTGATCGTGAGTACGCCGTTCTTGAAAGCGGCCTTGATCGTGTCCTGGTTGGCATCGGTCGGCAGGTTCAGAGCGCGCTGAAAGCTGCCGTAGGAGCGCTCCACCCGGTGGAAACCGCCGTCTTTGCTTTCCTGCTCCTGACGCTTTTCACCGCGAACCAGCAGCACGTCGTTGTCGAGCGTGATATGGATGTCTTTTTCCTCGACGCCGGGAACCTCCAAAGAAATCTTGTACTGCTTGTCGGTCTCCTGGATGTCCAGCGCCGGCTTCAGCAGGCCCGGCCAGTCCGACGGCCAGCGTGGCATGGCCAGCGCCGGAAAGCCGAAGCCTCGAAACGTGTCGTCGAAGAGGCGGTCGATCTCGCGGTGCAATTGCAGGATGGGACTGACGGGCCCACCCGCTACCGGCAGGTCATTGCGCTGCACCGGCAGCGAGGCAGTGCTCTGTTGTTCTTCCTGCTCCTTCTTGAACCAGTTCCAGGGAGCCAACTTCTTGAAATCAATGTCCATGTCACACCTCCAGAACAAAAATTGAAGACTCTCGCTCACTCCGTTTGCCTGCGGCTATGGATAGCGCGCCCAGGCAACACGGGATGTTTCGCTGACTTCGGCTGCTCATCTGTACGTATCACCTCCTTCTTTCTGCCTGCTTGGATCTGATCATTGATCCATCGATCGATTTCACTTTGACGAAACCGCCACGTCCCGCCGACCTTGAAGGCCGGAATCTCCCCGTGCGCGGCGAGCCGGTAGAGCGTCCGCTTGCCGACCTTTAAGTAGGTAGCCAACTCGTCGAGTGTGAAGATCGCCTGCTGGCGCGCTGTCATACCACCCCCACAAGTTCCGTCGTCACGCGGCCTCGCCTGAGGAAGTTCTTGCAAGACTTTGCAAGATATTGCGCCTAATATGCCAAAAGTCAAGAGTCAACATCCAGCGATCTGCTGGCCGATTGATGTGACTCAAATCTTCAAGGACGGTATGCCAGGGCGGGCCGGTCCGGCGCAGGGGACGGTGGGTTGATCGGGACCTTGCGGGCGCCGCCCACGGCCGCAGATCAAACACCGATCCTCACGTTGTAACCGAGCGCCCGCAGCCCCTTGCTCGTGCGCATGTTCCTTGGCGGAAACTCGTCTGGGCGCGCCCAGCCGACGATTTCCCCGAGGCTGCTCAGGCCAACGTGCGGAATTGCCCAGTCGTCGCTGCGGATCGCGTTCCAGAGTCGGGCCGAAAAACCTCCGTTGCCCCAGACAACGTAGTTCAACAGTATCCGTCCTGCCAACACACCTTCCCGACACCGCCGCCGAAGGCCATGGCCCATCAAGCGGATTTTCCATGCCCCCTCAGCGCCGTACCTACAGCAAATCTTTCAAGGCCCAGGTCATTCAGGAGTGTTCTGAACCCGGTGCCTCCATCGCAAACATCGCCTTGGGCTACAGCCTCAATGCCAACCTCGTCCACAAATGGATTCGCCTGCTTACCCAGAAAACCACGGCTATCCAGCCAGCGTTCATCCCGTTGCCTTCTCAAATGCTCGGCGCGGGATCGCATGCTCAAGTGCGCTGCTGCGATCATGAGTTTGATCCAGTCGGCCCGTAATAATGGGCACGATCCGTATGCCTATCTCAAGGATGTGCTGACACGGTTGCCGACGCAGCGGGCGAGTGAGATTGCAGAGCTGCTGCCGCATAGGTGGCATCCGGCATAGTCGCGCAAGATGGTTTGCCCGCATGCTTACGTTCAACAGCTCAAGCACCGTCCGCCCTTCGCGGGATCGTTGCCGCCAGAGCCACACGCCGAACTTTTCCACCTTGTCGTCGCCGGCCTGCGGTCAGTCAGGCAAGCCCAGGTGCTTGTTTTCCTGCTTGATCGCGTGGTCTCGGATCGCGTGCACCCGGGAAACGGCATCCACGAACTGCCACCATCTCTTAGCTTGGCGGGGTCAAGCCAGCCGGGATGCCCGGACGGTTACGCTGGTCCGCGCCCAGTTGCAGCACCAAGGTCGGCCGCAGTGATGAAGCGGGTCTTGATGCCGCACTGCGCCGCCCGATAGCGCAGTGCGATGGCCAGATGCGTCTTGCCGACTCCCAAGGGGCCTATATCGCCTTGGCACGGCTCCGGGCAGTTTCGGGGAGGCTGCACGCAGTGCGCGACAAGATGTATCTCAGCCGAACTGCGGTGTATTCTGCAATCAGCCTAGGGCCGCGCGTATCCGCTGCTTCCAGTCGAACACCCGGGCATGGTTGGCCCCAGATGAGCTTTCTTTCGGGTGATGCACAGAGTGCAAAGGCTCACAGTACTTCGCCATGGTGCCTGGCCAACGCAACGAGCCTTTCACTGTTCCCCTCAAGATCCTGTCTATGCATTTTCCTGCCTCAACACCTGCTTTGAAGCCCATGATCCGCGTTGACATGGTCTTCCGGTTGTCTGAGGTATCTATTTCTAGAAGGTAGCGTTGATCGCCGTTTTGCAGCTTGAACCTTACCAGCAGATAGCAGCGTGATTTTTCGTGATCAATCATGTGGTAGCTGCAACGTGGAACGGGCGGCAGAGGCCTCACTTCCAGTGCTACCAGCGCAACTCCAGACTCTTGGGTGATTTGTTCAAGAATCTCTCGGAGCAGCGAGAAGCGATCTGCAAGCCGTTCATGCTCGTCCCCATCACCCTCTCCCTCACCCAATTGTTGGAATTCTCCTGACGCTATGCTGCCCTCGCTCACAGGATCAGCCACGCCGAAGAGTTGGCTTTCTCTGCTCGGGCATTGCTCGTCGTCGACCTTCTTGCCATGACCGTTGGCACGCTCCCCGTTGTAGGCGATCTTGGTGCGCAGCTGAGCATCAAACGTGACTCCCTCAACGGGCAGATGAATCAACCTCTGCTCCTTGGCAGCAGTCGGCTCTTCGTCAGCATCCACCTCCAACTCTTTCGCTCCCGATGGCACGGATACACAGCCTGTGTTCTCTCCCCTGACGGGTAACTTGAGAGCAGGGTGATGGAAAAAAATATCACCGCGATGGCTAAACCGGAGCCCCTGAAGCTTTTCGATCTCCCAGACCAGCAATTCGTTGCTTTCCGGATCAAAGGGGCCTCGCACATCCATGGTGGTACCCGCGAGGGAAGTGGGTGCCTGAAAGTCGAACTGCCACCTGGCATACGCCGACTCTTGCAGTACCCGCTCTTGCCTTTGATTGAGGCTTTGCCAGATTGACTCGAAGGATCGCCTCACATCCTGATTCAGCAGCAGCCAACTGAAATGGTCTCTGTATCCCTTGATTTTGAGAAGCTGACTTGGGGCCCCCGTCTTCGGGGGCGTATGGATATGAACAACATCGCCCTCTCTGTAGATCGTGAAGGCCATGTCCAAGCCATTCGGTGCGAAGGCTGCACGAACGATGAAGGCTGCGTGGAAGAACATTTTTCGTGCCAGCTCGAATTTCGGCAGCCAGACGGTCAGACCATCGACCTCGAACACAAAGCATCGCTGTCCAGATATCTCAGGATTTGCAGCAAGCCTTCTGGCCAGACGTGGGCACTCACCCAACTGCCTTTCCCGCCAGGTATCTATTGCAGGAAGCACCACCGTCTTCTTGAAACCACTGGGACGATAAGGAGCCCCTTCTTCGCCAAGAAACTCGCGACCAACGGCCAAGACACACGACATCTCCTGTGCGAACCGCTGCAGCTGCAGCTGACCGTTACGCTCAAAGAGAGCCGCCAACTGCCACTGGGCCGCCGGAGTCTTGGCCCTGAAAAAATTTCCAACGGCCAGCAACCTGGATCCGTTCGGGATCTGACGAAATACTGTCCTATTCAATCCATCTTCCTATCAATCGAATGAACGCAGTGGTCAGTGGTGCCACCCTGCTTTTTTCCAATCCACAACGCTTTTCCAGCTCCCAGCGCCTAGACGTTATGCCTGTCTGTACATCCTTCAGCATCGCTGCAGTCAGGCGACGGATCTGATACTCGCCGACGGACTCGGCATAGCGATCCAGGAAGGTGCAGCAAAGAGGCAATTGATCGAGACGGTGCTCGACTGATGCCCGATGGGGTAGCTGCTGCAGGAACCAGTTGCGACTCCTGCGCGGAAGGCCCAGGTCTTCTTCGCTACCTCTACCAATCCGGATCAGCAGGCGCACCAACCTTATGTCACGCGCTCGCCAGTCGATGTGGCTGTTGTTGCCCTGTCGGCGCTGCCTGACCTGGTTCGCAACCATCAGCCAGTGTCGGTCATGACGATAGAGCCAGGCGTAACATGCCCCTGCTCCGTCTTGCCTGGCTGCCTTGGCTCCACCGTGATTAGCCAGTGCTTGCAGCCAAATGGCTCGGTACTGCTGCTTTTGCTCAAACTCAGCAGGGAGCAGCTGCACTGACCACTCGGAGGCAAGGTCGACCTGGCGAGTCTTCGCCTCGCTGATCAGCTCGCCAGCATGCTGGCCAGGGCGCAGGCTGGTCCAGACGATCAGATGCTGCAGCGCACTGAATCCCTTGCGATGCTTCCTGAACATCGCCAACAGCCAAGGTGGAGGCTCTCCGGATGTCAGCAGACCGTTCGCAGCAAGCCAATCCCTTTGATGGGATGCCAGGATCTTCTCCCAGATGACTTCAGCCCTGACCTGCCGGCCTCGCCTGGCGCCGCACTCTGTAGCCAGGTACCGGTACAGGTTGGTCCAGCGTCCGTAGCCAGGCGATTGCACCTCTTCGAGCGCCAGCAGCTGCATAGCAGCCTTGGCGAGCCTGATAGCCTCTTCGCCCACGGGACTCACGCGAAGATCACGGGGCAGAAACAGTGGAGAGGCTGTATGAAACTCGTGCCGCTGCGCTCGACGGAACGGGATAGGTGAGTTCAGGAGCTGACAGCCATGCTCGGGACAGGCATCTATCCCTTGAATCTGCCAGCTACGCCGCCAGTAGGGTTCACCGTAGCGCGCAGCCATATCTTCAAAGCAGATCGGGCAGTAACGCAGCCAATCGGGCCACTTGACCAAGGCCGTCGAGGCCCCAGACAGACCAATCGTCGGCCGGTCGGGAGCAAGCATGGCCTGAAAAAGATCGGTACGGCGCTCCGGCGGAATGAAAGGGGCATAGAGCGGGAACAGCGTGTGATTCAGGATCATGCCTTCCGCATCCAAGCCCGTGTTGTTCGCCAACGCAGTCAGGTGTGTGGGCAGATCGGTGATCGCGGCAACCTTGCTGTCACCGAAAAGCATGTGCAGCAAGGTCTTGTGGCTGCCTATCCCCAGATGTACCCGGCACCGGGCAATACCGCTGTAAAGCAGTTCGTCCGGGTAGAGCCTGGGGAAGTACATGTCAGCTCGCTCTCAGCAGAGGCCGTAGATCGAGGATCAAGCCAGCCTGCTTGAATCTGTCATAGGCCTCGCTTTCAGGCCCATCGGCATAACGTCGGCGCAGATCCTCCTCGGATAGGCACCCCCACTCCGTCCGCTTAACTCTGGAAATGCCGGGCCTCTTGGGAGCGTCCTGCGCGAGGTAGGCCGTGGCCTTGTGAATCAGGGCCGCCAGCGGGATGTCCGGATTCTCCGCCAACAATTCATCGGCCATGGGAATGGCGATGTCCCTCGGGATTTCCATACCTTCGAGCAGGGCGGCCAACCGCTTTGCCTTGTCATCAGCCGGAGGGGCCGGTGGTTTAGGTTGGGGGACGCTATCCAGAGAGCGAGTCAGGGTCAGCAACCGTCCCTCGATCTCTGGCATCAGCAGGTCGTCATATTTGGCGATCAGCTCGGGCCTACCGCTCCGCAAGGCCGCCAGCATCGGATGGACCGGTTTGAACTCGTCCTCGAAAACCCTGCGCAGCAACAGCGGCTTAATGCACTCGACACCTGTCACTATCGCCCGGATCTGCGCCAGCGCGAACAGCTTGATGACGATGTCCATGACCCCTTGGGTGAGGTCGTACATCGTAGCCTCCAGTTCATCATCCAGCGGCGCCGCATTTCGCAGCCACTGATACTTCCAAAGCCGCTTCAACAGACGCTTCCAATGCTCGTCCCGAGGCAACCTATCCCAGCGGATGCTGCCCAACCCGGAGACCCGCCGAGCAGCCCGGAACGTGCGCTGGAAGAACTTGCTGGCCCGGTGGGTGCCGACCTGAATGATCGGAACACCGATGGTGTTCACCAGCGACACGAAGAAATTGTGCATTTTTTCGGCACCACCGGAGCGTGCCTCGTTGAGGTTCTGAACCTCGTCGATGATCAGCACTCCGAGCGTGTGCAGATTGGCCAGCTGGCACATGGATGCCAGCAGACGTTTGGTACCCAGCTTCTTGCGTCCGTGGCTACGGCTGTAGTGGGTACCCAGGATCTTGTCTACTTCGTTGAAGAAGCTCAGGCACAGCTCATCCAAGTCACCGTCAATTGGGCAGTCGATCTTCAGGTAGACCAGTTGGGTGATGTCGTAATCAGGGTGATGGAGAGCTTGGGGGTACATGCCCAGAATCCGCTCCAGCGTGCGCGTCTTGCCGCAACCGGAGCAGCCGAACAGCGACAGGCTGTTGGCCGTAGAGGAGACACTCTGGTACACCGCCGCATCCAGATCCTCCTCCTCGACACGGCGATAGCCATTCTGCAGGTGCGCATACCAGGCACCGCTGGCCGGATTCCGACCGATGTACCCTTGACGGATCATCAGGCTGATCTTGCTCTCCAGCTCCAAGTGATGGCTCAGCGGCTGGAAGAAGCCGTGCAACAGGCGGGCAATCGCATGTGCCCTGAGCCGACCATCCAGAAGCGCCTCCTGCGGCTCGAAACCGGGAAGCTGCTGCAATAGATCGACCACCTCCTGCAGATCAGGAATCGGAGGCAATGCGCTGATGAGCGGATTGTCCTGATACTCGGGAAGCTGCTGCTCCTGGTAACGCGCCAGGGGAATGACTCCGCGCTGGAATTCTTCAGTCATCCTCTTCCTCCTTGAATATCAGGTCACTGAGATCTGGGAAGGCATAATCTTCCTGCTTCTCGCCCCGCAGTGGGATCACCTCGGCTGGCTTTTCCTGCTGTGCTTTATCCGGTTTGAATGCTGTTTTCTGGCGTTCCTGGCGCTTTTCCTGCTGCTTGTTCTCGCGGATCTGGGTTCCCAGATCCTTCGTGGTCATACCCGTTTTGAGCGGACTGGCATCCTCTGCCTGGGCAACGATGGACTCGATCTGCTTCAGAAGATTGCCTCTCTCTACCAAAGCTTCCGCCGCCGCGTTGGTATCGCTACGCCGTTCCTCTCTGGACAGCAGCCAGACATCCCAGAAGGTCATCCCCCTGAAGCGTCGACTGCGGTCGGCAAGATCGCAAACCCAGTAGTCCTTGAGACTATTGGACGGCCGCAGGTAGATGTGGTCGGCGCTACGCGGATCGTATGCGACCGTTACCCCTGTCGGCCGGCGCCCCTGGCCTCGGTGAAACCAACCCTCCCTGATTGCTTCCTGGCAGGTGTAGAAGCAGCCGAACAGTCTGATTCCCAGCTCCGAAACCGTGGCCGACTCATGGGGCAAGAGATTTATCCGCACCAGCTCCTCGGGCGCAGTACGTAACCGGCCGGTCAAGTTGGCCAAGCCCCAGTTCCACAGCATGACCGGGATGGCTGGCAGATCGCCCGGCATACCAGAGGTTCTGTCGTATTTGCTCAAGGTATGAAAGTTGTTGTGGTAGAGGATGCCGGCAATGATGATCTGGGTGAACTCGGGCAAGGTCAGACTGGCATCAAGTCTGTAGTCGTGGCCACCCCGCTTCCGGCTGGTGGTGTCCTCGACCACACCGCTGGCATAGGGCTTGAAACGCTCCTGCACCGTCCGGAAATAACGCTCGACGATCCCCTTGGCATCTCCTCGCCTGGCCGGTGCATTCTCGATGCGAACGCCGAAGGCTTGGGAAAATGCTTCCACCTTGGTGCCATTCAGTTCGCCCTTATCGGCCAGCACCACATCCGGCAAGCCTTTGACCGGCCAGTCGCTGGCATCGATCTCCACGCTATACTGGCGGCAATACTCAACCTTGTCGGCGACCGTGTTGGCCAATGCCACCATGGCACTGACCCAGGAAGGTCCCTCGAATCCGACGTACATACCAACGACCATGCGGCTGAACACGTCGATCACCATGTAAACGACAGGCCTGCCGACGATAAGGCTGCGATCATGTTCTGAAACCAGATAGATATCGGCGATGGTGGCATCGATCTGGTAGCGGTATCCTGGCCCCAGTGCCTCGGTCGTCGATGTACTGCTGAGCGGTCGGAAGTCCTTGGCAAAATCCACTGCGGACACCCTGCATGGCAAGGTGTCGGTGAAGTGATATTCGCGCCCATAGAAGTAACGGAACTGCCCCAATGTAGGCAGTTCGGAGGTCGGCAGCTCCGTCAGAACAGCACGGAGCAGATTCAGCCCGGCGGCGTAGGCATCAGGAATGGACGGATGTTTTTCCTTGAGCAAACGTTCCTCGATGACCCGGCGAAAAATGCGCTCGATGTCCGGCGTGACATTGCTCCCTTTCCCCTCCATCACCACTCTGGGCCTGCCCAGCTTGGCCTGGTTCGGCTTTCTGCGCTTGCCACGGGCGCCCGAGTTGACATAGTCCGGCAAGAGGGCATTCCTGCACATGCCTCGCTGCCAGTAGCGCCTCAGTAACCTATACACCGTCTGATTGGTGACACCATGGCGCTCCATGATGCCTCTGACAATGAGCCCTCTGGGGCGCCGCACGAAAAGCTGGGGGTTGTGCACAAAATCCGCCAGCATTCCCCAAGCTTCATCACGCTTCTGCTGATCAAGGGAACCTTCCTCAACCTCCCGTAGGACTGTTTCCTCGAAGGGATCGGCAATGCTCTCCAGCTCCCGCTCCATGATCAGACGCTCCAGCTCTACAATCGATATCGGTTCGGGCAACGCCGTGTCCGAATCGATATCGATCCAGATTGCCTGCTCGGTACCGGACCAAAGCAGGCGCTTTCGCAGTTCCCCCATCCGGAACACCTGATTAACGGGCAACACTGCTCAGCTCCTGATGCATTTGATGAGAGTTGGCAACCAGGTCTTTCGGCTTCAGCTCCCGGTAAGGAGTGTCAAGATCGAAAAGGAAACAGTGCCGGGCCAGCAACTGGCGTAGCCAATAGAGCGCCTGACCGGCCTCCAGCTGGCCGGAGGTATCCAGTCCTTGGGCAATAGCGGTCAGCTTCCGGTCTGGGTGACGCTGAAACTCGAGCAGAAACAGCTGCTGGTAATGGGCGAGATCGTCCTGAGCGATGTCGCCTTCAGCATGGGCAGGATAGAGCCATTGGATATTGGCAAATGCCACCTTGGATACCTCGCGCTCCGTAACGATGACCCAGGGAATACCTTTTTCCTGCCAGTAGCGCCTTTCAAGCTCAAGCCTCTCGATAACTTCAGGCTTCTGCAGGTCGGTACTGTACTTGGCCTGAATCGCGATGCTCGGGCGCTGAGGATCTTCGAAATCCACCAGAAAGTCGCTGGTCAGTACCTGCGGGGTACCCTTGTAACAACCGTGGGGCAGGCCAAGCTCCTCGGCGATGCGCACCGTATCTTCGACCCGCATCGGAAACTGTTCACGGATATCGGTGACATGGGGAGACCGATCCAAGGTCAGGAAGATGGCCAGTTCAAGATCGGATAGAAGATGGTGTAAACGCCGGGTCTTGCTGCCAGGCAGGCGGTGGGAGCGACCCAGCGAGGACACGTCCCTTGTGTAGATGAACGGCTTGTAGTCTGATCCCTGGCCTTGACCACGCCCGTCCTTGAGCCTTCTATCGATCTGGGCCTGGGTCAGCCCCTTGAATGTTCCAGACATGAGAAAGCCTGCCCCCGCTGTGTCGATGACCTCAACATAGCGGATGCAGGCTCAGAATGAAACTTTATTTATACGGATGATACTTTATTTATACGGATGAACCTTTATTTGCATCCCACAGGTGTCCGTGAATAAGCAAGATTATAGGCAACGCCTGTGTTCAATTGTTCAATAACGGCCGGTGCATATCCATACGCTTCAAGCTTGCGGTAGGCAGCACGGTAGTCCTGCTGGGTTTTCACAGGAAAAATGTCGCCGCCGGTACCGTTGAATGCGATAAACCAGAAATGATCTTCGCCCGTTGCCAGATGTCTGCATCGCTTCAGGTGCCAGCCACCTTCCCTTGCCCAGCAAGTACGGTTGTTCCTGGCATTGGTCGTGTCATAGCCTTTTGATAAGAGCCAGCTATGAAAACTGGTTAGCCCCAGATCCTGTATATTCAGAGACGGGACACAGACTACCTGTAATGTATGGCGTGGACGAGGTTCTCTCACTTACTACTCCCGTTTAAGTGATATGCCAGCGAATACTTCCCGGCAATTGACAAACACCCAATAAGCTGCGGCACCATAATTCCTGCAACAATGCCAATCGGAATTTACTCTATTTAGGAGGGTTAAAATTTCGATCCACAAAGTCAGCCCATTCCTTACGGGTCATCCCCCCACGGCTCTCAACTTCTTGCACCCACCGAGGGTTTTCACAGCTGGAGGCGATAGCAAACATGCTACTTTTATCCGCTGATACCGTATTCCTCACGAATTAATGCTCAACTACAGACCGGTCAAAAGAGATGTCAATCATAACATCAGGCAAGCCGGTGACTAACAGGTTGCATAACCTCATTATCATTGGGAGATGTGCCCCTCCGCCGCCTTGCCCGAATCGACCTTGTTCGGTCATCGTGAAAGTCTGTTTGCTATTGTCGTTGGGGATAAACCATCAAGCTTTTCAGCATCGCGCATCAAGTCCGCAACCCCTTTGCTGGCGTGCCCCAAATCAAACACTACGACCGGGCCAACCTCTATACCCTGCCCAAGAAGCGCGGGATCAATCACTATGATCTGACCTAAATGCTCTGATTTTTTCTCAGTACTGAACATCGTAACCACTCTTATTAAAAGCTAACGTGGATGGTGTAACTTGAACTGGTGACTGCCCGTAGACAACAGTTTTCACAGATAAAGCGAATATTTTGCATGTCCTCATCCCACATAGTGTCCGACTCAAACCCAGGCCGTGCCCACCCGACCATCCTGCCCGCTTCAATACACCCTATGTGACAATCGTGCCCTGACCAGGCCGCACGCGAATTTTGAGGAAACAGGGAGAAAATAAAAAGAAAACAAAAAGTTATCGGCTGAAGTATTTGCACTGATCTCAAATCAGGCGAAGCCTGACAGCACGTATGGGTCTGGCAGGGGACTTTAGGGATGAGGACATGCAATTGTGATAACCCTCCCGCCACGGGGTCGGTTAAATTCGTATCCTGCCGGTGCAATTCCAACGGACGCATTACCAGTTCGCCGGGTAGCATGGCCAACAAAGCCAGGCATCGAGCACACGGGTTTCACTGACGGCCGCTGCATAGACGCCGGTATCCGGGAAGATATAAACCGGGGTGGCGTTGTTCAACTGGTCGCCTTCATCGGCCAGAGCACCGATCACCTCATGAGGCTTCAGCAGCATATCCGTTAAATATTCATCCGGGTGGATGGCATTCAGCGATATGGCCAGCTCCAGAAATTCATCCAGGGTGTGGCGGGTACGATACCCCCGGAATACTTCGTATGAAGGCGAGACGCATTCACCATACTGGGAACAGTCATCATACCCGGCCAGCTGCTCTTCGGTGAGTCTGGAGGCATGCTTTGCCACGAGACTCGTAAACTGCTCTTTATCGTCCATCACAATCCTTACACTGTAGGGGCCTGTATTGTCAGACGCGACCACCGGCTATGAACCGACAAGACGTCAGTCGCCTGCCAGCCCGGGCGAGGTGGAATACAGTTTACCAGTTCCGGCCGACCGACTTTGCCGCCAGGAGACGCTAAATACACTAATATTGAATCGTTGCATCTTCGATATCCGGGTGACATTCTGGTTCCCGGCTTTTCTGATCGGGTATGTAATGATCAATGCCCCCTCCCCCAGGATAAAATTATCAGGGCGCAAGGGTAGCTGGAGGAAGGATGGATACCATACATTTCTGCTTAATGCTTTTTTTTGCTTCCGACGTTCTGGTAATCTAATTTTTATCACGATTTGAAAATGATAAATGGAATACACGTAATGAGTTACGCCCACCTTTTTGAAAATTGCGATCATGTTATTGAGGGCAACATTCTCCTCGACATTGCGAGTACTCCGCCCGTTCTGAAAAAGGCCCTGATCTTTCTCATCCAATCCGGACTGGAGCGGGAGGCATTTAACGCTCAATTAACAGAGCTCATCAAACACCTTGAGTTTGATATTACCGCAGCCGAATTGTCAGCCCATCTGCTTACTCCGGGAAACGCCTGAATGCGGTTCTTTGTCTTTACCTTGTTTTAATTTCACTACATGCTAACGTATGCATACATTAGGCAAAATGGTTTCTCCAATGGAAAAGACGCAATCACCCGCAGAGCGCTTTTACGAAAGCATTTATTATTCTGATGAAAGCCTGGAAGAGGATTACCTCGCGGAGCTCCGCAATTTCAGCAGCGACCACTGGGACACTGCCCTGCGTGCCGCCCGTTTGTCTGCGGCGGTAAAGCGTTTCAAGACATCGGAGATGCTTCGCTTCATTCTGGAATTCGTTGTTCCCGAGAACGCTCAGGAAGACGTCCCCGATCTGACACCGCTCGCAGCGAAGCGGCTTTGCAACTCCCTGTTCGGCCGGTCTGGTAGCCAGTCCATTCTTGTCTATGTCTTTGGTCAGGCAGGCCGTGTGCATCGCAGTGCAACCTGTTCCCCCAAAACCATAGAGGCTATCGCTGATCTTTATCGTTCTGACGCTGAACGCTACTGGAATTCAACTCTTGCGACAATTGAAAGGGTCAAACACACCTACCGCGCAAAAATCCGAAACTCCTGATCTAGGGGTCTGAGGGCCAATGGAACGAAAACGTACGCTAAGGAAATAACCAATTGTTATAATTGATATTATTCATTCTTCTCTATGAACTGAAAGCCCGCACTAAGCAATGTTTTAGCCTCAAATGACTTTTTTACCTACCCAACTAACGTAACGATCGCACATCAGGTCGTTTTTCAACCGCATAGTGACACCTGCACTCACATGCGAGAAAACACATATGATTTTGACTTCTTGTTTTGGTGGAGAGACAATACCCATTCATAGCAGGAGTACATAATGCCAGAAATTGCATCCCTACAACTTTTCAAAATACTATCTGATGAAACCCGCCTGGGTATCGTGCTACTGCTCAGGGAGATGGGGGAGCTGTGCGTATGCGATCTCTGCACAGCGCTGGAACAATCACAACCCAAGACCTCCCGCCATCTGGCGATGCTTCGGGAAAGTGGCCTGTTGCTGGATCGCAAGCAGGGGAAATGGGTTCATTATCGCTTATCCCCGCATATTCCTTCCTGGGCTGCCCTGGTGATTGAGCAGGCCTGGTTAAGTCAACAGGACGACGTACAGGCCATCGCCCGTAAGCTGGCATCGGCCAACTGCTCTGGCAGCGGTAAGGCTGTTTGTATCTAAAAATTTTGCCTGTACATATATGTTTTTACGAATATGAGGTGTTAAAGATGAAAATGTTAACGGTGTTTGATCCGGCGATGTGCTGCAGTACCGGCGTTTGTGGTTCAGATGTCGATCAGGTTTTGGTCAATTTTTCTGCTGATGTGCAATGGCTGAAAGGGCGTGGGGTTCAGATCGAACGTTATAACCTGGCGCAGCAGCCTATGAGCTTCGTTGAGAACGAAAAAGCGAAAGCATTCCTTGAGGCTTCTGGAGCTGAAGGGCTTCCGCTGCTGTTGCTTGATGGTGAAACGGTGATGGCCGGGCGATACCCAAAACGCGCTGAACTGGCTCGCTGGTTTGGTATACCGCTGGAAAAGGTGGGTTTAGCTTCCACCAGTTGCTGTGGTGGTAAAACTTCCTGTTGTTGAGTATGTCAGGAGGACATATGAAATTCTTAGAGAATATCCCGTCTTACCTGTTTTTCACCGGTAAGGGAGGTGTAGGCAAAACTTCGATTTCCTGCGCAACGGCTATACGTCTGGCTGAACTGGGAAAGCGTGTTCTGCTTGTCAGTACCGACCCGGCTTCCAATGTCGGTCAGGTATTCGATCAGACTATCGGTAACACTATCCAGCCCGTGACTGCTGTGTCTGGTCTTTCGGCTCTGGAGATTGACCCGCAGGACGCCGCCCAGCAATACCGCGCCAGAATCGTTGACCCTATTAAAGGTCTTTTGCCTGATGACGTTGTTAACAGCATCAGTGAACAGCTTTCAGGAGCTTGTACGACAGAGATCGCTGCATTCGACGAGTTTACTGGCTTACTGACTGACGCTTCTCTGCTGACCCGCTTTGATCACATCATTTTTGATACTGCCCCAACTGGCCACACTATTCGCCTTCTTCAGCTTCCCGGAGCCTGGAGCAGCTTCATCGAAAGTAACCCGGATGGTGCTTCCTGTCTTGGTCCAATGGCTGGGCTGGAAAAACAACGCGAGCAATATGCTCATGCGGTTGAGGCATTATCCGATCCTGAACGAACTCGCCTTGTGCTGGTCGCGCGATTGCAAAAATCAACACTGCAGGAAGTCGCTCGTACTCATGACGAATTATCAGCTATTGGCCTTAAAAATCAGTATTTAGTCATTAACGGTGTCCTGCCTGCGAGCGAAGCAGAACGTGATGCACTGGCCGCTGCAATATGGCAACGGGAGCAAGAGGCGCTGGCAAATCTTCCTGCCGGGTTATCTGATTTGCCGACAGACAACTTATACCTGCAGCCGCTGAACATGGTTGGTGTATCCGCATTGAAAGGCCTGCTCAACGAACACGCTGAGATAACATCGCTTCCTGAACAAAGCCCACAGAACAAGCCAGAGAATATGTCGTTGTCTGTCCTGGTTGATGATATCGCCCGCAGTGAACACGGTTTGATTATGCTGATGGGCAAAGGTGGTGTGGGCAAAACCACAATGGCTGCGGCTATCGCCGTCAGTCTGGCGGATAAGGGTTTTGATGTGCATCTCACCACCTCAGATCCTGCTGCACATCTCAGTACAACGCTCAATGGCAGCCTCAAAAATCTGCAGGTCAGCCGAATCAACCCTCACGATGAAACTGAACGCTATCGTCAGCATGTTCTTGAGACGAAAGGCAGGGATCTGGATGAGGCTGGGAAACGGCTGCTCGAAGAGGATTTACGTTCTCCTTGCACAGAAGAGATTGCGGTGTTCCAGGCGTTTTCACGCGTAATTCGTGAAGCTGGCAAACGGTTTGTGGTCATGGATACGGCACCTACCGGGCATACGCTATTACTGCTTGATGCTACCGGGGCTTATCACCGTGAGATTGCCAGGAAGATGGGGGATAAAGGTCATTTTACCACTCCGATGATGCAGCTTCAGGACCAGGAACGTACCAAAGTTTTGCTGGTCACTCTGCCTGAAACCACACCTGTACTGGAAGCGGCAAACCTGCAGTCCGATCTTGAACGTGCGGGGATTCATCCCTGGGGCTGGATTATCAATAACAGCCTTTCGATTGCACAGACGCAATCGCCGCTGCTTTGCCAGCGCGCCCTACAAGAGCGTCCTCAAATCGAGGTTGTGAAAAACCAGCATGCAAGCCGCATAGCGTTAGTACCGGTAATGGCTGCAGAGCCCACTGGCATCGAGAAACTCAGAGAGCTGGTTGTTTAATTTTTTTTGTATATACAGGGCGGCAAAGCCGTCCTGTCTGGAGGATTTATGTTACTGGCAGGCGCTATTTTTGTCCTGACCATCGTTTTGGTTATCTGGCAACCGAAGGGATTAGGGATCGGCTGGAGTGCGACGCTGGGCGCGGTACTGGCGCTGATCTCTGGCGTAGTCCATTTTGGTGATATCCCTGTAGTGTGGAATATTGTCTGGAATGCGACGGCGACCTTTATTGCCGTGATTATTATCAGCCTTCTGCTCGATGAATCGGGCTTTTTCGAATGGGCGGCGCTGCACGTTTCACGTTGGGGTAACGGTCGCGGGCGTTTGCTGTTTACCTATATCGTTTTGCTCGGCGCAGCGGTGGCGGCACTGTTTGCCAACGATGGTGCGGCATTGATTCTGACGCCAATTGTTATCGCCATGCTGCTTGCATTAGGTTTCAGCAAAGGCACTACGCTGGCATTTGTCATGGCCGCCGGGTTTATTGCCGATACGGCCAGTCTGCCGCTTATCGTGTCCAACCTGGTTAACATCGTTTCTGCAGACTTCTTTGGGCTGGGTTTCACTGAGTATGCGTCGGTAATGGTGCCGGTGGATATCGCAGCCATTATCGCCACGCTGGTGATGCTGCATCTGTTCTTCCGCAAAGATATTCCGCCAACTTACGACCTGGCTCTCCTGAAAGCACCGGCAAAAGCGATTAAAGATCTGGCAACCTTCAGAACCGGCTGGATAGTGTTGATCCTTCTTCTGGTTGGCTTTTTCGTCCTTGAGCCGTTGGGTATCCCGGTCAGTGCGATTGCTGCTGTAGGGGCTGTCATTCTGTTTGCGGTGGCGAAGCGAGGCCATGCCATTAACACTGGCAAAGTGCTTCGCGGTGCGCCATGGCAGATCGTCATATTCTCTCTGGGAATGTATCTGGTGATCTATGGTCTGCGTAATGCCGGACTAACAGAATACCTCTCCGGTGTGTTGAACGTGCTGGCAGATAAAGGACTTTGGGCCGCGACGTTTGGTACTGGCTTCCTGACGGCTTTCCTCTCTTCCATCATGAACAATATGCCTACCGTGCTGGTTGGTGCTCTCTCTATTGATGGCAGCACTGCAACAGGCGTTATCAAAGAGGCGATGATTTTTGCCAACGTGATTGGCTGCGATCTTGGACCGAAAATTACACCTATTGGTAGCCTGGCAACGTTGCTCTGGCTGCATGTCCTTTCACAGAAGAACATGACCATCACATGGGGATACTATTTCCGCACCGGGATCGTCATGACTCTGCCTGTGCTGTTTGTAACGCTGGCCGCGCTGGCGCTACGTCTCTCTTTCACTTTGTAATGAGATACTGATATGAGCAACATCACCATTTATCACAACCCAGCCTGCGGCACGTCGCGTAATACGCTGGAGATGATCCGCAACAGCGGTATCGAGCCGACCGTTATTCTTTACCTTGAGACTCCACCTTCACGCGATGAGCTGCTCAAACTCATTGCGGATATGGGTATTTCCGTCCGGGCGTTGCTGCGTAAGAACGTCGAGCCGTATGAGGAACTGGGTCTTGCAGAAGATAAATTTACTGACGACCAGCTCATCGACTTTATGCTACAGCATCCGATTCTGATCAACCGTCCGATCGTAGTGACGCCACTGGGAACTAAACTTTGCCGTCCTTCAGAGGTTGTTCTCGATATCCTTCCAGATGCCCAGAAAGCGGCTTTCACCAAGGAAGACGGTGAAAAAGTCGTTGATGATTCAGGTAAAAGACTGAAATAAAGACGAAGGGGGCATTTGCCCCCTTCATTATTACTTCGCCATTTCTTCCAGCAGGTCAATACCAACCGGCTCTTCGCTCTGTAGCGCTGTTAATGCAATACGCTTTGCATACTGCTCTTCCACATCAGAGATGAGAGGCAGCTCGCGGTTCGCCCTGATCTTCAGGAAAGGCGAAGACGGTTGAGCAGCTGCCAGGCTGTTATTAACGACCCATGCCCACGGCTCGATGCCAGCTCGGCGTAGATCCTGCTGCAGGTTAGCGGCTTCCAGTACAGGTGTCGTTTCGGCAAGCGTCACGATAATCACCTTCGTCTTCTCCGGGTCTGCTGCTTTTTCGCTATCACCTGTCTTCGATGTCAGAAAGCGAGAGAATTCGGCTTCATGCTGTCGCCAGAACACACTCATGCAATTGTTGAATGCCTTTACATCACTCATGTTCGTCCTCAAATTTTGCTCAGATTAACCCGGCTCTCATCTTCCAGAATTTTATAAACAGTGGAACGGGCAATACTGAGCCGGCGGGCAATATCTGTTGCACCAGTTCCCTGCTGATGAAGTGCCAGTACACTATTTCTGTCGATGATGCGCTTTCGGCCAAACCGGATACCTTTCAGCCTGGCCTCCTGCCGTCCTTCGTTCGTACGCTCCAGAATCCTCCTGCGTTCGGCCTGGGCTACAGCTGAAAGAATGGTCACAACCATTTTCCCCATTTCACCGTCGGTGCTGATCCCGTCGTCTATGAATCGGACCGCGACTCCCTGAGCGTCGAATTCTTTTATCAGTTGGATCATATCGGCAGTGTCGCGTCCAAGCCGGTCGAGTTTCTTCACCAGGATGACGTCACCTTCCTCCACCTTCATTCGCAGCAGATCCAGTCCTTTCCTGTCGGTAGAACTGCCGGATGCTTTGTCGGTAAATATGCGACTGGCTTTCACCCCCGCCTCTTTAAGCCCCTTGATCTGAATATCGAGGGACTGCTGGCTTGTTGATACCCGTGCGTAACCAAAAAGTCGCATAAAAATGTATCCTAAATCAAATATCGGACAGTGGGTGTCTGTTATAACAAAAAATCGATTTAATAGACACCTAGACAACACCATTTTAGTGTGTCCGAGAATTTATAATATTTCGGACGGTTGCGAAATTGTTAATTCATGACCATCAGGCAGGGAGGCCGGTATGCCCGTCGATTTTCTGACCACTGAGCAGGAACTGAATTATGGTCGCTATGTTGCAGAACCCAATGACGTGCAGCTGGCGCGCTATTTTCATCTTGATGAGCGGGATCTTGCCTTCATTAACCAGCGGCGGGGAAGGCATAACCGGCTGGGAATTGCGCTTCAGCTCACCACCGCCCGTTTTCTGGGCACCTTTCTGACAGACTTAACCCGGGTTCTGCCAGGTGTTCAGCAATTTGTCGCGGTGCAGCTTAATATTCGCCGTCCGGAAGTCCTTACCCGCTACGCAGAACGGGTTACCACCCTCAGAGAGCATACTGCGCTGATTAAGGAATATTACGGTTACCATGAATTTGGCGATTTCCCCTGGTCTTTCCGCCTGAAGCGCCTGCTGTACACCCGCGCATGGCTCAGTAATGAGCGACCCGGCCTTATGTTTGATTTTGCCACCGCGTGGCTGCTTCAGAATAAGGTCCTGCTGCCCGGAGCAACCACACTTGTACGTCTCGTCAGTGAAATACGCGAACGGGCAAATCAGCGGCTGTGGAAGAAACTGGCCGCGTTGCCGGACAGCTGGCAGACCGCCCGCGTGACGGAGCTTCTGGACATTCCTGAGGGGCAGCGTACTTCACCGCTGGAGCAACTGAAAAAGGGACCGGTCACCGTCAGCGGCCCGGCATTTACCGAAGCGCTGGAGCGATATATCCGGCTGCGAAACCTGGAATTTTCCCGACTGAATTTTACCGGTCTGCCTGCTATACAACTGCGTAATTTGGCCCGTTACGCAGGCATGGCGTCGGTAAAATATATCGCGCGAATGCCACAGCAGAGAAAACTGGCCGTACTCACAGCATTCGTTAAAGCGCAGGAGACTGCGGCGCTGGATGAGGCCGTTGATGTGCTCGATATGCTGATACTGGATATCACTCGTGCGGCGAAGAAAACGGGGCAGAAAAAACGGCTCAGGACGCTTAAAGATCTTGATCGTGCTGCGCTAATATTGGCGCGGGCATGTTCATTGTTGCTGGATGAACAGGCTGACGATGCTGAACTGAGGGAGACCATATTCAACAGCATACCGAAAAGCAGGCTGGCAGAATCCGTCAGCAAGGTAAATGAGCTGGCCCGGCCTCAGAACAACAATTTCCATGACGAAATGGTGGAGCAGTACGGGCGGGTAAAGCGCTTTCTTCCGGCGGTATTGCGCGACCTGCATTTCCAGGCAGCGCCAGCCGGAGAACATACGTTGTCCGCCATTCATTATCTGACCGAACTGAACGGCTCGAAAAAGCGCATCCTGGACAATGCGCCTGAACATATTATTACCGGCCCCTGGAAACGCCTGGTATACGATGCGGAGGGCCGGATACAGCGTGCCGGTTACTCGCTTTGTCTGCTGGAGCGCCTTCAGGATGCACTACGTCGAAGGGACATCTGGCTCGAAAACAGCGATCGCTGGGGAAATCCCCGCGAGAAGCTGTTGCAGGGGGAAGAATGGCAGGCTCAGCGGGTCCCCGTTTGCCGGGCGCTGGGACATCCCACTGATGGACATAAAGGCGTGCAACAGTTGGCGGTCCAGCTAGATGAAACCTGGAAAACCGTCGCATCCCGCTTTGAAGGAAATGCGGAGGTTCATATTTGCCATGACGGTAAACATCCTTCCCTGACTATCAGCAGCCTGGAGAAACTGGAGGAGCCACCATCGTTGCATCGTCTCAACAGTCGGGTAAGGCTGCTACTCCCGCCAGTAGATTTGACGGAACTGTTGCTTGAAATAGATGCCAGAACGGGATTTACACGTGAGTTTACGCATGTCAGTGAATCCGGGGCCCGGGCACAGGATCTGCACATCAGCCTGTGCGCGGTCCTGATGGCAGAGGCCTGCAATATCGGGCTGGAACCGCTGATAAAGCACAATATACCGGCGCTGACGCGCCACCGGCTTAGCTGGGTAAAACAGAATTACCTCCGGGCAGAAACGCTGGTCAGCGCCAATGCCCGCCTGGTTGATTTTCAGTCCACACTGGAGCTTGCTGGCCGCTGGGGTGGTGGCGAAGTGGCTTCAGCTGATGGCATGCGCTTTGTCACGCCGGTGAAAACCGTCAATTCAGGACCTAACAGAAAATATTTTGGTTCCGGACGTGGCATCACCTGGTACAACTTCGTCTCTGATCAGTACTCTGGATTCCACGGCATCGTTGTCCCCGGCACATTACGAGATTCCATTTTTGTGCTGGAAGGCCTTCTGGAGCAGCAGACAGGGCTGAATCCGGTTGAGATCATGACAGACACAGCCGGTACCAGCGACATTATTTTTGGCCTCTTCTGGCTGCTGGGATACCAGTTTTCCCCCCGGCTTGCCGATGCCGGTGAAGCGGTATTCTGGCGAGTGGATAAATCGGCAAATTACGGTGCACTGGACGAACTGGCACGTGGTTGTGCCGATCTGTCGAAAGCCGAGGATCAGTGGGATGAGATGATGCGAACCGCCGGTTCGCTGAAACTGGGCACCATTCATGCTTCAGAACTCATTCGCTCTTTGCTGAAAAGCTCGCGCCCATCAGGGCTGGCACAGGCGATCATGGAAGTGGGGCGCGTCAACAAGACGCTGTACCTTCTTAATTATATTGATGATGAGGATTATCGTCGGCGGATCCTGACGCAGCTAAACCGGGGGGAAGGCCGCCATGCTGTGGCGAGGGCGATCTGCTACGGGCAGCGCGGTGAGATCAGAAAGCGCTATCGTGAAGGTCAGGAAGATCAGCTGGGGGCACTGGGCCTGGTCACTAACGCAGTGGTACTGTGGAACACACTTTATATGCAGGAAGCCCTGAGCTGGATACGCAGTAATGGAGAAGAAATCGGGGTTGAAGATATCGCCCGGTTGTCCCCACTGATGCACGGGCATATCAATATGCTGGGGCATTATACGTTTACGCTACCGGAGGATATTTTGAAGGGGGAACTGAGAGAACTAAATTTCAATTTAAACAATGAATTAACTTCTTAGCGTACGTTTTCGTTCCATTGGCCCTCAAACCCCGAAAGTGAGGGAGCCACGGTTGATGAGAGCTTTGTTGTAGGTGGACCAGTTGGTG
>ENA-OWPF01000789-OWPF01000789.1-human-gut-metagenome-genome-assembly--contig:-NODE-789-length-32898-cov-6.082392_pt1 | contig 32898 bp, 32 predicted proteins | sample MGYA00248261_ERZ651840 | MGnify/ENA primary metagenome ERZ651840 (study PRJEB26924, sample SAMEA4378268) | human gut metagenome | biome: human gut; feature: human-associated habitat; material: faeces... | reverse complement strand
GGAAAATAATTGAATACTTTGTATAATATAATTAAGTTCACAATTGTTATATAATGTGAAGTGAAGATATTATTAATATTATATATAAATAGAAATTTTTAGAGGTGATAAAGTGATTGGAATAAATGATGCTTGTGAAATATTGAGTTGGGCATATAATAATAATATAGAAATATGGTTAGATGGTGGTTGGGGTGTAGATGCTTTACTTGGAAAAGAAACACGTCAGCATAATGACATTGATTTATTTGTAGAAGAAAAAAACTATAATAAATTTATTGAAATAATTAAAAATAAAGGATTTAATGAAATTGTAGTGGAGTATACAAGTGAAGTACATACTATTTGGTCTGATAATAAATTACGAATTATTGATTTACATATGTTTAAAGATAACTGTGATGGAACCATATGTTATGAAGGCGAAGTTTTTCAAAAAAATATATTCGATGGTGTTGGAAAAATAGGAAATATTATGGTTTCTTGTATAAATGCTAAAAATCAAGTCTTATTTCACTTAGGGTATGAATTTGGAGAAAGTGATATTCATGATGTAAAATTATTATGTAAAGAATTTAACATTCCAATACCTAAAGAATATGAAAATTTTTAAATTAGCGATAAATTATAATCTGTAGATTTAATAATATTACTATATCACGAAGAATTTATAATAAGTCATAAAAACAACCACATCTTATAATTCAATGTATTGAAAAGTCTAAGGCGTGGTTGTTTTTATGTCATATCTATCACGAAGATGGCTAACATAGCCTATTAATAAATATACTAGGTATACTTATCGAAGCGCCCATTGTAGAGGTATATGTGTATATTCCTGTACTTGTTCCATAAACTGTTATATAGTCATTTTCTAATATTCTGCCTTCGCTTAATATGTCTTCAGTAGCTGTTAGAAATAATATATTGTCGTAATTTCCATTTACGGCTAACCTCATAACAACCAAATCACTATCTTCCATAACCTGTATTACTTCACCTTTAAATTTACACTTTTTACCCATATAGTCGTCAGGTGTTCTAGCCAATTGGTTATATGTTATTCCAGTGTCAAATCCTTGTTTTTCCTTAGCTTCTTGTTCTGCCTTGGCTTTAGCTTCTGCTTCCTCTTTAGCTTTTCTTTCAGCTTCTTCTTTCTCAGCTTTTTCTTTAGCGAGTCTTTCTTCTTCAGCTTTTCGTTCTTCTTCTTTCATTTCAAACCACGGAGAAGCTTCCTCAACTTTACCTTCTAATTGTTTATTTTTAATTTCTAATTGTGTATTTTCAGTTTTTAATTCCTTATTACTAGTTTCTAATGTTTTATTTTCTTGTTCTAATTTAATGACTTTATTTTGTAATTCTTCAACTTCACTATTTCCACAACCTACAACAGACACACTTATTAAACCACTTAGAACTAAAGCTGATAATTTCCTATGCATAAATATAGCCCTCCTTTGAAATAGTTATATACTCTATATTATTTAAGTGTTAATAAATAGTGCTAGGATAAAATTTTGAGTTGAGTGTATTAGACTACTATATTAATATACTAAAAAATAACTTGATCTAATTATAAAAGTAGGGGATATGGTTCAGAGAACTATATCTTATCTAAACTATGGCTATATCCTTAAGAAAAATAACTAGTATACATTCTGAAAATATATAGGGGGGGAACATTTTTTATAATCATCAATATAAGGTATTCGTTTAGGGCGTGTTTGTGTCGGATTTATAATAAATACAATGGAAAAACTTGATAATGTTCGTTATAAATAGTATAATAATTTTAGAACACTAATTCGAGTAAGTTTAAAATATCAAACGGATAAAATAATAAATTAATATATAAAAATGGACAAGGAAGTGTTTTTTATGAAAAAAGAATTCACAATAGAAGATTTTAAAAATATAGACTTCAGCAGAGGAGTAAAGGTAGGGTATATAAGAGTAAGTACATATGAACAAAACCCTGCTCGACAAGAGGTACTAATGCAAGAATTAGGAGTTGAAAAATTGTTCTTAGATAAATTAAGTGGAAAGAATACTAAAAGACCTCAACTTCAAGCTATGTTAGAGTACGTCAGAGAAGGTGATACTGTTGTTATAGAATCACTTAGTAGATTAGGTAGAAGTGTAAAGGATCTAATAGAAATCAATGAGGAATTAACTAAAAAAGGTGTAGCCTTGGAAAGTAAGAAAGAAAAAATTGAGACTTTAACTGCTTCTGGTAGATTAATGTTTAACGTTATTGCAAGTATTGCCCAATTTGAAAGAGAGATCATGTTAGAGCGTCAAAGGGAAGGAATTGCTATAGCTAAGGCTGCTGGTAAATACAAAGGGAGAAAAGAAATTGCAAAACCTGAAAATTGGGATGAAGTAATAAGTAGATGGAAAGTAAGAGAAATCACATCTAGAAAGGCTATGGAAGAGTTAGGATTGAAAAGAACTACATTCTACAAGTTATTAAAAAATAAAAGTTAATAGTCCAATTTAATATAAATATTGACTTATTTTCAAAAAAAATATAAGATTTAAATATTAAAACAAATATACATAAATTGCAAAAAGACAAAAAAATAAAACTCCAGGTCTGCCAACCCAGAGTTTTAATATAAACAAAAAGTTAAGAATCACACAACCAACTTTTTGTCCGTTCACAAATTATAATTAGATAATACCAAAACTATTAAAAAAATGCAAGATGTTAACTAAAATAATATCTTGAAAAATTCGACAAAAACCGACAAAAATATTTTGAATCTAATTTTACGGATAAGCTGAGTGTGATTTTATACAACTTTTAAATACATACTTGGTTTTTTTGCGTTCAATTGGAGGATAACATGAGCATAAAGAAATTAACTGAAAAAGAATTAGTTCAACAAACAGAAGAACAAGTTAAGTTCTTAACTACAATATACCCAAATCTAGTTGAGGATACATTCCAAGAATGTTGTATCGAAATTAGACCTATAAAGAGATTAAAGGATCTTGAATATACAAGAAGTCTAAATATATGGAGATTAGATAATAAAGGGATAGAACAATTACTAGACTTTAATAAAAAGGTGAATGGTAAGGAGTTTTGTGTTTATTACTCTTCATTTGCACTTAATTACGATATAAAATCTGAAGGCTATCAAATAGGAAAAGTAAACAATGAAAATGCTAGATATACGACTATACTGCCGCTAGATTTTGATGAACAGAGCTTAACTGAAATAACGAAACAGTTAGATATATTAAGAAGTCTAGATATAGAATTTATAACTGTATTCACAGGAAATGGAATACAAGCATTAATATTATTAAATAAAAAAGTATATGATACAAAAATATTAAAAAAATGGACAACCCTACTTATATCAAAAGGATTTCGAGTTGATGATTCTATAGTTGATTGTGCAAGAGTATTGAGATTACCCTACACATTTAACTGTAAGCAGTTTGATATAAATAATAAAAAATATAGCCATGATGCGATAGAAATTGCAACAGAAGTTTGGGAATGGACAGAAAAAAGATATGATATTTTAGATATATTTAATAAAATACAAACACTACCTAGCATTATTCCTTCAACGAAAGAAGAAATAGAAGAATTAAAGGAATTAGAAACAGTTAAAAAAGTTGAATTTGAAGAAAATAGTATTAAGGATATATCTACTAATAAGAAAAAAGAAAAAATAAATGAAATATTTGAAGTTGTAAAATCAGATATAGAAGTTGTTAAGGATCAGTATAAGTATATTAATATAAAACAGATACCTGATGCAGTTGTAAATATGTTATATAAAACACCAGAAGGATTAAGAAACGACACACTGCTTTTCTTAGTTCCATATTTACGCAACACATTGAAATTATCAGAAAAACAAGTTATAGAAACTATTAAAGTTTGGGGAAGTAGATGTACAACTCCATACACATCTGATTTTGCAGAAGATGAAGCAAAAAGAATACTTAATTATAAAAGTCAATACAAATATGGAAAATATACAGATAACATGCAAAAAGCATTTGGACCATTGGAAATACATATTTACAAAAAAAATAATACAGTTGAAATATATAATGACATCTTTGACAATGGTGGGATAATTAAAATATCAGATGCTGCTTTTAAAATATATTTACACTTAGAATTAAATAAAGATAAAAAAGAATCTTATACTATAAAAGAAATCGAAGAACTAACGTCTATACCTTCTGTAACAATAAGGAGGAATATAAAAGATTTAATTAGATATGGATATATAAGGAGAAAAACAACCTATAAGAAGAATAAAGAAAGTTATTTATATAGTTTGAGTGAATATCGAAGTAGAGCAACAGGTGTAACTATTTTTAATAAAGCTACATTAAAGCTTATGCTTATGGATTTGACAGATGGGGAAATAAAACTATATGCATACTTGTATAGGATGTTAAATGAAAAATTAGAAGTTACAGCTAGTCAAAAATACTTATCGTCAAAAATAGGTAAATCTCAACCGAGAATCTCGTGCATGACGACTGAGTTAGGAGAAAAAGATTATCTAAATAAAACAACTTTAAGATACAAAGGTGATAAATTACCTCATTGTATATATAATATAGGAATTTAAGAAGTAGTAAATTTTACTGCTTCTTTTTTAAAATGATCAAAAATGAATACGTTAATACTATTAAAAAAAGCTAAAAATATAAGAAATTTTTAAAATGATCAAAAATGAATACGTTAATACTATTAAAAAAAGGCTAAAAATACAGGAGTATTTTTTAAAATGATCAAAAATGAATAGAAACAAAATTAACAGAGGGGGAGAGAGAGAGGAGAGGGATATATAAATATATTATATATATTTATTATATTTATATATAATATCATCTATCAAAATCAAACATCTGGAGGATGCGTAGTGTTTTTAAATTTTAATACAAAGAAAGATAAAGATCTAATAGTTTTGAACTATTACATAGAACAAAATGTACAAGGAAACTTATTGAATCTATCAGCATCAATAGTAGCTGAAGAACTGGGAATAGATAGAACGAAGGCCCATAGACTTATAAAAAAACTTGAAGATTTAGAAATCATTAAATGCACCAAAAAAGGAACTGGCGGAAGTGTTTTATCTACGTATGAATATGTTTATGCAACAGACAATGAAATTGGTAACAAGAGTGATTTTAAGGAATGTAGGACTAACTATGAAACAGTTTGTGAAATGGAAAGTTCAACAGGAACAGCTCTTGAATTAAATACATATGGAAAGATATATAAAGCAGTCCATGAAGGAGCAACAAAAGTCCAATTGAAAGAATTACAGGAGATTGAAGGACTTAATAAGATACATATAGATCTCTTTGAATATCTTTTAACTACACAAAAGGATGATGATTCTATAAAAAGTAAATATAAATACTTTATAAAAACAATTGAAAATGCAATAAGAGATAAAATATATACATTGCATCAGTATAAAGAGGATCAATCTAAGAGATTTAAGACGAGAAATAATGAGATATCAAATAATAACTTCAATTACATGGATAATTCTCAAGAAGATGATTTTGAGTTATTAGCAAGACTGACTAGAGAAAGATAATAAAAAATAGCTACGTAATTTATCTAATTACATAGCTATTTTTTATGTTTATATATTTTATTAAAGTAATGCACTAACACTCATTAAATCTTGAATCATATTAAATGATTTGTAGAGATACACTAGTCCCACAATCATAAAAATATAGCTAACTACTTCTAAAAATAAAAAATTAAAATTGTTAAATTCACAAGTCTCAAAAAATAAAATTCCTATTAAGAGAATTGAACCACCCAATACTAAATAATAAATAATATTATACATTTTAGATAACCTCCGGTGCTTAATATAACTGGTACAGTATACCATTATATGTAAAATAATGAAATATTTAACTATTAAATAAGAGATGAAATTCGTATGAGGAACAGTTTTATCGTTGCGAAGAAGAATGAATCAAACTTGAGTTGGTACTCATAAACTTTTGGACATGATGAAGTGAGTCAGACAGTGCATTTGAATTAACTAGGTTACATAATAAAATTAATTATAAAATATTTAAAGCTAGAAGTTATATTAAATAAAATAGTACGAATATATCAAGAAACGCTTTTAAGTATGCCAGGAACGTTTTTATAAAACACAGGATAAAATATATGGCTTGTATATAAAAAAGCTGTTACAAAGGCAAAAGAGAAACAGATGTCTGGCCGACGGCGAAAGCCGCTATTTATATATTTTCCATTGAGCAAAGAGCGGCTCAAGCTAAAATACATAAATAACGCCTTGTTAAAAAAATTAAAAGGGATAGTGCATAAAAAACTTGATTATATATTTATTTACAGATATAATTAAATTAAAGGTAAACGTAAGTAAACTTTAGTAAAATGATAAAAAACATTGAAATTTAAGTATTTTATTTAAAGTAAACGCAAGTTTACTTAGTTAAATATTAAAAAAACGTTGAAATTTAAACAATTTACATAAAGTAAACCTAGGTTTACTAAAGAGGAGGTCGTTCAAAAATGGAAAAAACAACAACTGAAATAGAGAATCCAGAGGTGGCCGATAAGATGGTTAAGTTAAGACCGAGCCAAAAACAGCTACTAGAAGGGATGAAATTAGCAAATAAGGAATCTCTAGCGGATGTACTTGATAGAATTTTAGAAGAAAAAGAAGAGTTAGCTAAAAAAGTTGAAGAAAAATTTAATAAATCAGCTATAAAAAAGCATAATGAATCTATAAAAAATTATATGGAAAGAATTTTAGCTATAAATGAAGATATAGAGCGACAAGCTAAAGATATGATAGAAATGGAAGTTCAAAAATATGTTGGCTTAGCTGAAAAAGTAGAAGAGGATTTGATAGATCTAGCTAATATAAATTACGACTTAGAAGAAATTAGATTAGAATATGACAAGCTTAAAGAAAAGTCAGATAATCTAGAACAAAAACTTCAACAAGAAGAAAAAATAAATGAAGAACTAAAAACTGCTAATTCTAATTTAGGCAAAGAAAAAACTGAACTTACTAAGAAGTTTAATGATGCTATGCTAAAGGTGACTGAATATCAAAAAGAAAATACTAATCTTAAAGGTAAAATTAATGATAAAAATAATGAAATAACAACGCTTAAAAATGATATTAATAATTTAAATACTACTATCAGTACGAAAGATTCTAAAATAGATAGTTTAACTGAAATGAATAAAACTTTAAATGCTGATAAAACATACTTACAAGAAACATTAAATACTGCTAATGAATCTATAGCTAAGAAAGATGAGAAAATTACGAATATGTCTGATCATCAGCAGTCATTAACTGAAAAAATAAGTACTTTAGAAGAAGATTTAAGAAAATCTCAAAAAGAACATTTAGAGTTGAAAAATGTGTACGAGGCAATGAAAAAAGATAATGAACTTAAAGTTCTTGAGTTAGAAAGTAAAATAAAAGAATTAAATGAGGAAGCAGAAAAATTAAATGAAAACATCTCTAATTTAAATAAGGATATAGAAAACAAGGATACTGAGATATTTAATTTAAATAAAGATATAGAAGGTAAGGGTGCTGAAATAAAAGAACTGAATACTAATTTAAAAACAAAGAAAGATTAAAATCAAGAGTTACTACAAACTATAAAAAGAAAAGATGAAGAGATTGAAACGTTAAAAAAAGAATATGAGAAGTTAGAAAAATCTATTAAAAAACCAAAAGATGAAAAAACTATTGATGAATTAATAGATGAAAATAGGCTTGCAAATAAAACAATAAAAGGATTTTAATAAATACAAAAGAACTACTTTAGTATGATACATAAGTAGTTCTTTTGTATTTTACGATAAAACTACTTATGTAATGATGATTTTAAGAGGGGCAGGAGGCGTTTTAAGTGGAGCAAGGGGCAATTGTATCTATAACTAAAGAAATGTTCTTAGAAATGAAAATACAAGATAAAATAGAGTATCTGAATGAAAAATTACAAGAAGGTATGAATGTAACTGAAATTAGAGCTGAGTTAGGTATCGGTGAAAAGAAATTACGAAAATTATTAAAAGAAAATGGATATAAATTTAATCAAAAGACTAAAAGATACGAAAGTAGTTCAAAAGTAAATTACAAAGATAGTGCAGAAGTAAATTATAAAAGTAGTGCAGTTGTAAATATTGATCAAAATAAATCTAGTGATACAGATGTAGTTGATATAGATAATAAACTATTATTAAAAATTATTAATGAATTGAATGACGTGAAACAAATGAATACAAAAGTAGTTGAAATGTATGAGTGGTATGAAAAACAAATAAATGTAATAGAGCCTCAGCAATTAATAATTAATAGTAGGGAAAACAACTCAACCACTGTAAAATCCTATAAAGTTTACTGTGAAACTGAGAGGGCATTTCAAAGTCTTTGTAAGAAATATTCACACTTAAAGGTCCAGGATCTTATAAGTAAAGCACTAGATGAGTTCGTAGAAAAATATAAATAATATATACACGTGAAAGTGGTTTAATTTATGAGAAGTTAGACCACTTTTTTATTAATAAAAAATGAATCATATTTTTATTGATAATATTAATAAAGTTTTTAATGAATAATTTAATAAAAAAATGTTTAATAATTGAGATAAATTTAAAAATGTTATAAACTATACTTTAAAGACAAAATCAATAAGGAGCATTTAAAATGAGAAAAGTACTTAGTTTTACTAATGCTAAGGGTGGCGTTGGCAAAAGTCATATGAACTACTTAGTTGCATTAGAAATTGCCGATAGGCTAGAAAAAGAAAATTTAAATGATAAAAGAGTTCTATTAATTGATGGTGATGAGCAGATGGATATAACTGAAAATATACTATCAAAAGATCATGGCCTACCAACTATGGCGGAAGCCCTATGCTGGGAGGGTGGAAAAGGATTAGATCCTGAGAATGTTATAGTTAAATCTCCGATTGCAGAGTTTCCTAGATTAGACTTTATACCAGCAGGGAAACAAATAGCAATAATACCAGAATTATTAGCTGATGTTATGGGGAAAGAGAAGAAAATGAGAGTATGGTTAAGAAAACATAAAGACTTTTTTGAACAATATTCTCATATATTAATTGATATTTCACCAACGAAAACACTGTTTAATAGGATGATAACATTCTCTTTAGATAGTTTAATAATGCCGCTGCAGTGGGAAACATTAAGAAGTATAGAGGCTAGCAAAAAACTTTTAAATCAATATCACGATGATATGGACAATTTAGAAATAGATGAAAGAGCAAAGATAGTAGCATTTATAAATTTACATAAAACTCAAAGAACTAGCGTATCTAAGGAATTTGAAAGAGCGTTGGATGAAGAATTAGAAGTTAAAAATATGATGATTAACTCAGTTATAAGTGATAGTGCTGTTGTTAAACAGTCATTTATCAATAAAACTACAATCGCAAAATATACAGATACAGCAAGAGTTAATACTAAATGTAAAGAACAATTCAATGATTTTATACAAGAATTAACTGATATGGAGGTATTGTAATGTCAAAATTTACTTTTGGTGGAAATAATACTCAAGAAATGTTAGCAAATGCTAAAGGGCAAAGTACAGAAAAGAAACTTTCAAAATTAGAAAAAATGGCTAAGGAAAAATCTAAAAATAAAAAAACTAGACACAGTTTATATATAGATGAAGAGATTATGGCTAAATTATATACAGTATCGATGAAAACGGGCGTAAGTGTAAATGATATGATTCTGAGTCTGATTGAAGATGAAGTGAAAGATGTTGTTATAGATGAAGAAAAAGTAGTTGAGTACAAATATAAAAATAAGGCAAAAGGTAATCGATTAAGAAAAAATACAGAAGATGAAGTTGATACAAAAACTATAAATAAAACTAATGATTAATAAAATGAATCATATTTTTAATAAAAATATTAATAAAATAACAGGAGAAGTAATATGGAAAATGAAGTAATGTTAACTCCAAACCAAGTATCTGAGCGACTTGGAGTATCTTTAAGAACTTTATACACTTGGGAAAAAGAAGGTGTTCTAGTGCCTTACAAAAGACCAGGAGTGAAAGGTAGAAAGTTTTATAGTGAATCTCAAATAGAAGAGTTCTGGAAGAATATAGAGCAAGAAAGATTAAATAGAATCGCTAGAGGAAAGAAGATAGCGGAGCAAAAGAAGGCTGAAAAAGAAAGACTTAAATTAGAGAAGAAAGAAATGAAAAAAGCATAATTTATGACTAATCTTATTGTCATATAACGATAAAAAAAGCATCCACCTCTGGATGCCTTTTTTTTAAAAGTTAAAGTTAAAAGTTATTGGAAATTCAAAAAATGAAAAAACATTAATTAAATTTTCAATTACAATCTTATTCTAACACTTGAAAATACTTAATTCAATGAAAAAAATATAAAAAAATAATTTTTTTTGAATTTTGACTTGCAAAATTATGGAAAAGAGTGTAATATATAGTTATCGGAAGAAATCGGAAGTAAAAACTTATTCTTTAAGTTTTAATCGGAAGAAATCGGAAGTAAAAAATAAATTGGAGGTGCTTAATATGGAATTTGTAAAAGTAATTCAAGCAATATTAAAAGATGTTCAGTTATGGTTAACATCTTTAATCGGAGGAGTTACTGTTGCTAAAGTGCTACTACTAGCAGTAAAACATCAAGCAGGTGATGGCATGGAGAAAGAGCAAGCGGTTAGAGAAATTAAAAAATCTATAACAATGTGTGCTGGAGCATTCTTCTTAGTATGGTTTGTAACATACTTAATGGGTAAAGTACAAGGTTTAGTATAATTTTTTAAAAGTAAGGAGAAAAGTGAATATGAGTAGTATGATTGGAGACGCAATTTCAAGTGCGATAATTACATTCCTAAGCGGAATAGCAAATGAATTTCTAGGGCATGCAATGGATATGCTAACTAACTTCCTTCTGAAGTTCAGTGATATAAACCAATTTATTAATGTAAATGCATTTTTGGTTTATAGTCAAACTCTCGCAGGTATAGTTCTTGTAACTGCTGTTGTATGGGAGGCTTTCAAGGCTAATTCCTCGGATGTATTTAGTTCTTCAAATCACTCTGTATCAATGCTAGCAAGTAAATCAATAGCAGCAGCAATAGGTATCTATCTATTACCATGGTCGGTTATAAATATACTAATGCCACTTAATGAAGCACTTGTAAAAGTTATCACTCACATTGGTAAAAATTACACTCTTGAAGATGGTGTAATACTAGCCTTTGAAACTTTATTAAGTGAAGGTATAGTAATTGTTCTAGGTATTTTAGTATTGTCAATTGGTTTCGTATTATTAGGGATTATATCAGCAATAAGATTTATAGATATAATAATCAGCATAATAATTAGCCCATTCGTAGCTATATCTTTAGTTGGAGACGGTGATGGAGTAGTTAATTGGTGCAAAGATATATTTTGCATTGTATTTTCGCAGAGTGTCTTAATATTACTATTGCAATTGCTTTTAAAAATTATGGCAGATAATCAAAATCTTGTAGGTATCTTATTATCTATAGGATGTATGGCGGTTATGCTGAGAGGTCCACAAGTGCTTAGAAATTATGTATATAAAACTGGTACAGGTGGCGGAGTAACTGGATTAGCAAGTGTAGTTGCTATGAAATCAACAGTTGGCTCATTAAAAAAACCTTAAAAGTTAAAAAAGTTAAAAGTTGAAAGTTAAATTATTGGAGGTTTTGTAAAATGAAAGAAAAGAGAGAACTCCCTAGGAATGTAGATGGAAGTTTTAAAGTTTTTTCAGTTATGCCTTTAAAGAATTTTTTAATTGCAGCGCCAATAGTAACAACGTTAGGAGGGCTGGTGCTTTATAAGCCCAACCCTCTTTCGTTGTTTGTATGTGGAATAGGAGCATCTGCAACAGTTGTGTTAGGATGCGAATTTCAAGGCGAGACAGGTTATGAAATCATAAAGAGCATATTTGAATATGAGAAAAACGGAGACGTTACATTTGATAGAAGTACAGAATTAGTACCAATACAAAGACGATTCATTAATAGGGAGGTAAATAAATAATGATAAATTTAAAAGGTTTTATAAATAAAGATATGGCTAAAGATCCAAATAAACTATTTGATTTACAAATAGATACTATAGAAAATGATCTATTGGTCCAAGGGAATAAATATAAGATGATATTAAAAGTTTCTCCAATAAACGGAGAACTGCTTAACTCGGAGGCATTAGAGCAAATAACACAGGCTTTACAAGGCGCTCTTAGCAGTTTTGGGGAGAGAAAAGGTATATACATATTATCTGAAAGAGTTGATATAAGTGACAATATTAAAAATATAGATGCTAAATTAGAAACTTTAAATGATAGTTTTAAGATAGGCAAGTTAAAGATGCAAAAACAACACCTATTTGAATTATCTGAGAAAATAAAAAATGTACTTAATTTTTACTTTGTAATAGAGCATTACAATAAGAATACTGATTCAGCACTTGCAGTTTTAAATGATAGATTATCTATTGTAAGAAACCAATTAGAAGGTGTTGGAATGGCAGTTGATCAGTTAAATACAATAGAAATTAAGCAGTTATTATATGCAAAGATGAATCCAGAAGGAAGTATTATAAATCCTTTCAGACGTAGTTTTGAACTAGAAAATATATATCCTGATTCAGCTACTATTTTAAAGGATGGTAGACATCTTCAAATTGAAAATACATTATATAGACACTTTGCAATTACAAAGTATCCTCTAAAAGTTGATAAATATAGATGGCTAAATAAAATCTTTAATATAAATGAAAATGTTGCAATAGCAATAGTCATGGACCCAAAAAATCCGGCAACGATAACTAAGCAATTATCAAGAGCAGTGGCAGAGTGTGAGGCTAAGGAGAATTGCGCTAAGAATGAAGAAATGAGAATTAAATATAGAAATGAAAAAGAAAGTGCTACGGCTATGATAGAGCGTCTATCAGGTGAAAATTCAAGTTTATATGATACTTCTATATTGATTTCAGTTGGAGGAAATAATGAGGAAGAATTAGAAACTAATTGTAATATAGTACGTTCTAAAATTGCATCATCATTCTTACAAGCAACTGAAATTATGAGAAAAGGATTTGAGCCATATATAGCAATAGCACTTCCAATATTAGCAAATAACAGGGTTACAGAATTATATAAATGGAATATGTTAAGTGATGATATAGCAAGTATAATACCATTTGATTCATCTGAGTATTGTGAAAAAAGCGGTGTTATAGTAGGAGAAAATGAGATATCTAATGGACTTGTAATAGTTGATTATAGAAATAAGATATATAACAATGCTAATATGGCAGTTCTAGCGGAGGCTGGAGCAGGTAAAACATTCTTCTTAATGACAGATATTTTAAGGGGAATACCTTATACTGATTACACAATAGTATTTGATATAAAAGGAGATATGAACTTTGGATTTGGAGAGAGATATTCATTTTCTCCAACTTCAAATATAGTTGTCAATCCATTCCACATAAGAACTGCGGTAGCAGAACAAGGCGGAGTACAAATAGCAAAAGATATATTAGTTCAAAAATGTATGGATCTTATAACGTTCTTTAGATGGATTATTCCTGATATGAATGCAATAGAAGAATCTGTATTAGATAGAATATTAACTAAAACTTATGAGAAATGTGGGCTTACGTATGAGAGCGCAGTATTACCTAAGAAGTTTTCGACATTCAGTGATATGGATAAAGTAATGAAAGAAGAATTAAAAAATGCAAAATCTAGCGTAGAGCAAGAGATAATAATGAAATTCCAATTATCATTAGCTCCATACATAAACGGGAATTACTCTAAAATGTTTAATGGACAAACTAACTGGGATTTTAATAAATTTACAACTTTTGATTTATCTAACGTTAATGAAACCGTTGCAAAACCTTTGTATGACATACTACTAAAGGATGTCTGGAACTTCTGTAGAGAAAGTGGAACAGTTAATCCAAAGTTAAAAAATATATACATAGATGAATGTCACGTATTTGCTGATCCTAAAAATCCTCAAACCTTAGAGTTTATATCAAGTAAACTAGCAAAACAAGGTAGAGGATTTGGTGTAAGGCTAGTAACAGCAACTCAAAATATACCTGATTTCTTATCTATACCAAAGTATGGTCAAGCGATACTAGATAATAGTTTCTTTAAACTGTTCATGAGGATGGGACAATCTGATATACCTGTAATTCAGGAGTTATTTAATTTTACAGAATCAGAGTTAAAAATATTAAAAGGATCTATAGTGCAACGTGGTCGAGGTGTTAAAGGTAAAGGGCTATTATTAGTAGGCGGATCCCACAAGATAGCAATACAGACAATAGCAAGCAAGGAAGAATTAGAAATAATAGACCCAAGACAATATAACGAAAGATATGCTGAGGAGGTGTTAGCATATGCTTAAAGCAAAATTAGCACTTTTAGCAGCAAAGAATTGGAAGAAGATAGTCCCTATTGCATTAGGGATTCTATTCTTCCCATTCCTTATAATAGTTTTAATGGTATCTATGACAAGTACAGTAACGATAGAGGATGATAAAGCGGCTTTATATATGGACATATCGGAAGAAATCGGAAATAAATATGATGTTTATATTGATTATACTCAGTTAGTTGGAATAGATGCAGTTAGATATGCTCAAGATTTTTCTCAAGCAACAGATGCAACTATAAAAGAATTGGCTGAAAAGTTTGTAAAAGTTGAAAATGAAGAAGAAGGAACTTACTCAACTAAAACTATTGAAGAAGTATGTAAAGAATTAGGATTTAGCGAAACAGATATTGAATTAGCAATAGAACTAGCCAGTAAGGCCTTAGAGTTACTTGGTAGTGGATACACTGAGTTCACAGGATCGCAAAATGAGTTTATTGAAAGTTTAATACCAGGAGCAAGAGAAAGTTTTGAAAAATACAAGGTATACCCATCTCTAATTATAGCCCAGGCGATCCATGAGTCTGGTTGGGGTAAATCAGGATTAGCACAAAAAGGTAACAATCTATTTGGTATAAAAGCAGATAGCCGTTGGCAAGGTCCTAAGATAAATATGAGAACAGCAGAATATAAAAATGGAAAAAAATATTATATAAATGCAGACTTTAGAAAGTATAAAAGTTTTAGTGAATCTGTAGCAGACCATGCTAAATTCCTAAGTGATAATCCAAGATATACTAAATATGGAGTATTTACCGCTAAAACATATGCAGAACAAGCGAAAGCAATACAAAGAGCAGGATATGCAACAGACCCAAAATACGCTGAAAAAGTTATATCTACGATAAAGGCTTATGATTTAGCACGATTTGATGCACCTGACTTTTCAATGGATAGCCCAAGTATTAACGACCTTCAGTATCTACCTGGCGGAGCCAATATACCTTTAATGCTTCAAACAGATCCTAAATGGGCAAACAAACCGTATGGAAGTAGTACTATAAAAGTTAGTGGTTGTGGTACAACATCTGTAGCAATGGTGGTTAGTGGACTTACAGGAAAGACAGTAACTCCAGTTGAGGTTTCGGACTGGGCAGGACCTAGGTACTATGTAAAAGGAGCAGGGAGTTCATGGAGTTTATTTGATGGAGTTGCAAAGAAATGGGGATTAAAAGTAAGTCAAATAAGTAAGAGAAATCCTCAAGCGATATTAAATAACCTGAAAAAAGGAAATCCAATCATAGTATCTATGGGAAGAGGAGATTTCACAAGAACAGGCCATTTCATTGTTTTAAGAGGAGTAGATTCAAATGGAAAGGTTTTAGTAAATGACCCAAACAGTGCTAAAAGATCACAAAAGAGTTGGGATTTATCAACTATAATAAGTCAAAGTTCTAAAAAGGGAAATTCACCATTTTGGGTGTTTTCTAAATAAGGAGGCATAAAAGTATGGATAAGACTAATAAAAGCCGAATATGGCTACTAGGAGCCGTAATTTTAATAATATTAATTCCTTTATTATTTAATATTATTAAACCTAACAATAATGATGAATACGAGGCGGAGCCTGAGTTATACGTAGAACAAATTTGGTTTAAAAATATAGAACTACTAAATAACATTCCAATCGATCAAAGCCTTCTAATACAAGATGAAATTACATATTATTTTATAGAGCAAAATAAGAAAGTAGAAGAAGTTGAACTTCAAGAAGGCAGTCTTAAAGATCTTGGAAATGGTAGATTAGAGTTTAAGGCTAAGTATAACGAAGGAACTATAAATGTAAAAGTAGATAAAGATAAAGTTATAATTGATGAATAAAGAGGTGCACTATGCACTTCTTTTTTTATGTAAATGAGAATATAACTGCTTTTGAAGAAATAAGAAAAAATAGGAAAAAATCGGAAGTAAAAGTATTGACAGTCAAAATTAACCAGTGTATAATATAATTAAGTTAAGAGAAGGAGGTGATTAACATTAGAAAAGTTGGTAGACCTATAAAATTAACTAAAGAACAACAAAAAAGTATCTACGAGCAAAGAATAAATGGTTTGAAGAAGATAGAAGAATTAGCTGTAGAGTACAATGTAAGTTCTAGTACAATTATAAGAACAATTCGTAGATTTACCGTTTAATTATAAAATTTAATCGGAAGAAATCGGAAGTAAAAACAAAAGTTAAAAGTTAAAAAAAATATTGGAGGTTTTATAAAATGAAAAAATTTGAAATAAAATTAAAAGTTGGAGCAGATAACGGAAACTCAGAACAAGACATAATAATAAATGGAACTCAATTACAACAAGCAGATGTATATGGAAGAGTTGTAGGAAAACTTAACTTGGAAGACTTAGATCAAGAAAAGTTCATGAATGATCTAGAAAACAACTTAGTAATAGGAATAGTAGGTTCTAGATATGTAAATTCAGGAGAGTTTTATGTTGGAAATTACACTTTAAGAGGTAGGGCTAGTGTAAGAAATACAGAAGTTGGAGCAGACAATAATAAAACAAACTCTGAGGTTGTTTACTTAAACGTAATAGGCCAGATAGCCGCTTATGCTGTGAAAAAGGCGTATAAAGGAGATAAAACAGTTAATGATGTTGAAGTAACTGTTGATATGACAACTGCATTACCAATCACTCAATATGATAAAAGAGAGGCAGAAAGATTTGCTGAAAAGTTTATGGATGGAGAACATAGACTAACTGTAAAAACACCTGAAAAAGATTATTTTGTAAATATAAAATTCAATTTTGTTAAAGTTATCCCGGAGGGAGTTACTACAACATTTGCAATAGCAGGTGGAGCAGAAGAAATATTCAAAACTTATAATAAAAAAGTAAAAGAAAATCTTACTAAAAATACAAAGGATAGTCTATATTTAGAAGAATTAAATACACCTTACTTTGCGAAGCAACAAAGACGAATATTACATATATCAATTGGAGAATCAACAACAGAGTATCCGATAACAGATGGATTAGCATTTGACCCAAACTTCGTGCAAGGTTCAAATAATGGGAATGGCCATGCTATAAAAAAGGCTTTACCACTATTTAATAACGAATTTAGATGTAATTATTCTAGACAACAGTTCTCTGATGTTGTTAAAAATCCAAATCATAAGTTCAACCAGGATACGATAAATTATTTAATGGGACCTTTAGAGGATGAAGCAGAAGAAATATATAGAAATGCTGTAGATGAATTGGAGAGAGCTAATAATGAAGTCGATGTAATAATGATTTACGGCGGTGGTTCTATACTAATGAGAGAATTTTTAGAGCCAAGATTAGAAGAAGTAGCAAGAAGAATTAGGTCAAAAATACTTTATATAGATAAAGAACATGCAGTAACGTTAGAATCTAAAGGTTTATATAACTTTACAAATTCAGCTATATTTAAAGCATTAAAAGAAAAAAGATTAGCAACAGCAAAATAACAGTTAAAGGTGGGTAAATTTACTCACCTTTAATACTAGATTAGAGGTGATTAGTATGGAAACTAAGCAAAAGATGTTCAGATTTACACCAAGAACAGTAGATTTACTTAAAATAGTAGCAGGTTTAAATCAATTATCTGAAACGGAAATGTTAGAAGTTGCACTAGAAGCAATTGCAAGTCCAGAGGCATTGCAGTTAATAAATTCAATACATGGTGATAGAGTAAATAGAAAATCTTTAAGAAAGCCAAGAACTACAAAACCAAAGGTGAACCATGCACCTAAAAGTCCTGTTGAAAATGATGATAAAGTACGTTTAATACTGGAAAAGGCTAGAGAAAAGCAGATAAATATTAATAATAAGCAAGAAAATCAAATAAATAACGTGCAAGAAGTAGAAACTGTAGAGCAGATTTCAGAAGAAATAGAAGAATTTGAGACAGTAGAAACAGTAGTATCGCTTGATACATTAAGTGATGATCTTTTAGATATGTACGGTTAGAAAAGAGCCTTAAGAGGTTCTTTTTTTATTTTATTTGGGAGTTTGGCGGAGCCACCAGGCTTTCCGTTTCAATAATAACCATCTAAGCGCTAATAAAATTAATTAATTTAATCATTTTCGAAACTCAACTAATTAAATTAATATTTTATTGCACTTATCTACTCATTATTTCCTCTACAATCCTTAACTCAAAACCCCTGTTTCTTGCCCCAATAGCATATCTCATATTCCCTTACTTTATCAATTTCTCTTCATAAAATTTTTTCTGATGCACTTATGCAACATAAAAATTTTTACTACGTTGCATTGACAAAGCGGTAATATGCGAATGCTTTATGGCAACAAGAAACATTCGACTTGTGGGGGGCAAGAGTAGCCCGACACTGGTCAGTAAAATTTTAGGGGGTTAGTAAAATGAAAAATATAAATGAAGTAGAAAAATCAATAAAGGATGCAGTAGAAAATTTAGTATCAGCATTAAATAGCGGCAAAAGTGAAAGGTATATTGAATATTTAAAATTCTGTTCAAAGTTCTATAACTACAGTCAAAATAATCAAATATTAATATATACTCAAATGCCAACAGCTACAAAAGTTGCAGGATTCAAAGCCTGGGAAAGTTTAGGCTTTAAAATTAATAAAGGATCTAAGGCTTTAAAAATATTAGCGCCGCAGCAATACAAATACATTGAAGTTGATGGAGAAAGAATATATTTTAATCAAATGACCAAAGAACAGAAGGCAAATAAAGCGCTTCACAGGGTAGGAGTAACATATAAGCCAGTGCCAGTTTTTGATATATCACAATGCACTAATATGAATGATAAAGACGTTGTAACATCATTCTTTTACAACTTAGGAGATACACACAAGGACCAATATATAAACTTATCTAATTTAGTAAGTGAAAGGTTAAATATAAATATTATAGAAACTGAAAAAACACACGGAGCCGAAGGGGTTTCAATGGGTGGAACAATTTTAATAAAGAAAAGTTTAGATTATAATAACAAATTATTAACTCTATTACATGAAATAGCGCACGAGATGCTCGATAAAGGATCAGATAGTGATAGAGAAGATACCACAAAAGAAATTAGAGAGTTAAGGGCTGAAAGTATATCTTATATAGTGGGGCAATATCTTGGGTTAGAAAATCCATTTAGTAGTGATTATTTATTAATGTATAAGGCGGATGCCAAAAGTTTAAAGGATCATTTAGATAAAATTCAAAAAACATCAAAATCAATAATTGATTTATTAAGTATAGAAGGATCAGGGAATGTGGTTGCATAATGCAGCCACATTTTTTTAGTATATAAAGATATAAAAGTTATAAATGTTATACAAATATAAAGTTGTAAAAGTATAAATTGATATAAAAGATATACAAATATAAATTATAAATGTATAACAATTATAGCAAATTATACTTTTTAGTTAGTGTTTTTAGTGTATAAAGATATAAAAGTTATAATTGTTATACAAATATAGGTTAATGAATAAAAATATTAATAAAATTTTGAATAAAAATATTAATCAAATAGGGAGAGTGTCTTGCACCAATGACTTAATATTCCTTTTTATAAGCTCTTAAACTTAGAATATGAAGAAAAACAGTGGTTTATTGCAATCTCCTTCACAACATATATACTTTCATAACTTATATTGGAGTTGCCATAGGATAACAAAGAAATGTTTAATAAAATAATGGATGTAAAAGAAAGAAAAAAAATCAAAATCCCACATGGTTAACTCACTAACTTTCGATAATTTTGGGCACTGCAAAAGGCAGCAGCACCTCAAAATTGAGCGAAGCTAGCGAGCGAACCATGTAAATGCAGGATATACAACTGACACCAAGCCAGTTGAAACAGTTGCTACGCAACTGGTGCATTAGGTATCTAATACATACTTATAAGGTGTCAAAAGGATATTTATTAGTATAAAACCTAGTTATTTACCAAAAAGTGGTTGACACCACTAAGCTATTAGTAATAGAATATAAGAAGAAATAGGAAAAAATCGGAAGTAAAAAAGGAGTGAGTAAAATTGAGTACAAATACATCAACTCAAGTTAGAATTAAGAAAAGTTTAGATGTCAAAATGAAAGAAATAGCAACTAAATCAGGTAAGACGAAAGCACAAGTTTATGAAGATGCTATCGTAACATTTTTAAAAGATCAATCACAAGAACAAATAATGCAGGATGGAAAAATAGAAGAATTACTTAATGTTAAGTTAGGAAATATTGATAAGCATTTAAGCTCTATGATAGGTCAACTATCAAAAGACATAGCCTTAATATATGGAACTAGCATATATAATCTTCAAAAGACATTAGATGTTTTAGGTTTAGATACTAAGCAAAAATATACAGATTCAGAAATCATGAAAATTATGGAGAGCCGAGGTGATGCAATTCATGCTCATTTAATGATTAGGGCAAGAGAAAATAAGAAACAAAGAGAGGAAGCTATATAATAAATGGGAGTAGTAGTAAAAGGGTTAAAATATGTACAAAAGATTGAACATGTGAAGGGTCATCTAAAATACATTGGATTTAGGTCCAATGAGTTGGCGACAAGCCAAGCTAGAGAAGAATATGGATTAGATAATACTAAGTTCTTTTCTAAAGATTCTAATAATGCAGATTATAAAGCTTTCATAGATAGAATAGAGAATCATAAAGCATTAAAACATTCTAAATCAGTTAAGATGCACAAAATGGTTTTTTCATTAAAGCAAGAAGATTATAAAAACTATTTATTAGATAGTGATGGAAAAGATTTTAAGGATCTAGTTAGAAAGACTTTAGATGATTTTTCTAAATATAAAGGCCAACAATACGATTGGATAGCAGTTGAGCATTTAACAGATAAGGATAAACTTTCAACTCATCCTCATGTCCATGTTGCTATAAAAGGAGTTACGGAGCAAGGCTCCAGGGTAAAATTTACAAAAGAAGATTATCAGTTTTTAAGAGAAAAATTTGATGTTGAATATAATAAGGTTTGTGAATATGAGAGTAAATGGGAGTATGGCCAAAGGCAAGATAGACAACTAACACCTTTACAATCATTAGAAAAAGATATAGCAAACTCAGCTAAGAAAATATTTAATGCAATGGAGAGGGACGTTGAAAGAGCTAAGTACGAAAGATTCAAGATACAAAACGAAGAACGCAAGAGAGCTATAAGAAGAGATATTGAAAGAGAATTAGATAGAAAAATTTAATGTTTAGGGAGGGAGTTTTTTATTCAAAATTTGAATAAAAAAATTATTAAAAATATGAATAAAAAAATGAATAAAATAAACCCGGTCAGTACAACTGCCGTAGGCATTAGTTATGCAGCGTTATCAAATGTTACTACTGCAGTAAATCAAGCCATTAACAATGGTTTCTTATTTGAAAAAATACCCACTTATATACAATCCAATATATTACAGGCGGGAACATACACAAACTTATTAAACTTAGATAATCCTATAAATATGATTGGACTAGGTGCATTTGGTTACATTGGATATAAATTAATTACAGCAGGTTCTAATAATAAAACTTATGAACAAAGTTACAGCTATGGGTCGCATGGTACATCAAGATTTAAAAGCGAACAAGAAATTAGGCATAGATATTATAAAGATAATTTTGGGTGGTTCTTAGGAACTGTTGATATGGAAAAGAAATATACACCTGATAATCCGCTAAAAATACCAATTACAAAAGTAGTTCAACCGTATTCTTACTGTTTAGGAATGAGGGGAGCATATCATCCAGTTAATAGTGAGCTTAACATGCAAAATATCGTACTTGGACCGCCAGGTTCTAGGAAAACAACGGGATATGTGCTTCCAAACTTATTTCATATAGTAGATATGTATAAAGATAAGGAAGAAAAAGCAGATATTATAATTACAGATCCTAAATCAGAGTTATTTGAGAATACGGCAAATTACCTGGTAGATAAGGGCTATGAAGTTAAAGTATTAGATTTTTTAACTCTAAAGCATGGAGATACATTTAATCCACTTGATTACATAGATGATGAAAAGATGCTTATAGAGATATGCGATGCCTTTTGTAAAGCAACAGCAGGAGGCGATACAGAGGACTTTTGGGAATCACAAAAGATACAATTATTAGCAGCCGTCCTAGGCTTTATAATCCAAAAGAATGAGGGAGATAAGAAGACATTTGCTGAGGCATTATCTTTACTAAGCCAAATTAATAAGGTAGATGGGGATGAACTTGAAAATATATTTACTGAAAATGGCGTTACAGGAGCGCCAGCTCAACTATGGAGCAACTTTTGTGCAACAGCTAAATCAGATAATACAAGAGCTGGTATAGTTGGAACTTTGAATTCTGCTATGAAGCTATTTGCTGTAGAAGGTGTAAGAAATTTAACAGCATCAACTAGTGTAAAAATAGAAGAATTAGGAGTTAAAAAAGATAAACCAATGGCATTATTTATACTTATGCCAGATGAAGATAGAAGCTTTGGAGCAATTATATCTATGATAGTAAGTATTTTATTTAAACAACTATATAAAACAGCTTACAAGACAAATAACAGACTAGAATGGCCTGTATATTTCATGCTAGAGGAGTTTTGTAGTATAGACCCAATCAAGAATATTACTTCGATATTATCAACTGCCAGGGGGCGTAGAATTTATCCTTCTATGGTAATACAGAGTATAAGTCAGTTAAAAGATAGATACAAGAATAGTTGGGAAAATATAATATCTCAATGTGATACACTTGTAACCCTAGGAGTTAATGATAAGTTTACAGCAGAGTATGTGAGTGAAATGTTAGGAACAACTACTATAAAGACATCAAGTAATAGTAGTAGCCATAGGAAAAATGATATAAATGAAAGTGAAAGTGAATCTTACCAGTCTAGAAGGCTTTTATTACCTGATGAGATATTAAAGTTCGATAATGATAAGATGATAGTAAGACAAAGAGCAACAGATCCTTTTATATTATACAAGGTCCAGTATAGGCATTGGGAGAATAGATTCTGTGAATTAAAGCCAGTTAGTAGCTTGAATAAGTTAAAGAAGGTAGAATTAAGTAATACATTACAATTTGCTTCTATAGATAAAGATAAGGAATTAGAAAGTAATATAATTGAAGAAGTTGACATTTTTAATATGGATAATAACTTAGGAAATGAAATAGAGAGTAAATATGAGTTATAATATAAATATTAAATTTACTAATATATAAATTTAATATTTATATAGATTAATTATTTTAAATTTGTAAATAAATAAAATAAAATATAACAAGGGAAAGAGGTTAGAAAAATGATAGCTAAAACAGGTAAATATTATATACTAGAATGTGCTAATAAAGCTTTAACAGAAGAGGAATACATAGAAACAAGAAGAGAGGCTTACGAAGATTCCTTATGTCATCTATCAGATGATATTGAGCCAATAACATTTGAAGAGTATTTAGAATCACCAGATTATGAATTAAAATATATTTTAGAAGTTGATACTAATAAACTAAAAGAATGTGAAACTTTAGATGATATAGACAACTTACTTAATCAACTGAATCCAGAAGGATTTGATAAAGATATGAGATATGAAGATGATTCTTTGGCAATAAAAACAAAAACATATTCTTATAAGCTAACAGAAAACTTACGTGTAGGTGTTGAATTTGATATTCAAAAGGTATACTCAGACCTTGACTGTTCTACTATCAAAGAGATAGATTATGACAACTTAGGTGAAACTGATATAAAGTGTAAATATATCTATTTTGTTTATCAAGAAGAAAATTTATATAATGAACCATCATATTATGAGTCTTATTAAGATTTAATAAATAATATGAATACAAAAAGGCAGCTGATAAAAAATAAATCAACTGCCTTTTTTATATTCATATTTAAGTTATTATATAATCTTTGATACTTTACGCATTTCATCAATAACATCAGAAACTAACATTAGTTCTAATTTAGGTTTATCTATTAAATATAGAGCCTTCTGTTTATTTATATATTCTATTTCATCTATATCATCATCAGCATCAATAGTAAGGATGTCTTGCATTATTTCATCTTCATAATAATAATCAATTATTGCCTTATAATCTCCAAATACAGGTTCTTCACTTCTTAAAATTTGTATGTATGAAGTTTTATGTAAATCTGATGTTTCTAACTCATCTTCTAAATCACATAAAAGCTCATCGTAATCATAACTATAATTTATATTATTTATTAAAATTCCCAAATTAAAATACCTCCTATTATGGTTTAATTTATTATATCATAGATTAAAATTATTAAAAAAATTATAACTTCCACAGAAATTTAAAGAATGAAAATATTAGGAATGAACCTAAGCAAATCATTCCAGTTACAAAGCACTGTTCTAACATTATATCCATCTAAAATACCACCTCTATTTAATTCTAAAATATATTTACATTATATCATAAAACGGAATATTTAAGAATAAATCGGAAATAAATATAGGTTTAAATAAGAAAGGAATTGACCATAATAAAGAAAATATCAAATCAGGGGGTACAGAAGGATATATGAATCGTTTAATAATAAAATTATGCTATTCTATGTTGTTTATAGCCATAGGCTACTTACTTGGCGTTAGCCATATGTTTTTGAAACTTATTTAATTAATAATAAAATTACTTAGCGCCGTGCTAAATAATCAACTGCTGATAAGCAGGTTTAAAAAGTTGAGGTATTATAATTAAAAAAGGTATAAATTTTAGCCAAAAATGAGCTAAAATTTATACCTTTTTTAAAAATTTCAATCGCTGGATGTATTGAAAATACTAATAAATTAGCCAGAAAGTATGTGTTGGGGAAATAACATGAGATATGAACCGATAACCAAATTTAATAGATGATACTACAAAAAATAAAAAAAGCATAAATTTCAGGCCCAAAATGACCTAAAATTTATGCTTTTTTTAAAAATTTCAATCGCTGGATGTATTGAAAATGCTGATAAATTGCCCTGAAAGTATGTGTTAGGGAAATTATGTGAGATTGAACGGATTATATAATAAAAAAATATACGTGATATTGGATATAGATGATTAAATAAGATTATATTTTAATGCAGCAAGTAAGATGGACTTGGCTATTTTCAATGCGTAGGCATAAAAAAGACTAACTTTTTTATCAAAAGTTAGTCTTTTTTATGCCTGATGAGATACTGGATCATACGGATCTTAAAAAAATTTCAGATAAATTTTAGCCAAATCGTTATAAAAGTTGGTGCAATTTCTAGTATAAAAGTAAGACGATGTAAAATTTATAGCATATTGCATAAATTTTATTCGTTAAATTAAGTAATTTAGTTAATTTCAAGTAATTTTTTATATATAGGTTATCGCACAGAGGCTCCGCTATTTTTTACCAAACCTAGATTGATTTCACTTCGTTCAATCAATGAATTTTGGCAAGCCAAAATTCAGTTTGGAAAAATAGTCGTCGCCTCTTTCAGAGAGACCCTGCCTGGGGGGTAAACTTTTTTGAAAAAAAGTTTAATCAAAAAACTTCAATCGATGCTGGGGGGCCGGATCTAGCGTATGGTTGCGGATGTTGCGCTTTATCTTTTTTACGTTGATGATTTGATATATTAATTAATCAACATATTTATTATACAAAGGGGGAGATTTTTTATGACTAAAAAAAATAAAATAAAAAAAATAAAATTTAACTGGAGAGATGATTTGATGTTAGATTTACTGGGAAAGTTTAACTGTGCAACGGAGGAGCAAATTAAAAAATACTGCTTTTATAATGGTCGGAGTATTTCAATTGAAAGAATAAATAAATTCATAAAAGAAGGATATCTAAGAACAGATAAAATAACAATTGATAAGAAGTCAATGAAAGTCTATTTCTTAGACACTAAGGGAGTAAATTATGTAAAAAGAGTAACTACTAATACAACTAATAAAGCATATAGTAGTACATCTTTAAAACATGACCTCAAACAATTAGAGTACGTAATGAATAACTTTAATATAGAAGATATAAAGAAATACTACAAATCGGAATGGGAATTAGAGAAAGCGACAGATGGGATGAGTAGAACGGATGGAGCACTTATATTTGATGATGAAAGAGAGAATATTTTTATAGAAACTGAAACACAGCATTACACAGAAGATATGAAGAATGCTAAGAAGGCATATGCTAAGGCGCATGGAGGAATATACAAAGCTAATAAAGTTAGAATTTAAAACAGAAAGGGGAAGATCTTATGCTAGATAAAGAGATAGAACTACAAAATGAACAGTTAGAAGAATTAGAACTATTAAAGGAGCAAGTAGCAAATTTAATTAAAGAAAAAAATGAAATTAAAAAGTTAAATGCTATACAGTCAAGAATTATAAATAAAGGAGCAAATCATGATTTTTTTAGAAGATATATTAAAGAAGATGAAATTATATCTAAGATAGTTGAAATGTTAGAGTATTGCGGATTTAAAGCACACAGAGCGACTTTTAAAAATTTCTTAAAAGAAGAATATAGGTTAGATGTGGATGATATGAAAGATCATGAATTAGAGGCAGCAGCAATTAATTTATATAGATTTCAAAATGTAACATCTAGGACGATAGATAAAAAACTTGAAGAGTTGAAAGCTCTTAAATTAATAGATTTTGATAATAATAATTACTATATAAGAGGAACTGACTTATTGATAACGATAAGAAATAAAGAATACAAAAGGATAAATCGTACTATCAAAAACGAAAGTCAACTAATTATAGAAACAGAAGATAAATTGTTCGCATATAGATTTACACTGAAAAATGATTATTTGACTAAAAATAGAGAACTTATAGATGAATTTAAAATTTATAATAACATTTATGCAATAGATGAAAATATATTTGTGCTAGGCAGAAGAAGTTTTGAAGATTTACCAGCTTTAATAAGAAGACTTTCGAATATGATTAAGTCTGACTTGGTAAATACTGAAAACCTTGGAGAAAGCGATGAAGATGGATACGAGGAACTACTGAAACAAAGTGATGATAATCTATTTAATTTACCAAGTGATAAGACATTAAATACTCATCTTCTAATAACTATATATATTAGTAAGAAAATTAAAGTTAATTTAAAGGATATAACGCAGGCTTTTTCAAGAGTTGCAAACCCTATTCAAATTATAAGATACTAAAAAATAACTGAAAATATTTTCAGTTATTTTTTTGTCTATGATATTATTAGATTATATAAAGTATTAAAAATAGACTTTTAACTGCTAGGGGGAGGAGTTAAAAGATAAAAATAGGCTATGTTTTAACACAATGTTGAAATTAGATAAGTTTTAAACAATAAAAAACCAATAGTTGCGTGAATACTCAAATACAACTATTGGTTTAGTTCGTATTACATTAATATTGTTCACTTTATTATATTATAGCATTAACTTAATTTACACATTTCATTTAAAGTATTTTTGTTATTTCTTTAATACACATTTTCCCCATCGTAGTCGTACAAAGACAAAGTCATTCTTACAAGTATATTTATCTCTAGCTTAATTGGTTTTGGAAGTATTTATTTATCCTATTTTAATGTCTTTAGCATCATTTGTAGTTATTTACTTTATTGTTGCAATAAACACATACAATAAAATCATTTCTAATTACTTATCAAATATAAAAGAGGCTATCACATGAACAATTTTCAATTGGTATGCGACATCCTCTTTCATTTATGCATTGTTTATATAGATACCTAGAATCACTCTAGATTATATATGACTGGTATTTAACATAATCCTCTTTACTACATTCTATACTAAATAAAGTTCCTTCATTAGTATATTCAGTTTCTAGAACAGTTGAACTATCAATTATATAAGATGTCATTTTACCATCTTTATAAGGAACCATAACCTTACATTTTATATAATCCATAAATATATTTTTACATATAGATTCCAATAATTCTTCTATACCTATATATTTTTTAGCTGAAACCAGCATCCCTTCTATATTGAATGTATCTAATTCCATTAAATCAACTTTATTATATACATAAATCACAGGAATATTATCCGCCCCTATTTGATTTAATGTTTCATTTGTTACATTTATATGATTTTCATAATTAGGATTAGATATATCAATCACATGAAGTAATAAGTCCGCATCACAAACTTCTTCTAGAGTAGACCTAAAAGCTTTTACTAAACTATGAGGTAAATCCCCAACAAATCCCACTGTATCTGATAATAAAAAAGATTTATTATTATCTAATTTTATATTTCTAACATAAGTTTCTAAAGTTGCAAATAGCATATTTTTTTCAAATACTTTTTTATCTTCATCATTTATAAACTTCTCTACTAAAGCATTCATAACAGATGACTTACCAGCATTTGTATATCCTACTAAAGCTACATTAGGAATATTAGATTTTTTCCTTTTACTTTTTTGTACTTCTCTTTGATTTTTTAATACTTCAAGCTCTTTATTTAAATTAGCAATTTTATCTTCTATTCTTCTACGGTCTAATTCTAATTTTGTTTCTCCTGCGCCTCTGTTTTTAGTCCCTACTCCACCACTTTGACGACCTAAATCTTCATTTGAACCAACTAATCTTGGTAATTCATATTGGAGCTTCGCAACCTCTACTTGTAATTTAGATTCTCTTGTTTTTGCTCTATTTGCAAAGATATCTAATATTAACGCAGTTCTATCTATGACATTACAATTTATTTCTTCTTCAATATTTTTAACTTGTGACGCTGATAATTCATTATTAAATATAACTATATCTGCATTGTTTTCTTCTACTAAATTTTTTAATTCATCTATCTTCCCACTACCCATATAAAAAGTAGAGTTAACTTTCTTTGAATTCTGCTTAATTTGACCAACAGTTTCTATTTTGCAAGCTAAGCATAAATTTTTTAATTCTTCCATAGATTCATCAAAATTATTTTTATTATTTATATTAATTCCTACAATTATTCCTTTTTTTATCATCTTCATAATCTCCTGTAATTTTATATTTAAATATTAACTTTAAATATCACGGGATTATGACTCTTTATTAAATTAAGATAATAGCCACAACCCGTGACTTATCCTCTTAATCTTATTGACGCTATTCCACCATTCATAATCATTTTAACACCTCATAATTTAAATCTACTATTACTAATCTATCTTTTGTTTATATCTAAATAACTGTATCCAATCATTATAAGAAACTTCACTAATATTATTAAGATTTATACCTAGGTATTTAATTACTGCATGAATTTGATTTTTTGTAAATACATCTCTTAAGTTATTAATAGACTTAGATATAAAACTTGTATATTCATTCCATTCATCTTTAGATATATCATATTTATATTTTCTTTTAAAATATACTAAGACGCAATCTACACTAGGCATGGGATGGAAGTCTTCTCTATTAAAATAGTGCACTATCTTAATATCAAATTTAGTTTTTAAAAGTAATGATAATTTACTCTCTCTAGGTATTCCCATAAATCTTTTTGCGGAACCTTTCTCCATAACTAGCCACATATCAGTTGGTGAATTTAACTCTTCTAATAATAATTTCTTAATAATCTTTGTTGTTATATAAAAAGGAATATTAGAAAATACCTTATATTCTCTTTTTTTAGGTAATTTCCAATTTAAAAAATCTTTATTAATAAGAGTAACATTATTTTTACTTTTAAATTTATTTATTAAATTTCCATATAAACTTCTATCTAGTTCTATAGCTGTAACCCAATAACTTTTTTCACATAAAGCTTCTGTTATATGACCTTTTCCTGGTCCAATTTCAATAACAAAATCATTTTTGGATATATTTGTTTTTTTTATTAATTTATATATAGTATTTTTACTAGTAATAAAATTTTGCGATACACTAATATCAACTTTTCCTCTATAATTATTACTTTTAGCTTTCATTCATAATCTCCTTAATTCACTATTTTTACTCTTTAAATAGCACGGAGTTATGACATTATATTAAATTTGTTTAACGATAGCCACAACTCGTGCGCTATCTTCTTAATCTTATTGACGCTATTCCACCATTCATAATCATTTTATTTCCTCCTATTTTTCATATAATAAGCTTTAAATATTTGTTTATAATTTTTGCATCTTTATTAAGTAGTTATTTTCAAACGAAGATATTTTTAAATTTTTTCATTATTTATACTCTCTATGTTAACTATTAATATTAAATAGCGCAGAGCTATAACATTATAAAAAATCCCCTAGAATATAAGTCGATATTCCAGGGGATTTGTATATTAAGCATATGCTATCTAATTTATAATATACCCAGGAGTAATGTATATTTTTTTTAATTTATTAAGCATTATATATAAATTTTTCATAACTACAACTCCTTTCATATTTTAATGTATTTAATAATACCATAAACTATATTTACTGTAAAGCACTCCGATTCACTTCTAGCAAAATCACAATATACTTTATAGATAAAATAAAAAATAGGAGCTATGCTCCTATCCTTTTGCTTCGCAATATATAACAATTGCGACCTTTATTATATTATAACACTAACTCAATTCTTACATTAAATTTAGTTTGTTTTTGTCATTTTTTAAATTTTCGAATATATTGGCATTACTTTAATACACAGGTTTTCCACAGAATTTGAAGTATTATAATATCCTTGTAATTAAAAAAAGAAGAAGCTTTTAAAAGCTTCTCCTCTCTTGATTTATATTTATTCTTTTTAATCCCTAGTTCCACTCTTTTTCTAATAGAAAATCTCTAATATTTCTATGCTTTATGCCATCTCTACTCATATCAAACTCATCCAACGATACAACATACTTTGGAAAATTATCTTGTATATCATCGTACACGCCAAACTCACGCTGAATTGTTTCCTCAGATGCAAGCAAATAAGTTACTTGTATGTAAATCTTTTCATCTCTCTTATAACATACAAAATCAATCTCCTTATTGCCACTTCTACCAACTCTAACCTCATATCCTCTTCTAAGAAGCTCCATATAAACAATATTTTCTAAAATTAGGTTGATATCCTTCATATTTCCACCAAAAACTGCTTCTCTGATACCATGATCTGCTATATAATACTTCTCATTTGATGCCAAAATCTGTTTACCTTGTAAGTCTTCACGCTTTACTTGATAGAATAAATACGCATCACAGCAATATTTTATATAATTCAAAATTGTATCTGGAGCTACATTTCTCTTTTCACTTTTAAAGAATTTTGATATTGATGTTGCTGAAAATGTATTTCCAACATTTGCCATTACATATGCACTTATTCTTTCTAACAAGTCAACATCTCTAATATTATTTCTTTTTACAATATCTTTAAGCTGCACAGAATTAAACAAATCATGTAAATATTGGATTGATGCAGTTTTTTCAAATCGTATATTAGATAAATATGGCATCCCCCCGAATACTACATACTTCTGAAAAATCATATTTATTGGCTCATCGGGATAAATTTCTCTATATAATTCCACAAACTCAGCAAACGAAAATGGATATATAACAAATTCAACATATCTTCCTCCAAGATAAGTTGCAAGCTCTCCGGATAACAACTTAGCATTAGATCCGGTAATATAAATATCACAATCTAAAGAAACTCTAAGTGAATTTATACACTTTTCCCAATCCTTCACTTCCTGAATTTCATCAAAGAAAAGATACACCTTTCCCTCTATTTTATTAGCTCTTTCTATAATATCATCGTTTAGTGCTTTAGCTGTTTGAAGATGTGCATATGACATATCTTCAAAATTTATCGAAATAAATTGACTTTTATTTACTCCCGATTGCAAAAGCTCTTCTTTTATCAACTCTAACATAACTGACTTACCACAACGTCTAATCCCAGTCATAACTTTTACCAAATCTGTATTAATAAATGGTCTAATGCGGCTCATATACATTTCTCTCTTAATCATCAACATCACCCCTTCTTCATCTTAGTTATAAATTATCACACTTATAACTGATAAACAAGGCAATAAATCAATTTTTATTAGTTATAACTAACAAAATACTAATAATATACATTTTTATCGTTTATAACTAATAAAATATTACAAATTATATTTTTTATCACTTATAACTAATAAAATTTTCAAACTAACCAAAGATATACCTCTAGCGTTCTTCATCAAAGAACGCTTTTAAAAAGAAGTTAATTTATAATTGAAAAAGGGAGTAAAATGCTACATTTTGCGATTGTCACAACTTGATTGTGCATCGCAAATGTAACTTTTACTCCCTTCCTTTTATCTTATTTCTCAAAGAACAATTTTTAAGAAAGTAATAACTGTGCAAAGAGGGGCGATATACTCCATTTGTGACGCGCAATCAAGTTGCGACAGTCACAAATGGAG
>ENA-OWPF01000785-OWPF01000785.1-human-gut-metagenome-genome-assembly--contig:-NODE-785-length-33009-cov-6.756448_pt1 | contig 33009 bp, 31 predicted proteins | sample MGYA00248261_ERZ651840 | MGnify/ENA primary metagenome ERZ651840 (study PRJEB26924, sample SAMEA4378268) | human gut metagenome | biome: human gut; feature: human-associated habitat; material: faeces... | reverse complement strand
GACTCCTGTACAATACAGAAATCAGCTTTTAGCAACTTCTTAATAACCCTTTTTTCTAGTGTCCTTGACAAAGGGTCCATTTTAATTTAAGGATCAGCTTTTTATTATCATATATATTTTATTTATATTATAAATTTATTTATCATAAAAACTACTTTTGTCAATATTTTAAAAATCTATTTTCTATCTTGATTAGTAGTTAAAAATATTGTTGCTGCATTAGGGAATAGTTTAAAATCTTTTGAGTCCTTAAATTTATCAACGTACTCTGAATTAATCTGAACTATATCTATTTCTCCTGCTTCAAATAAACTAACACCCGCTTGAACATCTTTTACAACTTTAGCGTTTATAGTTGATAAATTAACCTCTTTCTTATCCCAATAGTTTGGATTTTTTTCCATAGTAAATTGATCTTCTGTTTTCCACTTTGTTAATACAAAAGGGCCATTATATAAAGTTGTATCCTTTGAAGTTCCATAGCTTTCTCCCATCTTTGTTACAAACTCTTCATTTTGAGGGAAAAATACAGGGAATGATACTAGTTTATCAAAGTAATTTATAGGTTTATTTAAAGTTATTTCTAATGTATAATCATCTAATGCTTTAACTCCTACAGTAGAGGCATCTGTACTTTCAGACTTGTTAAATTCTTTAGCACCCTTTATATCATACATAATAAATGCATATTCAGATGCTGTTTCTGGATTTAATGTTCTTTTTATTGCAAATTCAAAGTCATTTGCTGTTACAGGAGCTCCATTAGACCAATTTTCATCTTTTCTTAGATTAAATGTCCATACTAATCCATCTTCGGATACACTCCAATCCTTAGCCATACCTGGAACTACCTTATCATTTTCATCAACTCTTACTAATCCTTCCATAGTTGCATTTATAACATCAAATGCAACAGTATCTTCAACTTTACTACTATCTAAAGCTTGTATATCAGTTTGAACTGCCACATTTAATGTTTCTTTATCTTTTATCTTAGCCCATTTATAAGTAGTTCTAGCACCATAATTATTATATATAAGATTTGATATTTCTTCTCTTTGTAAATATGCTAGACTCTCTTGATATAAAGGTATACATACCGCATCATCAAGTAATGCCTTTTCAGCTTTAGCATAATAACTAAATGCTTCATCTATATCAGTACTTTGCTTAGCTTTATTTAATTCTTCATTAAAAATTTTATTATCATAATTTGTATTATTGGCAAATACACCTTCTGGCGTATATGTATCTAAAAATGTTAATGGATTAGGATAATCATCTCCCCATTTGCAAATTTGAAGGTCATATTCTCCCTCTGAGCTTAATTGACTTTTTTGTTTTTGAGGCACTTGTTTTAATTTAACAGTTAATCCATCTAAATTACTTTCTAGAGCATTTTGAAGATATTCACTTATCCTTTTATTCATTTCAACATCATTAGTTAATATTTCTATAGTTACATTATCAAAATCTAACTCTTCTTTAGATTTTTGCCAATATTCTTTTGCCTTTTCTAAATCATAATTAATACCTTGGTCTCCCACTAAATCTCTATAATCATTACCATCTTTATTATAAGCTAAGTTTGTTGGTACAAAATTTGATGATCCAATAGATCCATCATTTAAAATTATTTTAGTAAACTCTTCTCTGTCTATTTACATAGCTATTGCTTTTCTTGAATTAATGTTAGATAGAAGTTGTGCTGATGTTATTGTATTTTATTTTACATTACCATTTTGTGTACATCCTACCGACAATACTCCTGTTGTTAAAGCTAATACTAGCATTGAACTTATTTTCTTAACCAATTATATACCCCCATTATATAATTATTAAATTATATCCACATTCATACTATTAAAAATAGTTTCTCAATATTCCAATATATAATATAAACTAAAAATAAATAACTTATATATTTCAATTTTATAAAATATATATAAGCTAACTATATTCTATAAGTTGTCCATACCCTTTTTTTATTAATAAAATTTTAATATATGCTCAATAATTTATCTCACTTTTATTCTATATACCTGTAAATCATTTTATTATTATTTTTTCAAGTCTTCATTGTTTTAAATATTAAGGCATATATTATTATAATGTGAGTACATACAATAAAATTCTATTTATATAAAATTTATTATAGGGGGTGAGATTTTTATGTTTAGCAGAAACATCAAATTTTTACAGGAATTATTATTTTTATCTGTAGGTTGCTTTTTTATGTCACTTTCCCTAAGTGTCTTTTTTGAACCTCACTTAATAGCACCTGGTGGTATAACTGGTTTATCAATTGTTATAAATTCAATTAGCGGTGTTCCTTTATGGGTACTTAACTTATGTTTTAATATTCCTCTTTTTATAATTGCTTACAAAATATTATCTAAAGAAGAAATCATAAAAACTTTACTTGGAGTTCTCTTACTTACTTTATGTCTAAATTTTACATCAAAACTAAGTAATATAAATGCTACAAATGACCCATTACTTGCATGTATTGTAGGATCTGTATTAAATGGAATAGGTCTTGGAATTATATTTAGAATCAACGGTACTACTGGAGGAACAGACTTAATTGGACTTCTAGTTAATAAATTTTTACCGTCTATAAGTATTGCAGTATTAATGGGGATAGCTGACTTTATAGTTATTTTCTTATCAGGTATAGTATCTAAGGAGATTGAAATAGCACTTTACTCTGGATTGGCTTTATTTCTTACAGTTAAAGTTACTGATTTTATAGTTGATGGATTTAATTATTCAAGATCATTTACTATTATATCTAATAAATCTGATGAAATTACTTATTCTATAATGGAGAGACTTGAAAGAGGTGTAACTATTTTAAAAGGTGAAGGTGGTTATACTAAAAGCGAAAAAGATATTCTATTAGTAGTTGTTGCAAAGCGTCAAGTTGTAACTTTAAAAAAAATTATCAAATCTATTGATCCCTATGCTTTTATTATAGTATCTGATGTTCACGAGACCTTAGGTGAAGGTTTTTCTAATATAAATGTTTAGTGTAAATGCCCTATAGTCTAGATAATAAGAATCTATCCTATAGGGCATTTAATATTAACCTCTTTGACGAGGTGTTGGGTTATTCATAGAATTATTATCGGTTGGAAGACCATATCTCATTTTTTCATACATAGGTTGAGTAGGAGCTATCCAAACTTTTCCTTCACCACTAAATGTATTTAAGAATCCTTCACCATTTATAGCTGAACCAAATAAACTTTTATCTGATTTTGTAACGCTAAAGTTTACACCTTTAGTTCTAGCTATAGCAAAGTTTCCATCTACCTTTAATTCTTGACCTTTACTTATTTCACATTCTACTATTTCTGACTTTGGTACACTACATTCAAGTATAACTACCCCTGAACCAGTTAATTCTATTTGAAATAATCCTTCTCCTCCAAGTAATGTTGATGAAATATTTTTTTGCATAACTCCTTTAACAGTTATATCCTCTGAACAACAATAAAACATTCCTTTATCAACGATTATACTTTCATCATTTAATTCCATTATTATATAATGTTTATATGATGGTTCTAAAAGAATCTCTCCACTTCCACTATAAGTAGGCTTTATAGCACTTTCATTTGTTATACTTCCTGAAACAGCCTTTTTAAAAAGACCTCCTACACCACCAATATTACTTTTAGATTGTATATTTCCTTTATAGTAATAAAGTGCTCCTGCTTCAGTTTTTACTGCACTATTATTTAACTTTATTCTTACTTGCTTCATTTTTAATCCAGCTTGACTTGCAAAAAATAGACCCATAGCTGTTTCTACATTTTGAGCTCCTTCTAGATTATTGTATGCTATTATTTCAAAATCTACACCATCATATGATATACTGTCGATTATACTTATCTTTTCATCTAATCTATTCATTTCAATCTCCTTATTATTTATCTATTAAAGCTTGAATCTTATAATTAAAATATTGTATATACATTATATCATATATCTCTTATTCCTCAAAAATCAATATATTTATTATCTATGCATTTTTTACGCTTATAAAGTTCTTGATATTACTTATATTCATTAGTTATCTACATTTTTTCATGATATAATTTCTTTATACGTAAAAAATGAACCAAATTTTATTTGGTTCATCTTATTATCTATTTATTAAATCCATTATTTTGTTGATTATTATTTTGCATATTTATATGTCTAGATGGTTGTATAGTTGATACTGCATGTTTATATATCATATTTTGTTGTCTTTTTTCGTCTTCTAACATTATTATATAACTATCAAACCCTTTTACTTGTCCATTTACTTTAACCCCATTCATTAAATATATTGTAACAGGTATTCTTTCTTTTCTAGCATTATTTAAAAATAAATCCTGTAAATTTATAGCTGTATTTTTCATTTGTATATATCCTCCCGATAATTTAATTGAAGTAGTAAAATTTACCATTCCTTTTATTATATTTTATATAATTTATAGCATTTTTTCAATATGCATAATTATATCATTTTTAAGTACTTGACTATCACTATACTCATCTAAGTTAAACCAATTAGCATCATCATATCTTCTAAACCAAGTTAACTGACGCTTTGCATACCTTCTTGAGTCTCTTTTTATTATGTCTATAGCCTCATCTAATGTATACTCACCATCTAAATATTTTATTATTTCTTTATATCCTATACCCTGCATAGATATCATATCTTTTGTATATCCCATTTTAAGTAAGTTTTTAACTTCATCTATTAAACCATTATCCATCATTATATCTACACGCTTATTTATTCTTTCGTATAGATGTTCTCTTTCTCTATTTAAAACTATTATTATAGGATTATATTTTTCATTAAACTTTAAGTCCTTAGAAAAGTCATTCATCTTTTCTCCACTTAAACAAACTTCAAGAGCTCTTATAACTCTTTTAGTATTATTTTTATGGATTCTCTGTGCAGCTTCAGGGTCTAATTCTTTTAATTTATTATGCATATAGTCTATTCCATTTTCTTCAAGTTCTATTCTTAATTTTTCTCGAAGCTCATTATTTGCATCAGATTTTGCAAAATCCATATTATAAATTAATGAATTTAAATAAAGTCCAGTTCCTCCTGTTACTAAAACTTTTTTATTTTCATCATTTATTTTTTGTATATAATCATCTGCCCTTTTTTGAAACTCAGAAACTGAAAATACATAATCTGGAGTTACTTCATCTACTAAATAGTGTTTTACTCCTTGCATTTCATCGATTGTTATCTTAGCACTTCCTATATCCATATATTTATATATTTGCATTGAATCTGCAGATATAATTTCAGCATTTAGCTCTTTTGCAAGGTCTATTGATAAGTTAGTTTTTCCAACTGCTGTTGGTCCTGTAAGTATTATAATTGGAATTTTTTTCATATTAATCCTCTCTAAACTACATAATTCGTTTGAACATTTTTTCTATTTCTGTTTTCGTTATTTCTACTATTGTTGGTCTACCATGAGGACATGTAAAAGGATTTTCACAAGTTTCAAGTTCATTAAGTAAACTTCTTATTTCCATACTTTGAATTCTGTCATTTGCTTTTATAGCTGCTCTACACGCCATAGATGCAAATTTTTCTCCTTTTAACTCATAGTTGTTTTTTATTTCTTCTATATTATCTATTATTTGTAGTATAAATTTTTCAGATTCAGGAACACCGAATATAGTTGGTACACATCTTATCATTATATGATTTTTACCAAATAATTCAATTTCAAAACCAAATTTCATAAATAAATCTAAATTATTTTCAACATGTAACATATCTATATTAGATAATTCAAGCACTATTGGATCTAGTAACATCTGCATATTTATACGAGATTTATAGAACTTGTCCATATATCTTTCATAAAGTATTTTCTCATGGGCTGCATGTTGATCAAGCAAATACATAGAGTTTCCTTTAGACAATATTATATAGGTATCAAATATTGTTCCTATAACATTATATCCTGCTAATGAAAACTTATTAGATGGAGTTTCTTCAAAAAATTGTTCTTGAATATTGTCCTCTATTTTTCCTATTTCTTTTGTAAATTTACTACTATATTCATCTTTATTTATATATTCACTACTAGACTTATAAGTTAAATTATTTTCTTCATACTCATTATCCTGATTATATAAGCTTTCTTGATATTCTTTTTCTTTATCTAACTTTTCTATATCTTCAATAGAAAAAGAATTTTCTAAGCTAATATTACCTTCTATTATATATTCAGAACTATAATCTTCTTTTATTATCTTTATATTATCTAATTCATTTATATTAGCTGTTGATTTTTTCTCATATATATATTCTTTATCTTTTTCTGTGTTATTTTCAATTTTTATAATATCATTAAATGACATAAACGAATCTATTGGCTTTTCGTAATTTTTCTCAATTACTTTTATATCCTCAAACTCTTTATTTTCATATATGTTTTTACTTTGATTTCTATTTTCTTTTACTAAAATATTTTTAGTTTCTTCTTTTTTATCATATGTCTCATATTTTCCTATTAATGATACCGAGAGTAAAGTTTTTCTTAGTATATCTCTAAGTTCAATATACATTTCCTTTTCATTTTCAAATTTAACTTCAAGCTTTGTTGGATGTATATTAACATCTATACTAGCAGGATTTATAGTTAATTGTATAAAACATATTGAATGTTTGTTTATAGGTATAATACCTTTATAAGCTTCACTTATAGCATCTAAAACTATCTTGCTTTTTACAAATCTTTTATTTATATATATATGTTGTAAATTTTTATTAGATCTATATATATTGTTGTTTCCTATATATCCACTTATCTTAAAATATTTACACTCATGATTTATCTCTATTAAATTCTCACAAATTTCTTTTCCATATATACTTCTTATAACACTTAATAATTTGTTATCTCCTGGTGTTGTAAGCATAGATTTATTATTATTAACATATTTAAATTGAACATGTGGATTTCCTATTGCAAGTTTATTTATTAAATCACTTATATTTATAGTTTCAGCATGAGTTGATTTTAAGAACTTTTGACGAGCTGGTGTATTAAAAAATATATCTTTTATTATAATAGTTGTACCATTATGAGTTCCTACTGGCTCTTTAGATACTATATTTCCACCTTCAACTATAACTTTAGTTCCTATAGGCTCATCCTTTGTTTTAGTTATCATTTCAAGTTTTGATATAGCACTAATAGATGCTAATGCTTCTCCTCTAAATCCAAGAGAATATAAATCATATAAATCATCTATATTTTTAATCTTACTTGTAGCATGTCTTAAAAATGATTTATCAACTTCACTAGATGCTATCCCACAACCATTGTCAGTTATTCTTATAAGTTTTTTTCCACCATCTTGTATATCTATAACTACTTTAGTACTTCCTGCATCAATAGAATTTTCTATTAATTCTTTAACTACAGAAGAAGGTCTTTCAACGACCTCTCCTGCAGCTATTTTATTTATAGTTAAATCATCTAGTATATTAATTCTATTCATATTGTCCTCCCCTTTTTCTAACGTATTAGCTTAATATATTTCGCTAATTTAAAATTAATTTTAGGGTTCTTCAACTCTTAATTGTTTTTAGCTTTCTTTTGTAATGAATATAATGCATTTATTGCATCTAGTGGAGTCATATTAAGCAAGTCTAAGTTTAATATTTCATCCTTTAAATTGTTATCACCTATAGTGTCGAAACTCATTTGAGTTACTGCTATTTGTGAATTTGCTTCATTATCTTTAATTTTTTTAGATAAATCTTTATTTTCTATAGTTAATTTATCATTTTTAGATTTAATATCTTCATAGTTTTTAACTAAAGATTCATGTTCTAATTTTAAACTTTCGAATTCTTCTTTAAAGCTATTTTCTTTTAAAGTTAATATTTCTTTTTCTAACTCTTTTATATTTTCAATATATAATTTATCATTATTGCTTGATGAAATTTCTGCATTATTTATAGTTTCTAAAACTCTATCAATATCTTTATTTATAGCTACACTATTGTATATGTGATTTTTTTCTAAATCACTTAATATTTCTCTTGATCTATTTATAACTTCATCTGGAAGCTTTGCAAGTTTTGCAACATATATACCATAACTCTTATCCGCTCCAGTTGGTATTATTTTTCTTAAGAATATTATATTATCATCATCTTCTTTAACTGCTATAGAGTAGTTTTTAACTTCGCTAAATTCATTTTCAAGGTCAGTTAATTCATGATAATGTGTTGCAAATAATGTTTTACATTTTATTTTACTTTGAATATACTCAACTATCGACCATGCTAAGCTTATACCATCATAAGTACTTGTCCCTCTTCCGATTTCATCAAGTATTACTAGACTTTTATCTGTAGCATTTTTAAGTATATGAGACACTTCACTCATTTCAACCATAAATGTTGATTGTCCTTGAGACAAGTCATCACTTGCCCCAACTCTTGTAAATATTCTATCAAGTATTGGTATATTTGCATATTCTGCTGGTACAAATGATCCAATATGTGCCATTAAAGAAATTACTGCAGTTTGTCTCATATATGTTGACTTACCTGCCATGTTTGGTCCTGTTATTATGTTTATTATATTTTCACCAGTATTTAAATAAGTGTCATTCGGAACGAAATTTTCTTCTCCCACTATATTTTCAACTACTGGATGACGACCATTTTTTATATCTAATTTATCATCTTCATTTATATTAGGTCTTACATAATTGTTTATATAAGCTACAGTAGCTAATGATACAAATACATCTATATTTGCTATAGTTTTAGATACTTTTTGTATTCTATCTATATTTTTATATATTTCATTCCTTATATTTACAAATATTTCATATTCTAAAGACTTAATCTTTTCTTCAGCATTTAGTATTTTATCTTCTATTTCCTTAAGCTTCGGAGTTATAAATCGTTCTGCATTACTTAGTGTTTGCTTTCTTATATAAGACTCATCAATTTTAGCAGTATTTAAATTAGCTTTAGTTATTTCGATAAAGTAACCAAACACTTTATTAAATCCTATTTTAAGGGATTTAACACCAGTTTTTTCTCTTTCTTCATTTTCGATTTCTTTTATCATATATGCTCCGTTTTTAGAGATGTCACGAAGCTCTTTTAATTCTTCATTAAAATCTGATTTTATTATATTACCATCCTTTAATGTTATTGATGGTTCTTCAAGTATAGACTGATTAATAAGGTTGTATAAATCATTTAAATCATCTAAGTATTTTATATAATCTTTAAGCATAGATGCACTTGATGAATTTATAGTCTCTTTTAATATAGGTAATTTTTCTATAGAGTTTTTAAGGTGAATCATTTCCTTTGCTGTTACTTTTTCAAAGGCTATTTTTCCACATATTCTTTCTATATCGTATACATTTTTTAAGATTTCATTTAAGTCTTCACGAAGCATAAAGTCATCTTTAATTTCTTGTATAACATTTAATCTTTCATCTATTTTAGCTTTATTAACTAATGGCTCTTCTACATATTTTCTAAGAAGTCTTCCCCCCATAGCAGTAGATGTTTTATCTAATACATGTAAAAGTGAACCTTTTTTCTTATTTCCTCTTATAGTCCCTGTAAGTTCAAGGTTAACTCTTGTAAACATATCAAGTACCATATATTCACTTGAGTTGTATATATTTATGTTATTTATATTTGATGTAACTTGCTTTTGAGTGTTAAATATATAGTTTAAAAGTATAGATAAGCTATATTTTATTAAATCTTTATCATCAAATTTTATATTGCTTAAATATTCATCGCTAAAGTACTCATTAAGAATACTTTCATCTAAATATTTTTCGTCAAAACTTTCATTTATATATATATTACTTATTGTTGCTATATTTTGAAGTTTAGGTATAAAGTTTAAGTCATTTATTATTATTTCTGTTGGATGAACTTTAGCAATTTCTTCTACTATTTTATCAGTAGAAAGGTATGTTGCATTTGCTTCTCCCGTACTTATATCAACATAAGTTAATCCACATAAATCACCTTTTATATATAGTGATAAAAGATAGTTATTTTTCTTATTTTCAAGTAAACTTCCTTCAAGTACAGTACCTGGTGTTACAACTCTTATAACATCTCTTCTTACTATACCTTTAGTTGTTTGTGGATCATCTAATTGTTCACCTATTGCAACTTTGTATCCTGCTTCTACTAATTTTGATATATATGAATTGGCACTGTGAAATGGTATCCCACACATAGGGGCTCTTTCTTCTAGGCCACATGATTTTCCTGTTAATGCTATTTCAAGTGTTTTTGAAGCTACTATAGCATCTTCAAAAAACATTTCATAAAAGTCTCCAAGTCTAAAGAATAATATACAGTCAGGGTATCTATCTTTAACTTCAAAGTATTGTTTCATCATTGGAGTAAGTTTATTTCTATCTATGTTCATACTCACCCTCCTTAAATCTTTAGTAATTATATTGTCTAGTTAATTATTATACCATAACTAATAAGCTTTATTAAGTTTGGATAAAAAAATTCGCTTCGCTCATTTCGCCAACGATACATCCTTGTTACCACTACGGATACATCCGTTGCTCAAAATAACTATTTAATTATACGTTATCAAAAGTAGCTATTTTATAATACATTAATAATAAAAAATAATCTAAGTATTTTTAATACCCAGATTACTTCTATATTAATAATTGAATTCTTATTATATCTTAATTTATACGTATATTTTTATATTATTTTAATATTTTTTCATAACAATAAAATGCCTTCTCTTTACTTAAAAATTTTACTTCTCCAATAAATTTGTATCCAAGTTTTTTAAATAAAGAGTTCATTTTTGTATTTAATGAGTAAGTATCTGTTTTTATATATCTTATTCCTTCTTTTGATGCTAACTCCTCACAAAAACTCATTAACTTAGTAGCTATTCCACCATTTCTAAATTTAGTATTAACAGCTATTCTATGTGCTACCATACATTTTTCATTTAATGACCAGTTTAAATTTTCATACTCTGCTGCTTGATTACAATCAATACATATAAAACCTTTTATATTGTTGTCTTCTTCATACACATATAAGCTATCATTTTTTATATCATTTATAAACGTTTCACTATTAGGATAATTCTCATCCCATTGATTATTCCCATAGGATTTCATTTCTTTTACAGTTTCATTTATTATAGTCATTATAGTACCTACGTCACTTATTTTAGCTTTTCTAATCATTAGATTCCCCCCTTTATATCTCTTACTTTTTATTATAATATCATAAATCTTACTATTTTCTAATTTATATGATTAACTCATATTCATTTATAAAAATCATTATTTAGTATAGTATTTTAAAATAATTAAAATTTAGTTATTTTAAAATAGTTTATAATTTCTTTATATATAAAAGTCCCTACATAAATATATCTTTATATAAGGACTTTTGTATAATTTCAAAACCTTTTATCTTATGAAATTTATCCATTTATATCTTTTGCTTTATATGTTTTATAACAATGAGCAAATTCTCTAGTATTAAAAATATATTTTCCACCTAGTTGTGTATAGTATGCACCTGTAGAATCATATATATCTTTTATTTTTTGTGTTAAATTTTTATGATAATATCTAAGTTCTTTAAATTCTTTTTTGAGCCTTTCACTTGTAAGCCATAATCTATTAGAACTTATATCAGTTAATTTTATATTTTCAAAGTTTAAATTATTTTTATTTGCATATATATATATTTCAGCTAATATTTCCTGTAAATTTTCATTTGTAAGGTCATGCTTTAGCTTTTTATATATAATACTTCCCATACCATCAATACCTTTTTCGTTAAGCTTTTCTTGATTAATAAGTGCATTTAGTGGTTGTCTTTTTATATATACATAATAAGTATCTTCTAATATATAACTTCCTCTTAAATACTTAGCTGGTCTATATATAACAAGTATAGGACTATACATTCCACCCTTTTCATCTTCATTGAAATCTTCTATATCCTCTAGGTATTTTAGTTTCCCTTCTATGTTTAAGCTTCCATATCTAGATTTTTGTCTTAATGAATACATATTTTCATCTTTTATACAATTTATTATCTCATCTATATATTCTTTATTAACTATAAAGTCTTCGTTATATGAATTGTTTACATATTCATTTTTAATTTCTTCTTTTGCTAAATTTATCTCATCTATATTTACACCTAAGTGTATATTTAAATTTTTAAACTTTTCTTCTAAAGAATGTATATCTACATCTATATAATTTATAAATTTATCTAAATTTTCTTCAGATTTTATATTAAGTAATAAATCCCCAATATTCTTTTGAGTTATTGAGCTATCTTTTTCAAATAAATATTTAATTATATATTCTTTAAGCTTCTCTACATTCTTATAAATTCTTATATATTCTTTTAATAAAATATTATCTTCATCGATATTATTTATCATATTACTTGGTATATTTATATATATGTCATCTTCTTTTGTATATAATCTCATTTATGTCTCTCCTTACTATATAACTAATTTATATTATACATATGAGGTAAGAAATAATCTATAATAATCGTATTATTTGTATTATTTTGATTTATAATTGTATATAATATAATACTATACTTTAATAATTAAAGGAGTAGTTATATGATAGAAGACTTAAAGCATAAATTTGAAAACTATAAACCGTATATAAATGGATATAAAAATATGAAAAGAGCTTCAGTTTTAATTCCCATAGTAAAGAAAGATAATATGCATTATATATTATTTCAGGTAAGGTCTAAAAATTTAAAAAACCAACCAAATGAAATATCTTTTCCTGGAGGAAAAATAGAAAATAATGAAAGTCCTCTTGATGCCGCTATAAGAGAAACTTGCGAAGAACTTGGAACAAATGTTAAAAATGTAAATATTATATCTCCAATAGATTTACTTATAACACCTGGTAATATGATAATTCATCCTTTTGTGGGATATATAAATAATATAGATAGCCTTCATATAAATAAAGATGAGGTAGACCATATTTTTTTAGTTCCATTATCTTACTTATTAAAACATAAGCCTTCTCTTTATAATAATGAAGTTAAAGTTATTCCAAATGATAATTTTCCTTATGATATTATCCCAAATAAAAAGGATTACAAATTTGCTACTAGTAATTATAGAGTTTTATTTTATAAATATGAAAATTATGTAATTTGGGGTATAACAGCTAAAATATTAGAAAATTTCCTAGAGTTTTTAGAAGTATAAAATTCACTTGATTCATATCGTCAACGACTTCATCCATTGCTAAAAAAATGTGCCTTAAATATTTAAGGCACATTTTCTATAATTACTTAACTAATTCTCCTTGTAATGAGAAAGTTTTTGGTGATGTTATTTTTACATTAACTAACTTACCAACTATATCTTCACTTCCACCAGTAAAGTTTACTAGTTTATTTTGTCTAGTTCTACCTGTTAATACATTATCATCAGTTTTACTCTTTCCTTCAACTAAAACTTCAACAACTTTATCTTGGTAGCTTTCATTTATCTTAGCTATTTCTTCATTTACTACAGCTAACACTCTATTAAATCTTTCATGTTTTACATCTTCTGGTATTTGGTCTTCCATCTTTGCAGCTGGAGTTCCTTCTCTCTTTGAGTATATAAATGTAAATGCTGTATCGTATTTTACTTTTCTAACTACATCTATAGTATCTAGTAAATCCTCTTCAGTTTCACCTGGGAATCCTATCATAAGGTCAGTTGAAAATGCTATATCAGGAATTTCTTTTTTAGCTTTTTCTATTATTTCTAAGTAATGTTCTTTACTATAATGTCTATTCATTTTCTTAAGTAATCTTGTACTTCCACATTGTACTGGTAAGTGCATAAATTCACATACTTTATCACAATCTCTCATAGCATATATAACTTCATCAGATATATCTTTAGGGTGAGATGTCATAAATCTTATTCTCTCTAAACCTTCTATTTCATTTACTATTCTTAGAAGCTCAGCAAATGTTACAGGATTGTCTAAAGTCTTACCATATGAATCTACATTTTGACCAAGTAATGTTACTTCCTTAGTTCCATTTGCCACTAATTCTTTTATTTCATTAACTATATCTTCAACAGTTCTACTTCTTTCTCTACCTCTAGTGTACGGTACTATACAATAAGTACAGAAGTTATTGCATCCATACATTATATTTACAAATGCTTTAAGTTCAAATTTTCTACTACTTCTAAGACCTTCTACTACTTCTCCATCTACATCCCAAACATCTACTAACATACCTTCTGATTCCATTGATGAAGCTAATAATTCTGGGAATTTATAAAGGTTGTGTGTTCCAAATACTAAATCAACATGATTATATTTAGACTTTAGTTCTTTAACAACATGAGGCTGTTGCATCATACATCCACAAACAGCTATTTTTAAATCTGGATTTTTACGTTTATTAAACTTTAATTGACCTAAGTTTCCATAAACTTTAAGTTCTGCATTTTCTCTTACTGCACAAGTGTTATATATTATAAGGTCGCACTCTGCAGCAAGCATAGTTCTTTGGTAACCCATATCATCAAGCATTGCACATAACTTTTCTGAGTCATGTTCATTCATTTGGCATCCAAAAGTTTGTATCATATACTTTGGCTTTGTTTGATGTATTGCATAAAATCTTGAATTTTTTTCAGCTATTGCTTCTATAAATCTATCTTGTTCTTGTATTTTCTCTATAGGAACTTGTACTTGTTTTCTTTTGCTCATAATCGTAACCTCCTTACTACTAAGTAAGTCATATTATATCAAATTCTACCATTATTTTAAAGACATCATTTTATATTTGAGTATTTAACATTTAAATTTGGTTATATTAAGTTATATAATGTTTTTAGAGGTGATAAGGTGCTTGTTGTTTTTATTAGAAGTATAATACTATATATAGCCGTTTTAATAGCTTTAAGGGTTATGGGAAAAGGTGAAATAGCTGAAATGAATGCTTTTGACTTAGTAATAACATTACTTCTTTCAGAAGTTGCAGCTATTCCAATGCAAGATAATTCTATACCTATTATATATGGAATTTCATCAATTACTGCACTTGTATTTATAGAAATTTTAATTTCTTATATAGCTTTAAAAAGTAGAACTGTTAGTAAGATTTTATCCGGTAGCCCTACTGTACTTATAAATAAAAGTAAACTAAATTACAAACAATTGAAAAAAGAACGTATATCTATTGAGGAGTTGCTTGAGTCATTACGTTCTCAAGGATATTTCAACCTTAAAGATGTTCAATATGCACTACTTGAAACTGATGGAAATCTAAGTATTGTTCCATCACCATCTTATGATTCTAGTAAAGCAACTGATTTTAAACATTTACCTATTCCAGTTATAATAGATGGCAAAGTTATAAAAGATAATTTAAATGAATTAAATAAGGATGAAAAATGGATTTTAAAAACTTTAAAATCTAAAAATATAAAAAAGGTTAAAGATGTCTTAATTTTTATGATAGATGAAAATGATGATATCTTTATACAAAGAAAAAAAGAATAAATGAGGTGATATAATATGAAACGAATTATTGGCGTTTTAATATGGACTTTATTATTTATATCTTTAGGTATTTATTCTGAAAATAAAATATATGATTTTACTAATAAATTTAAATCTGAAATTGAACTTATTCAAAAAAATATTGAAGATGATAATCTTGAAAAAGTTTCTAATGATATAAAAAAATGGTCTAAATCCTGGCATAAAGAAAAAGAAATTTGGTATAAAATAGTTAATCATGAGTACTTTGATGATATATGTTTATCTCTTAATATTATTGAACAAAGTATAAAATACGATGATAAGTTAAATGCATTAGAACAAGTTGAGACTATAAAGATGCTCTTAAATAATATTTTAGAATCAGAAAAATGTGATTTAAACCATATATTCTAATAAAAAATAGGCTTTAAAAGCCTATTTTTTAATAACTCACTTTATATAAATATAGTCCTTTAGCTGGGGCAGTATCTGCAGCTTTGGTTCTATCTTTTTCTTCAAGCATTGTTTTAATATCTTCAGGTGCTATTTTTTTATGTCCAACATCTATTAAAGCACCAGTCATTATTCTTACCATATTATATAAAAATCCATTACCTTCAAAGTATATTTCTACTAAACCATTAGTTTCTGTTATATTTATAGAATATATGGTTCTTACATTTGATTTTTTCTTAGATTTAGATGATGCAAAACTAGTAAAATCATGCTCTCCTATAAAATATTCACTTGCCTCTTTCATTAATTCTATGTCTAACTTCTTAGGTATATGAGTAGTATACTTTCTTAAGAATGGATCATGAAATTTATTATTGTATATTTTATATAAGTATACTTTTGATTTTGCATTGTATCTACTATGAAATCTTCCATCGACTTCTTCTAAGCTAGTTATTACTATATCTTCTGGTAAATACTCATATAAATATGTTTTCATTTTATCTACAGATAAATTAGAAGCTGTTTTAAAATTAGCAACTTGTCCATATGCATGAACTCCCATATCTGTTCTTCCAGATCCAATTATCTCTATACTTTCATTAGCCATTTTGCTTAAGACATCTTCTATCTTACCTTGTATTGTCATATCATTGTCTTTTAGCCTCTGAAACCCTTTATACCTTGAGCCATCATATCTTATAGTCATCTTTATGTTTCTCATATTGTTCCTCTTTCTATTTTCAGCTTATATAGATTTTATAAGTGTATTTTTTATTTTTACAGTTATAGAAGTTCCTACTCCTTTTTTACTGTTAAGTATCATCTTACCTCCATGAAGTTTTACTATTTCATTACTTATAGCAAGTCCCAAACCACTACCTGCTTTATTGTAATCTTCTTGGAAGAATTTATCTAAGACTTTTTCTAAATTTTCTTTTTCTATACCAGCTCCATTATCTACTACCTTCATAGTTGTGTACTCTTCATCTTGAGATACTATAATATTTATAAATCCACCTTCGTCAGTAAATTTTATAGAGTTCTGAATTAAATTTATTAATACCTGTCTAAGTCTATCCTTATCCCCTTGGATTAAATCAATATTTTCAGTTTTAAACTCTACATTTAAGCTTATATCCTTCTCGCTCGATTTTACCTTAAGCTGATTCACAACGCCTATTGCTAGCCTTTTTATATCTACAGTATCTATTTTTAACTTTATTCTATCAGATGCTAGTCTTGAAAAATCAAGTAACTCTTCAACTAGCTTTATAAGTCTTTCAGTTTCATCTTGAATTATTCCAAGCCCTAAGTCAAGTTCATCTCTTGTTATACCTTCATATCCTAAAGTTTCACTCCATCCCTTTATTGATGTAAGTGGCGTTCTAAGTTCATGAGATATTGATGATATGAACTCTTCTTTTAATTTTTCACTTTTATCTATTTCAGCGGCCATATGTACAAATGTTTTGGCCAAATCTCCTATCTCATCATCTGATATACTAGTGTCTTTTAATTTTATACTAAAGTTACCATGTGCTAACTCATTTGCAAATTCTTTTAGTTCTATAAGTGGCTGAATTATAGTTTCTGCAAATCTTAGACTTAAAGATATAGCTATTATTAATATAAATATCCCTGCAAGTATTAATCCAAGTGCCAACTTAAATATAGTAGCATCTATCTCTGTTAATGACACAGTGTATCTTATTGCACCTTCTATTACATTATTTATCTTTATTGGTACAGATACACTCATTACATGTTCATTAGTAGATTCTATCTTATGAGTTATTGGATATAAATCCTTTCCACCCATTAATGCCTTATCTACATCTTCAGCTTCTATTTTCTCATGTTTTTTTATTCCATACTGATCAATTATAATATACTTATCTTTATTTATTACCTGTGTTGCATACTTTGAGCTTCCTACAACTCTTTGTTTATCTAGTATATTACTTATTTTTTCATCAAAAGTAGTATTCTCTATGTTATTTATACTTGTATTATATACAGAGTTTGTATATTCAACTTGATTTTTTAAATTTTGTCTTACAGAGTCATAATAATAATTCTGAACATAAAATATAAATAATCCTTCAAATAAAGTAACTGTTGTTATAATTATTATAAAATAATTTTTAATTACTCTTTTTCTTAACCCTTCAAAATGTAGCACTATTGTTCTTCCTTTCTAAAACAATATCCATATCCCCAAACAGTTTGTATATATTTAGGTTTTGATGGGTCATCCTCTATTTTATTTCTTATTCTTCTTATATTTACATCTACTATTTTAAAATCATAAAGATAGTTACTTCCCCAAACTTCTTCAAGTATTTGATCTCTACTTAAAGATTTCTTTGCATTAGTTATTAAATATTTTACTATTGAAAACTCTGTTGGTGTAAGTTCTATTTCTTTACCATCTTTAAATAGCTTTCTTTTATCTAAGTTAAGAGTAAAAGGTAGCGATATTATTTCATTAGTGTTTATAGTATCATCTTTTTTGATTCTTCTAAGTAACGCACTTATTCTAAATAATAACTCCTTTATACTAAATGGCTTTACCATATAATCATCGGCACCAGATATAAATCCTTCTATTTTATCTTCTTCTTGTGCTTTAGCAGTAAGCATTATAATTCCAACTTGATCAAAATTTTGTCTTATATATTTACAAACTTCTATTCCGCTCATATCAGGCAACATTACATCTAAAAGTGCTAAAGATATATTTTTTTCATTTTTTATCTTATCTATAGCTTCTTGGCCACATCCAGCTTCTATTACCTCATATCCTTCTCTTTTTAAATTTATACTTACAAAACTTCTTATTCCTATTTCATCTTCTAATATTAATATTTTTTCCTTCATACAAATCCTCCCAAACAAATATTAATAAATTAATGAAAAATACTCCATTAATGCTTCTGTAGTTATATTTAAAGCTTTTAACAATTCTTCATTATTTTTTTGTAATATAAATGTATTATCATAATTTTCAGCAAGTATCATAGATGATTTATTAGTTATATTTTTTCCTTCATCTGCAACAGGCTTAGGAGATACAATTATAGTAAAAATATTTTTAGGTTCATTTTCTACTGAGTCATGGTAGTAGAACTTAAATAAAGTATTTTCACCTTGATACTCTTGTTCACTATATATTTTATTTACCAAGTTATTTGGTATATCTAATTTAAAATTATATTTATAATTATAATATATTCTACTATTAAATACCAATCTAGCATCTTCATTATACTTTCCATTCCATCTATACCAACTTACTGTAGATGATGATTGTAATGTATATATACTACTACTTCCTGCTACTATTGGTATTTCAAGAACTTTGTCTTTATTTATATCTTCAACTGCTATATAGTATGGTTTCATTAAATTTTTATCATCATCTTTAAATACCTTTTCTAACTTTTTATCCTTAGTATATAATATTTGAGTTCTATAATTATTATCTTTTAGATTTGGAATATCTAGTACAATTCCATTTTTATTAGTATCTACTTGTCCATATGTTATATATAGGTTATTAAGATTTTTAACATTTTCATGCTCTATATAATCTAATAATTTAATTTTACCATCAAAGTTTAATAAACTTGAATAAACTTTATTTGTTTTAGGATTATAGTTTAAAACCAATATATCTAAAATATCATCATTATCGATATATTCTATCTTAATTTTCATATCAGTAATATTATCTTTGTCTTTTATCCAATATGGGTTTAAAGTATCTACTTTACTTAACTCATTATCTTCAAACTTATATATGTACATATTAGTTTTATCTTGTTTTTTTATAAGAAGAATTATTTCTAAATGGTTATCTTTATCTAAGTCATAAAAATTCGCATATTCTATTGTCTCCCCACCTTCTAATACGTTTCCTTCTTCTTGATATTCTCCATTTTTATCCTTCTTAAGTACCATAAATCCTACTTCAGTTTTATTTTCATTTACATCTTCTTTTTTTTCAAAAACTACTAACTCTTTTTCTCCATCTTTATTTAGGTCAACCTCATTTATTTTGGCAACTTCACTTGAGTTTCGTGGAAGCAATAACGAAGAATTTAGAGATGGTAAAATCTTCTCTATTTGTTTATATAATTTCAAACTTGCTTCACTATAAACTGGTTTTTCCTTTATAAGTTGTTCTGGTGACTCAGAGTTTAAGCTACATCCACTTAATGTAATCATTAACAAAGCTGATAAAGCAGTTAACTTAAATAACTTCATCCAAAACCTCCCTATTTATTTATTTTTCAAAATACGCTTTAAAACTTTCTATCCTTTCTTTTTCTTCTTTTATCCTATCTTCATCTAAATTTCCTCTTCCAAGCCTATCACATAAAGATAGTAATGCTACCTCTTTATATTCTACATCATTTATCATATCTTGTGGTTGAAAAAATGGAAGATTTTTATCATAAAATAATGGTTGCATATGCCATCTTACTAACTTAGATACCTTTTGTTTAAATTCTTCATCATCAGTCAGTTCATTTAGAATATTCATTGCTATATCTTTACCTTCTGTATCATGGTTATATGAAGTTATTCTATTTTTTCTAACTCTTGTAGTAGTTAACTTTCCTATATCATGTAAAAGTGCTGCCCACATAAATACTTTTTCATCATTTGAATATTTTTTATATTCACTTGCTAAATCCACTACCAAAAGCACGTGTTTTAAAACACTTCCTTCTGGATGATATTTTGGATTTTGTTCTATATTATTTAGCTTTTTTATTTTATTAAATGGCTCTTTATCTAAATATCCTTCTATTATTAGACGTTCTAAATCCTCAGATGGTTTCAAACTTTTTAATAAAATTTCATTTATTTTTTCAAATAGTTCTTTATTGTTCATAAAATCACCCTTTTAAATATTAAAATTTGCTTCCCTTGAGCAACATGTGAGAAATCATTTCAGATACATTCACTGCTCAAAAATAAATAAGCTTAGTATAAATACTAAGCTTTTATATTTTAACACTATTTATATAGATTTATTATTATTTTTTAGGAAACTTATCCTCTGACCAAACAATATTTTCAAATTTACTTTGTACTTCTTTTATCTCTGAAGCTTTTTGTTGAGATTCTTCTATATTATTATTTTCTTCAGTAGTTTCATCTCCTCTAAATGTTATTATATCTTTACTATCGTCTTCTTTAACTTCTATTTCAGCTTCAGGTTCTACTTCTTCTAAACTTCTTACTTCATCTTCTATTTCTTCTTTATGAGTATGTGGTCTCTTTCTTTTTTTAGGATTTATTACCTTTTGATTTGAACTTTTATTTTTTTCTTGTGGAGAGTTTGTAGATTCTTTATCATCATTTTGTGACTTTTTCAATTTACCATGAGCTTTTTTACTACTTTTCCCTAATACATTTTTATGATGAGCTTGTTTTCCATAACCAGGTTTACCTTGACTTTCTTCACTTTGGCTGGATTTATTATGTCCATGTTGTTCTTTATTATGTTCAATTTTATTATTTTTTAAGTTTTCATTACTTTGAGTTTCTTGATTATTATTTGATGAATTTTTATGGTTAGGTCTTTTTTTAGGTCTAGGTGACTTTTTAGTTTTATTAGTTTCTGCCATATCTTCTTGTGATTGCTGTTTGTTAGTCTGAACATCTTCTACTACATCTGAAGTTTCTTGATCTTGGTTTTGATGATGCGGATTATGATGTTGCTTTTTATTAGGTCTCTTTTTACCACCTAAAGCAAAATTTAATTTAAGCCCACCTTGTTTTTTTTGATTAGATTCATTATCTAACCCAAACTCTTTTTTATTTTCCTCTGGAACTAAATCATTTAATATTATCTCATTGTAATCTTCTTCATATTTTGATTTTTCTTGTGTATTTTTTTCTATTTTTTTTGAGTGCTTATTTTTTACATTTCTATTACGACTTCTACTACTTAGTCTTAACATAATTACACCCCCTTAAAATACTCTTTATGTTATATATATTATCTTAAGGGGGAAATTATTAATTATTTTTTAGGTGGACGTGGTCCTATATATTGATACAAGTTAGTTTTAAGCATTCCATTGTATAGCTTTCTTCTTTTATCTGCTTCTTGCCCAAATTCTTTTTCAAAGTCCTCATATGAAGTTATTAAATAGTATGACCAATTCTTTAATTTTCTAAATGTATATCCTAAGTGTTTATATAAACTTTGTACACTTTCTTTATCTTCTAATCTTTCTCCATATGGAGGATTTGTAACTATAAATCCATATTCTTCGTCACTTGTAAAATCTATAGCATTTGCTAATTTAAACTCTATATATTCATCTACTCCTGCTATTTCAGCATTTTCTTTTGCAATTTCTAATGCTTCTTCATCTATATCATATCCATATATTTTAAATTCCACATCGTTATCTATTTTATCAAAAGCATCTTTTCTAGTATCCCACCAGATTTTTTTATCTAATGTTCTCCATTTTTCTGATATAAACTCACGATTAAGACCAGGTGCCATATTTATACCCATCATGGCAGCTTCTATAAGCATAGTTCCAGATCCACACATTGGATCTACTAATATTCTTCCTGGTTTCCATGGTACTAAACTCATTATACCTGCAGCTAATGTTTCTCTTATTGGTGCTTTATTTGCTTTTTCTCTATATCCTCTTTTATGAAGTGCATCTCCAGTTGTATCTATTGATATAGTAACTTTATCCTTATGTAAGAATACATATATTGGATACTTTTCTTTGTCTTCCTTTAACATTCCACTTTCCATGTAACTTTTCTTAAGGCTATCTACTATAGCTTTTTTTACTATAGCCTGTATATCTGTTGTAGAATATAGTTTTGATTTTATAGATGATGCTTTTGAAACTGGAAATTGTGCTCCATATGGAATATATCTTGACCAATTTATTCTTTTAGTATTTTCAAATAATTCATCAAATGTTTTTGCTTCAAATTCTGCTACCTTAAGATGAACTCTTTCTGCACATCTTAACCACATGTTAGCTTTAGCTATTCCATCTTCACCAGTTTTATATGTAATTCTTCCATCTTCTGTTTTTATTATTTCAAATCCTAAATCCTTTATCTCTCTTGCTAGCATTTTTTCCATACCAAAAAAGCAAGGCGATATTAATGTATAACTTTTCTTCATGTCATCCTCCTAAATGTACTACTTATTCATGCTTCCCATTTCATATCCTGCCATATCTAGGGTAACATATTTAAATCCTATTTCTTTTAGTTTTTTATTAGTTTTATTTAATAAATCTTCATTGAAAAATTTATGTATTTCATCCTTACCAACTTCTATTCTTGCAATATCATTGTGTGCTCTTACTCTAAATTGTTTAAATCTTACACTTATTAAGTATTCTTCACTTTTTTCTATTTTTTTAAGCAATTCTTTAGTTATTTTTGTACCATATGGTATTCTAGTTGCAAGACATGCAAAAGCAGGCTTATTATGAGTATTAAGTTCCATATCTTTTGAAAGTTGTCTTATATCATCTTTTGTTAATCCACACTCTTTAAGAGGACTTATTATATTTAGTTCTTCAAGTGCTTTAAGACCTGGCCTAAAATCACTTAAATCATCTAAATTAGTCCCATCTAATACATACTTTATATTATGTTTAGCTGCAATCTCTTTTACGACTTTAAATACTTCTTTTTTACAGTGATAACATCTATCACTATTATTTTCTATAAACTTTTCATCTTTAAAATTATCAACATTAACAACTATATGATTAACACCAAATTCCTTGGCATAATTTTTAGATTCCTCTATTTCTCTATCTGAGTGCATCATAGCATGAAGGGTTACTGCAATAACTTTATCTTTTAAAGTATCTTTTGCTACCTTAAGTAAAAAGTTACTATCTACACCTCCTGAATAAGCTATTGCTACATTTTCTAATTCTAATAGCCTTTTTCTTAGGTTATCTAATTTTATATTAACTTCCATAAGATTCCCTCCAAGGTATAATAAGTTAATTATATAAAATGTATTGATATAAATCAAATTTAATTTATACTAATGATTTAAGTTTGAACTTTATTGGTATTTATTATATTATAAAATTATCATATATAGGGGGTAGGATATGAAAATTACTTATGATATTTTACAAAATTTACTTAAATGCAATAAGGGAATGAAATTAGTATTTAGAGATAATTCAAATATACTAGATGTTTATTTATTTAGTGATATTATATTAAGCTTAAATCTTAATATTAATAATATAGAAGATAATGCTGAATTTATCTATAATTCTATTACTAGGTTAGATAATGTTACAATATATATACCAAAAATATATCAAAAATAATCTATTGTGATAATTATTTTGTTAAGTATATTGAAATTACTACATAAATTTTTTAACTATAAAAATGTAGTTTGTTAAAAACTAGTATTTTAAATAATAATATTTGAATATCACAACAAGTTAAATTATTAATACATAAAGGGCTATATTTAATAGCCCTTAATTTACTTAATATTTATTCTATTTTTATTCTTTATTATATATGACTATAAAAGAATCTTCTATACCTAATTCTTTTAACTGCTCTAATCTTTCTTCTGCATAAACTCTATTATTAAATGAACCACATACAACTCTATAAAAAGTATTTTCATCTATAACCGGTATATCTTCAGTATTATCATTATCTTCTATAAATTTATACTCTACTCCTAGATACTTACATATTCCTTTTGCTATAGCCTCTGCTAACTCATCTTGTTTTTGAAGTAATATTTTTGAGTCTTCAATATTATCTATGAATGCTAGTTCTATAAGACAAGCTCTCATATTTGTATATTTTATTACATAAAAGTTAGCTGTCTTAGTACCTCTATTTTTAGTATAACATTTAGTTTTCAATACTTCTTCATGAATATTAGCTGCTAAATCATTTGTACTTGTAGTGTATGAGTAGGTTTCTACTCCACTTGCATTTCCATTAAAAGCATTACAGTGTATAGATATAAAACAATCAGCTTTCCAAGAATTTGCAGCAGATGTTCTATCCTTCAACGATAATGTTTTATCATCAGTTCTGCTTAACTTTATTTCTAAACCTTGTTTTTTAAGAAAATCATAAACCTTTTTTGCTACAGATAACGTAATATCTTTTTCTAATAAATTATTTATACCTACTGCACCACTATCGTTTCCTCCATGACCTGGATCTATAAAAACTTTCTTTGCCAAAATATAATTCTCCTTCTTATATAAAATTTCCATTAAAAATATAATGGTGTTATATAATATGAAAAAAATACGACTTTTGACATTTGTTTCACTTCATATTATTTAAATAAAATATTATATATATTGAAGCATCACTAATCTTTTATTTCTTTGTTTTAATATAGCTTTAATAGGCTAAAATGCTTTTATGAGTGCTTACTTGATAGGAATTTTACTTTTATTTAACACAAAAAGTGTGTACCTTCATTTGAATAATCTAATTTGATTATCTAAATGAAGAATACACACTTTACTTTATAGTCAACATCCTTATAAAAGAATGTATTTTAAATCTATATTACTTTGTGAAATGTCTTTCTAATAATCCTAAGAATGCTTTACCGTGTCTAGCTTCATCTTTACACATTTCATGAACTGTATCATGTATAGCATCTAATCCTAGTTCTTTAGCTCTCTTAGCTATTTTTAATTTTCCTTCAGTTGCTCCGTATTCAGCTTCAACTCTTGCTTTTAAGTTAGCTTGAGTATCTGCAACAACAACTTCTCCTAATAATTCAGCAAATTTAGCAGCATGTTCTGCTTCTTCAAATGCTATTCTCTTGTAAGCTTCAGCAACTTCTGGGTATCCTTCTCTATCAGCTTGTCTACTCATTGCTAAGTACATACCTACTTCTGTACATTCTCCAACGAAGTTTGCTCTTAATCCTTCTAATATTTCTTCATCTACACCAGCAGCTACACCTATTCTGTGTTCGTCAGCCCACTTCATTTCACCTTTCATTTCTTCGAACTTGTCAGCTCCTACTTTACATACTGGACATAATTCTGGAGCAGTTTCTCCCTCATGTATATATCCACATACTACACATACGAATTTTTTCATAATATTTTCCCTCCTAATATATAATCATCAATGTAATTTTCATTACTTAAGATATATTTTATATATACCCTTTAAAATATATCTTAAACAATAAATATCAAATAAAAAACATTTATAAACATATTTTAGCATATTTTCCATTTTTTTATCAACGCTTTATTTTTACTTCTTTTGTTAATTTTACATTTATAATCCTTATTTAATCTGTTGTGCTAATTATACTAACACAACAAGTTAATTAATAAAAAAGATGATTCTTTAGATAAAGAATCATCTTTTTTATTATATACTAAGTCCACTTCTAAATTGGCTATTATAAAGATTTGCATAAAAACCTTCAGCTTCTAAAAGCTCATCATGAGTTCCTTTTTCAATTATCTCTCCATCTTTTACTGCTAAAATAACATCTGCATTTCTTATAGTACTTAATCTATGAGCAATTATAAATGTAGTTTTACCCTCCATTAAATTAACCATAGCATTTTGTATGTGTACCTCTGTTCTAGTATCTATAGATGAAGTAGCCTCATCAAGTATAAGTATTGATGATTTAGAAAGTATAGCTCTAGCTATAGCTAATAACTGTCTTTGACCTTGTGATAAGTTGCTTCCATTATCGCTAAGTACAGTATCATAACCATCTTCAAGTTGCATAATAAAATGATGTGCATTTGCAAGTTTTGCTGCCTTTATTATTTCTTCATCAGTTGCATTTAAATTACCATATCTTAAGTTCTCTCTTATACTTACTGAGAATAGATAAGTATCTTGTAATACTACTGCAACTAATTTTCTTAGACTTTCCATAGTTATATTATCTATATCTACACCATCTATAGTTATAGTTCCGCTATCTATATGATAAAACTTGTTTAGTAAATTTATTATAGTAGTTTTACCAGAACCTGTAGGACCTACTATTGCTATAGTTTGACCTTTGTGTGCAGTTAAGCTTATTTTATTTAAAACTTTCTTATTTTTATTATAAGAGAAATCAACATCTTCTAACTTAACTTCGCCATCTAATTTTTCTACGTCTATAGCATCCTGTTTATCTACTTCTGCTTCTTCATCCATTACTTCAAATACTCTTTCTGCTCCTGCTAGTGCACCTTGTAAACTATTTGATATATTAAGTATTTGGTTTATAGGTTGATTAAAATTTCTCATATATAATATTATTGAGAATATTACCCCAACAGTTATATCCATACCTTTTAAAAGGAACACCCCACCACAAATAGCTAATATTAAATATGTTAAGTTATTTATAAAGTTATTTATAGGACCCATACATCCTGATATAGCTTCTGCTAGTATTGAATTTTTAGTTATCTTTTTATTTATCTCACTAAACTCTTTTTTTACTTTTTCTTCTTGAGAAAATAGTAAAACAGCTTTTTGTCCTGATACCATTTCTTCTATATACCCATTAAGTTCACCTAACCCACTTTGCTTTTTTACGAAAAATGGTTGAGTGTATTTTATCAAAGCTTTAGTTGCAAATATTGTAATAGGTGTTGTAATTAAGCCTATTATAGTCAATGTTTTATTTAACATAAGCATTGCTATAAGCATACCTACTATATTTATAACCCCTGATATTAATTGAGTTATACTTTGTGACATAGTCATATTTATATTGTCTATATCATTTGTAAGTCTGCTCATTAAGTCCCCACTTGAGTGAGTATCAAAATATTTTAATGGTAAATGTTGCATTTTTTCATATAAGTCTTTTCTTATTTCTGCTGAAGTTTTTTGAGCTATACTTACCATTAATCTATTTTGTATAAAAGTAGATAATGTTGCTACTAGATACATAAATACAAGTACTATACATATTCTAAATAAACCACTTATATCTCCTACTGATATATATTTATCTACTATATCTCCATTTAATTTTGTGCCCATTATACTTACTAGTGTTGTTATTACACAAAATACAAATATAAGCATAAGAGATAATCTTTTATTTCCTATATATTTTAATATTCTAAAAGTTGTTTCTTTAGGATTATTTAATTTTTCATTACTCTTTTCAAAATTTATTCCTGGTCCTCTTCCTATTCTTGGTTGTGGTACTGATTTAGCCGACACTCTCAAGCACCTCCTCACTTAATTGTGATACAGCTATACTTCTATATATTTCACTAGTTTTTAATAATTCTTTATGTGTTCCTATATTGGCTATTTTTCCATCATCCATTACTATTATCTTATCTGCATCCATAACACCGGATATTCTTTGTGCAATTACTATAACAGTAGAATCTTTCATAGTTTCTTTTATAGAGTTTTGAAGCTTTGCTTCTGTAGCCATATCTAATGCACTTGATGAATCGTCCATTATAAATATTTTTGGATTTCTTATTAAAGTTCTAGCAATTGAAAGACGCTGTTTTTGTCCTCCTGATAAATTTTTAGCTCTTTGTTCTACTTCACTACCAAATTTATCTTCTTTATTATTTATGAATTCATAAGCTTGAGCATTAACTGCACTATCAATTATCATATCTTTAGATGCATTTTCATTACCAAATCTTATATTACTTTCAATAGTTCCACTAAATAATATATTTTCTTGAAGTACTATTCCTATATTTTCTCTAAGTTGACTTAAAGATATATCTTTTATATTAGTTTTACCTATTAAAATTTCACCTGAACTTACATCATATAGTCTTGGTATTAAATTTACAAATGAACTTTTTCCACAACCAGTTGATCCTATAATTCCTATAGTCTCTCCTTGTTTAGCAGTGAAAGATATATTTTCTAATACATTTTCACTATGTTCATTGTATCTAAATGATACATTTTTAAATTCAATATCAAAGTTTTCTATTATCTTAGTATTTTCTTTGTCTTTTATACTAGTTTCAGTTTCAAATACTTCATTTATTCTTGTAGCTGATGCTTTAGCTCTTGAGTAACCTATCATTATATTGATAACCATTACTACAGAACCCATTATTTGAAGTAAGTAATTAATAAATGCTACTATTTTACCTATTTCTAAATCTCCTGTATTTACCATATTACCACCAAACCATAATACACAAACAACAGTTAAGTTCATTATTAATGTAGCCATAGGCCATAGTATTAAGTTCATATTCTGAGATTTAATACTAGTATTAGTTAATTCTTCGTTTGCTTCTATAAATCTACTTTTTTGAGTATTTTCTATTGCAAATGCCTTTATTACCTTAACTCCTAGTATACTTTCTCTCATTACGGTATTTACATTATCTATGTTTTGTTGAACCTTAGTGAATAATGGTAATGATTTTTTTAATATAAATAACACTGAAACTGTAATTATTGGTATCGCTATTAAAAATATAGTAGATAATTTAGGACTAAGTATATAAGCCATAATTATCCCACCAATTGCAGTAAGAGGTGCTCTTACCATCATTCTAAGTGCCATATTCATCATCATTTGTACTTGTGTTATATCATTTGTAAGTCTTGTTATTAATGATGAAGTTTTAAGTTTATCTAACTCAACGAAAGATAATGTTTGAATTTTATCAAATAATCCTTGTCTTACCTCTTGGCCTAAGTTCATAGATGCAACTGCTGCAAAATATGAACATGCAGATCCTGCTATTAAACCAACTACTGCTGCAATAACCATTTGTATACCTATATAAAGTACATAGTTTAAGTCTCCATTTGCCACACCTGTATCAATTATTTTAGATAATAATGTTGGCTGTAATAAATCCATTGCAACTTCTAAACACATTGTTAGTGGTGCAAGTATTGCACATATAATTGCTGATCCTTTTAAATACTTTAGCAATTTTATCAAAGTCAATCTCCTCCTCGTATTTAATTTAAAATTATTCTTTTTTCTTTTTTGCTAAGTTTTCATATAATCTATTTAAAGTATTTATAGCGTCAATTCTTTCTTTTTCTGAAAATCCATCAAAGCAAATTTCATCTAATTCTAAAAATACTTTTTCAACTTTTTTTTGAGCTTCTATTCCTTTTTCAGTTAAAAATACATTTAATATTCTTTTATCCTTTGGATTTCTTTCTCTATATATAAGTTCTTCTTTTTCCATAGATGATAGTATACTCGTAGCTGTAGCTGGCTCTATTTTACAACAAGATGCAATCTCCCTTTGGCTACAACCAGGATTGCTAATAATAAAGTCTAGTAATCTTGGTTTTCCTTCTGTTAAATCTACTTTTTGAAATTCTCTTTTCGCCATTTTTCTATGAATTTTATTTAATCTTATTAAACTACCATGTAGTGTATTTGTTCTTATATTTTTTTTTAACATATTATACTCTCCATTTTAAATTAATTAGACATCTAATCATTAGGTGTCTAACTATTTATATAATATCAAATATTTAACTTTATGTAAACGAAAATTATTATCTTTTATAATTTATTATTATCAAATACTTTTACAGTTTAAATTCTATAATTTACTCAAATATATTTTTATTATATTTAAACATTCTATAGAATTATATCTATTATCCACAAGTTTCGTATTTTAGAATATGTTAATGTATAAAAAGTGCACCTTAAAATAATCTTATTAGTATCTAAAAGATCTACTAAATCATTTCAAAATGCACTATATATTTTATATTTGCATATTTATAACTACTCCTCTATAGCTTCTATATTAACTGGTTCTAAATTTAACTTCTTTCTTTTTAAAAAAGATAACTTTGTTTCAGACATTATAATAGAAGTAAATATTATTATACTTCCTATAATAATTCTACCCGTTACAACTTCATGCAATAATATTATAGAAAACAAAGTTCCAAATACTGCTTCTGTAGAAAGTATTATAGCTGTTTTTATTCCATCCACTCTTTTTTGGCATATTGTTTGAACTAAAAATGCTAAAGTTGTACTAAATACTCCAAGATATAAAGCTCCAATATATCCTTTAATATTTGCATTTAAACTACCTTCTCCAAGTAAAATTTGAACTATCAAAGAAAGTACAAAAGTTACTGTAAATTGAACTCCAGTTAATACTATTGGATCATGCTTTTTAGTAAACTCACCTGTAAAGAATATATGTAGTGCATATCCAAAAGCACATATTATAGTTAAAAAGTCTCCTATATTAATAGATAAATCTTTCTCTAAAGAAAGTATACCAATGCCTATTAATGTAAGTAAACTACTTATTACACCTATTCTATCTAATTTTCTTCTATATATAAAGAATCCTATAAATGGAACAATAACTACATTTACAGCTGTTAAAAATGCATTTTTAGACGGAGTAGTATATACAAGTCCTATTGTTTGAACTACAAAAGCTATGAATAAAAATGCTCCAAGTATCGCTCCACATTTAATAGCTTCTTTACTTATATTTTCTTTTATTCGCTTATAAAATATTAAATTTATAAAAATAGATGCTATTAAAAATCTAATTGTTATTAGTTGAAGTGGTGTTAATCCTCCATCTAAGGAAAGCTTTGTTCCTACAAACCCCATCCCCCATACAATTGCTGTTAAAAATAATCCTATTTCTCCAATATATTTTTTCACAAAGTTCCCCACCTTTAATAAAAAATTCTTCCTAAATACAGTGTATCAGATTTATCTTGACTAAAGTCCATCTAAATTAAAAATATACATCTTATTTTGAAATTTTTTGCATTAAATTATAAAGCATAATAAAATTTTTTATAGTTTTTATTTTAAAATAAAAGAGCACGCTTACTTATATTTAGTCAGCATGCTCTTTTTTGTTAAATTAATTAATATAACTTACTTTTACTTTTTCAATTTTTTTATTACTAACCTTTATAACTTCTATATTAACATTATCTACTTTTATTTCTACTTTTTCATTAGATTTTGGTATTTCTCCTAATTGGTTTATTATATAACCATTTAAAGTATTATATTCACCTTCTTCTAATTCTAAATTAAAGGCTTCATTAAATTCATCAAGCTCTATACTACAATCAACTATAAATATTCTTTCATTAATTTTTAAAATATTATTATTTTCTTTGTCATACTCATCTTCAATATCACCAACAATTTCTTCTACTAAATCTTCCATTGTAACTATACCACAAAATCCACCATATTCATCAATAAGTATAGCCATGTGTATTTTGTTGTTCTGTAAAATTTTAAATAATTCATTAGTTTTTTCACTTGTTGGAACAAAATATGGTTTATGCATTATTTCTTCTAAGTTAATATTTTCAAACCCTCTATCTTTTGCCTGTATAAGTATATCTCTAACATGAACTATTCCTATTATATTATCGATATTATCTTTATATACAGGTATTCTTGAATAGTTAGAGTTTAAAAGTTTATCTATATTTTCTTCAATATCATCATCTATGTTTATTGAAAAAGTATCTTTTCTAGAAGTCATAATATCTTTTGACCTTGTATCATTAAATTTAAAAATACTTTCTATCATATTTTTTTCATAAGTCTGAATTATTCCTTCTTCTTCGGATTTACATATTAAAGACTTTATATACTCTTCAGATACTTTACCATTTTCTTTTTTTAATATATTAGATTTAATAAATGTAATAATTTTTAAAAATGGTCTAAGTATTATTGATAGGATTGAAACTATTTTCTTTTGAATTGTTAGTAAAAATATTAATATTGGTTGATTTGAATGCCTATGCGAATCAGATTCCATACTAACTTTTTACCTCCTTTTTATTACTAGATAATATGATATTATCATATTAAATGTGAGATTACAATTAATAATTTCTATTAAAATTCATTCTATTAATATATATTTTTATTGTATATTT
>ENA-OWPF01000778-OWPF01000778.1-human-gut-metagenome-genome-assembly--contig:-NODE-778-length-33158-cov-5.200495_pt1 | contig 33158 bp, 27 predicted proteins | sample MGYA00248261_ERZ651840 | MGnify/ENA primary metagenome ERZ651840 (study PRJEB26924, sample SAMEA4378268) | human gut metagenome | biome: human gut; feature: human-associated habitat; material: faeces... | reverse complement strand
CGCTCCCCGCCCCGCATGACCCGGACAACTACGGCGTTCCAAACGACATCCTTTCCTTCACGCCCCAGATCGCCGAGCCGGGCGCGTACGGAAGCCTGACCCTCAATGCCGACGGCACCTACACGTACATCCTCAACAACGCCCTGTCCGCCGTGCAGAACCTGAATGCCGGGGACACGCTGACCGACACCTTCACCTATACCGTGACCGACAATCACGGCGGCACGGGAAGCAACACCCTGACCGTCACCATCCACGGCCTTGACGAACCTTCCGGAGGGGGGACGTATGCCGCCCCGCAGACGGCTTCGCTGTCCGTCACGGCGGAAACGGGAGAAGCCGTGCCCCCAGGTACGGGCACAACTTCCACGCTTCCGGACTACCTCCAGCCGGAAGGCGATTCCCTGGCCAGCGTTTTGAACCATTACGCCTCCTCCGGTTCCGGGCAAGGGCACGAAACCGCGGCTACGGACGGTACGCCCCCAGAAGGCGGCGCAGCCCCCAACGCTTCGCCCCTGCCCTCGTCCGAAGACGGTGGAGCGCCGACAGTATCCGCCCCCACAGAAACCGCGGTGCATGACGCCCAGCCGCAACAATACAGCGAACCTTACACGCCCCCCATGGAAAGCTCCACGGAAACGCTCCAGCAGAATGTGAGCCAGGAATTGGCCCGCAACGGAGGCATATGATACGAGCCTGCTATATTGAGCCACACCATAGCGAGGCGCGTCCTTTTGTACACGGAATAGCCTAACGGATCGAAAGCAAACGCTTCTTTCGGATGAAGCCTTTCCCCTTATCCGCAAAAGCGTCCCCCTTCATCCGGCATGAAGGGGGACGCGGGAAACGTCAGGAAACCACGGCTGCGCCCGGCTACTGCAACAGCCCGAACATCCTCCAGAAGGGAATGGACACGATGAAGCCGAGCGTACAGATGACCATATAGGCCGCGCTCAGCTTGATCATGGAGCGGTGGTTGGCCATCTTGCCTTCAGTACCGAGGTCGGCGCACAGGTAGAATGCGTTCATGTACTTGAGATACCAGATATCGCCTCCGGCAAACGCGACCATGCAGACGATCCACGGGTTCATGCCCAGCGGGATGAGCAACGGCGGAAGGATGAGCACGAAAATGGCGGCGGCCGACGAAATGGAGACGATCAGCAGGCGGATGACGCACATGCCCAGGATGATCGCAACGATGAGCGAAGCCGGGCTGCCCACGACGCTCAGGAGGTAGGGCTTCAGCGCAACGCCGAGCCACCTGTCGACGTGCAGGGCCCGTATTACGGCGGCGAGATTGAGGATACTCCCAACATAGACCACCGAAGGCCAGTCTATGCCGTTCTTGAAATCCTTCCGATCCATGACCTTGGACATCAGCAGCACGCACATGGCGGTCACGGCCACTTCGCCGGAGGAAATGCCGTGCCACGCTTCCGTCATCCACAGGAGCAGCGTGATGATGAGCGTCCACAGGGTGATCCGTTCCTCGCGGCTCAACGGGCCGAGATTCCTGATCTGTTCGGCCACGTTGTCCTTGGTGAGCCGGACGCTCTTGCTCGGCTTGTAGGCCCAAATGATGTACAGGCCCATGCCGGCGAGCATCACGAGACCCCACGGCAGCGACCAGAGGAGCCAGTCCAGCCACGTGACGCCGCGGTATTCCGGGGGGAGCATACCCACCAGCACGTAATGGGTGAACGAACCGCTCATGAACATGTGCCCCGCGAGCACGAACCCGACATAGCACGCCCCGAAGAGGCCGCAGGCCCCGGCCTTCTTGCGCTCCATATCCAGCTCGTCGCTGATGCTCAGCGCGATGGGCGTGGAAAGCGTGGCCTTTGCGTTAATGCTTGGAATGAGCGGAGAAATGACCGTACCCGAGGCGATGAGGCCCCAGACCTGCCCAGCGAAGGACGCCGGGAACAGATGCAGCACGCACAAGGAGATGCGCTTGAGGAGCCCCGTCTTGCCCGCCACCGCGCCGAGGGCGAACGCCCCCACCATGATCCACCACCCGGAAGTGGAGAATGTGGCGAACGCAGTCTGAAAAGGAACGCATTTCGTGGCCGCCCAAAAGACGCACATGAGCAGGCCCGTAACATATTCGGGCACGATCTGCGTTATCCACCAGCCGACGGCCCATACCGTGATCCCGAGGGCCTTCATGGTCTGCGGGGACAAGCCGTCCGGAGGGGTGATAAAGGCGATCCAGACACCAAGAGGGATGAAGAGAAACGAAAAAGCTTGACGAACGCGCTGTATTGCATTGGGAGAAAGAATCATCGTATCCTCCTGTCACAGGAGACAGTGACCGCCAAGGGAGAAGTTCTTTTCCGGGAAAACCGTCTCCATGTTGACACGACAGCTATTTGTCCGTAAGTAAAGGAAGACGAGTAGATGCGACGATGCCGTCGAGGCATGAGGGCGGCACGGAAGAACCGCTTGCGAAAAACGGCCCTCCGCGACAAAGCCGTTGCCCGAAGAGGAAAACCCGCTGGTTTCCCTCCATACGGCAAACGACGCCCTTTCTGTTTTGCCCGCGATCCGCAAAACCGCAGGCAAACCACGACGTATCGCCTTTACCCGTTTCGCCGCCAGGCGGTGCGCTCCCTTGCCGTGGAACACCGCGCTGGCTGTCCTTGCCTGCCATATGCCCGAACCTGCCAGTTCAGGCCTGTGGCAGGTTTTTTATTTGCCCGGCTGGAAAACGCGGGAAGCCTGCAGCGCCGTCAGGGCGATGAGCTTGCACCGCTTCACGATGGAAGAAGGGACAAGGTATTCGTTGAGGGAGTGGATATGTTCCCCTTCCGGGCCCATGTTGCAGATGGTGGGGACGCCGAGGCTGGAGCTGAAGCCGGCTTCGGACGCGCTGTCGTAATGCTGGCCCTTGATGGACATGCCGAGGAGCTCCCCGGCGTCCTTGACGAGCCCGAAGAGCTTGTCGCCCGCTTCGCAGCGCTCGAAGGGATAGAGGCGCAGCCCGCCGCTGATGGAGGCCGACGTTCCGGGGATCACGGTGCGGGAAACGGCGTCACGGATGCCCGCGACGACCTTTTGCCCGTCCTCAAGCGTCCTGTAGGTCAGATGGATGCGGGATTCGGCCCACGGGGCCACGGAGTTGGCGGAAGCCCCGCCGCTGATCAGGCCCGTGTTGACGGTGAGCCCACGCTCCAGATCCAAAAAAGTGTCGATCGCCAGCGTCTTGTGCGCGATTTCAAGGATGGCCGAAGCCCCGTCCGCATAACAGCGCCCCGCGTGGGACGCCTTGCCCTGTACTTTCAGGAACATATGGCCTGAACCTTTGCGGGATACGGTGACAAGTCCGCCGGGGCCGCCGGGTTCCGAGTTGATGGCGGCGCGTGCGCCGGGCAAGACCTGCGCCAGGGTCCGGGAAGCCGATGGGGAGCCCAGCTCCTCATCGGGCGAGAACATGAGGGTCATGGGGCAATCGATCAGGCCGAGCCGCTTCAGGGCCCGCGCCGCGAACAGGTTGGCCACAAGCCCCGCCTTCATGTCGGCCACGCCGGGCCCGGTGGCCCGATCGCCCTCTATCTTGAAGGGCCGCGCCTGCGCCGTACCCTTGGGGAAAACCGTATCCATATGCCCGAGGAACACGATCCCCGGCTCCGCTTCGCGCCCGTGCGTCTTGGCCATGAAGACGTGGCCAAGATCCGCCTGCCACGGCTCGTCGGCGGGCGCTTCCGTCTTGGGCATCATGAACGTCTGGAAACCCGCCTCGCGCAACCAATCCGTCAGGACGGTCCCCAATTGGTCCACATCCTGCGCGTCGGTCGTGAAGGAATCCATGTTGACGATCCGCTCCAGCAAACGGAGCATGTCGCCTTCCTGAGGGTCGAGATACGCATCAAGCTTGTCTTTCCATAACGTGAGGTCCATGCGGGGTTCTCCAATCGGCAAAAAATTACGCTGAGGAGGAAAGTCGCCTTTCCGTGCCGTTGACACATCAACCGTCTCTTTCCAATGCATTGGCATCGAAAAGCACTTTGGGGCCACGAAGGCGCGGGTCATCGCGCATGGGGGAAGATTGCGGGAACGCCGCCGGAAAAACGGGGGAAAGGGAATGGCAAGAAAGCCGGAAAGAGGGAAGTGGGTGAAGAGGCTGGAGGGGCCGCCGGATGCGGCGCGGCGGTGGCGGTCAACATGCGCTCCCCCTTTCCCGGGACTGCGCCAGAAAATGCTTTTCCGCCACGGCATGGAGATGGCGCGCCATCGCGTCGGAGCAGGCGTCCGCATCCTTGCGTTCAAGGGCATCGATGATCATCAGATGCTCGTTGATGGCTTCTTCCATCCGCCTCTTCAGACGGACATCGTCCGCGCGGTTGTGGGAAAAGAGCTCGTTCAGATGGCTGACAATGTCGACGAAAACCGGGTTTCCGGTCGCCGCCGCCAAGAGGGTATGGAATTGGGCGTCCAATTCGCCGTCGTTCTCCCCGTGCAGGAGTTTTAACTGCTGATCGCAGACAATGATCTTGAGCTGATGGAGCTGCTCGGCGGAATGCCGTGCCGTGGCTATCCGGGCTATGGACGGCTCGATGACGAGCCTGAACTCCATAATATGGTCAAATGACTTTCCTTCCGTGTCGACGGCATTGAGCAGGGCGGCGGTCAGCGGCGCGAGATCGGAACCGCAGATGTACGTCCCGTCGCCGTGGCGGCTCTTGAGGATGCCCTGCTCCGAGAGCGTGCGGATGGCTTCCCTGACGCTGTTCCGCGAAACGCCGAACGTTTCGGCAAGCGCCCGCTCGGGGGGCAGCTTATCCCCCACCTTGAGCCCGCCCTTTTCGATAGCATCCTGTATTTTCTCGGAAAGCCTTTGATATGCCTTGAGGGGTTCCCGTGTTTCGGGAAGAGGTTCAGCCTTTTGAGATTGGTCTGGAGTCTCTTGTGAATGCGTCATGCGAGGTTCTCCCTTTCTCTTTTGGTAGAACCACTATTGCAACCTTCAACCAATCTTGTCAAGCATCATGTGAAAAAAACAATGATTCACCCGGTAAAAAACGGGAAAAAGCTTTTCTATAACCATAATACAGCTAACTCTCATGAGTTATATAATTCACTATTGTGATGATGCTCCATCAAGGAATACACAGCGTCCCATTTCCATTCAAATACAACGTCAGAGAGAGCCTCTACGAGTTACAAACATAATCGCCCGTCAATACGTTAAAACAAAGGGTGCCCTCCTGAGATAACGGGGGGCATCCCTTGCGTTCCGCCATACGATCCCTGCGGAGAGCCGGGTTGTACGCATCCCGATGCCGGGAAAACGTTCGTGGCGCAGGAAACCAGTCCGTCCCATGTGTACTTTCCGGTTTGCGGCTGAAATCCCTATCTATATTGCGCTGCTGGAATGTTTACTTCCGTGGCGGAGGCCAACGAAACCAGGACCTGCTGGAGAGCGGGCATAGATAACCCCAGCCGCCAAGAACTCTCTGCCGCATCCTTGTCCTTGTGCTGTGGAGGACATGCCCCCCGCGGACTCCGACGGGCTAACCACGCTTCCCCGAGGATAGAAAAGAACAGGGATAACGCAACGGCATCTCAGGCAATGCGTTCCATGACCCCCTGGATCGCCAGGCGCACCCCTTCCTCCGTATAAAAATTGCCGTTGATGAGGGTCCGGCATTTCAAAACTTTCTCGAAATGCCGCAGGGTTTCGGGGCACGGCTTCTGCGGGTTGCTCCAAAAATCGTCCAGATCCTGCTCTTCCTGCGACGAAGCCAACCCGCGCACCGCATAAATGGACGTGCCAACGCAATAGACGGGTATCCCCCGCTGAAGCCCGGAAATGCCGATCGTGCTGTTGAGGACCACCATCCCCTCGCTGCGGTCCATCATAAGCGCGGCCCTGCCCGACTCCACGAAATGAACCCGGCCTTCCAGCCCGCAGGCATGGCTGAACCGGCGGATGTACCTCCGGTAATTGATGAGCCCGTTATCAAGAGGATGGTTGCGGATCAGCAAATGCATGGACTTGGGCGCGGAGTGCGCAAAAGAAGTCAGTACATGCGCAATGGCTTCCTTCATCCCGCTGAACGGCGAATAACGGCGGACTTGGGAATCCGAATCAAGCTGGAGCGGAAACAGGAAATAGGGCGCACGCGACCGGTAGATTTCCCGGACGCTCTCCGCCGAACGCCTTTCCCATGTGCGGCGGGTCAGGACGCGAAGGAACCATCCCCAGACTTCGCTCACGGCGCTCTGCGGGCGATGCGTCCGGAAACAGGGGAAAAACGGGCGCAAAAAAATGGTCCCCGCATAATAGGCAATGGCCTTCCATACGCGCGCCGAAAGAGGATTCTGTACGGCAACGGGTGACGGCGGGGCCGGATGGGATTCCGCAAGTTCCCGCAAAAGGGCCGGCGAATGGGGAAGCATCGAGTTGCCGTTGACCCCGCCCTCTTCCATCGTGATATAATGGGGCCGCAAATACCCTTCCTCAAATGCCCACACCTGGATATTCCGCAGTTTTGCCACCAGAATGGCCTCACGGTGCAGAGGCCGCCAGTCCCCAAAGGCCAGCAGATCCGTAACGCCTTCGCGCCGCATGAGATCGCCGATCCAACCGCTCCAGTCCGTGGTCCGCCCCTGATACCACACGGCCTCTCGCGAGTGCCAATCCACCACGTCACCGCCGCAGATATTGACGCGCAATACACGATGCCCGGCCCGCTGTAACGCCAGCCCCAGCTCACGGAAAAAACTCCCGTGCGGGCCTTGAAGAAACAAGTAGGTACGCATGATCAGAATACGTTCCTTATCTTTTCCCTGAGCGCCGCAAAGGTGCGCATAAAAAACTTGCCGCGCATTTGCCCTTTTGGCTGGGTAAGCCGGTAACAGATGTCCTCGGGCGTGCAGAATCCCTTCGTCTGCCAATCGTAATACGAAGGATAGAGTATCAGCGTCCCTGCGATAAGCTCCTCAAGCGAAAGCCTGGCTCTCCGGCGGGGGAAATCAATCCGATCATGGGTCAGCCCCCACCCCGCGTAGAAAGGCCCCCCATAAGCGTGGACCTCTATTCCCCTCAGCAATGCCTCGAACCCCGTAAGCGACGTGAGCGTGTGCACTTCGTCGACAATGCCAAGCAAGACATCCATACGCACGTTGCGGACAACACGATCCGCGTACCGTAACGCCTCTTCATCGGGTATGCGCCCTTTCCGGTTCCGGCTTTCCACGTCAGGATGCGGCTTATAGATGATGAAAGCATCCGGATGGCGTTCCCGCACGGCCTTGAGCAAATCCACATTGGAAAACAGCCCGCATCCGCCCAGCCGCACGGAAGCGTCGTCCTCCACCTGTCCGGGGACAAGGAGCAAACGTCCCTTTGCAGAAAAATCACCACGGGTTACTGCGTCAACACCCGTGTTGTATTTGGTAATTCCCTTCTCGACGATAAAGCCACGCAAGGCGGAAGCCCGGCTGCACAATTCGGCCCACTCCGGATGTTCAGGCAAGGTATTCAAAATGTCTTCCAGCCCACTCGGGCGGGACGGATCATAGTAGATGCCCTTCTCATCCAGCACCAACGAATACGGCCAATTAAAATCGGAACCCAACCCCACCGAACGGATGAAGCCGTCCTCCATGCGTATCAGCCGGACGCCCATAGTCTGGCAGGAACTCTCAAGTCCTATTGTGCATTTGGACGCCCATACCACGACATCGCCGCCGTTTGCTTGCGCCCATTTGATGGCTTTCCACCAATCAGAAAAAAAACGGATGGTTCCCGTGGTCGATTGCAAAAAGGCCCGGGCATGAGGACGTTTCCATCTGGAAAAGCCAACACATGCGTGGAACCCCTTATTCCGTTCATTCTGAAAACGCTGGGCGGCCAGAATCCGAATGGCTTCATGGATGTCACAACGCCTGGCGGCCACGGGATTCACATAACGCGCATACAACATATACGCCGCGGCAAAGATCTCTTCCGCCGTACGGCGTTTTGCCCTCCGCGGGCAAGTAAGCCGATCATGCGTTGCCCCCCATCCCGCATAGAACGGCATGCCGAAACAGTGCACTTCCTTACCAAGCAGCAAGGCCTCAAAGCCCATCTGGGAGGTGACTGTGTACACAACATCAGCTTGAGCAAGAAGGGAAAGCGGCGAAACATCCTGTGCGATGATCGCAATGCCTCTTCGCTTCGCCGCCTCGGTCAGATAGCCCTGCTTTTTCCCCGCAAGCACATCGGGATGCGTCTTGACGAACAACCGGGCGGTGGGAAACCGCATCTGCGCGTCGTCCAGCATAGCTGTGAAACTTTCAGCATCGGCACGGCCAAGCGTAACGCTGGTATCCCCCTTTGTCTGATCAAGGATAAGAACACGCGGGCACGAAGCATCACCAAGCAATTTTTCAGCAGCACGCGGCGCATGATTATACTTGCTCAGATCGTGACGCTTGATAGCTTCAATGGCATGCTGGGCGGACTGCAACTGCCCTTCCAAATCCCCTCCGGAGCCGTTCAGCAGATTCTCCAAATCGGATGGCTCAGTGGCGTCGTAGTAGATGCCGGTATGGTCAACTACAAGGGAAAGAGGCTGCGCCCCCTTGCATCCGAGATCAAGGGAGCGCAGGAAGCCGTCTTCAAGCGCGATATAGGGAAGGTTATGTTTCAGGGCATAACATCGTGCCTTATCGGCTGTGGGTTTGTGGCCCCAGCCTACTATCGCCGTGTGGGCAAATTGTCTTTCCCATGTCAAAAAGCTCTGGAGGGATTGGTTACGCTTTAATGTAGAGGAAAGATACTTGAGCATACCTCCTCCCGGAGTGGGACAATAAAAAACGTTACGAGTGAAAATTTTCATCATGTAGTATTGTTAAATGCGCATGGGAAATGGTATTGGAAGGTATTTTTTTTACGTATACGATTCCTGTATCGCTTGATTTAGCTATTTGATAACCATATTGCGGCCAGAATTCCGCAACTAGAGAGTTTTTTTGTGTAGCCAGATATTCTGATTTCAGAGTTGTAATACCTGAATATACAAGCATATGTTCTATTTCATTCAAAAAAGCAATTTCGACTTCTCTTCCCATAACACGGCAACTCATGAGAAAGGTATCCACTCGTGCTATATGTTGTTGTTGATGCACGATACAAAGAATAATTTTTCCGTACTTACCAAAGCGATCTTCCAGCTCTCCAATCCAGAGATGCCAGTCAGAAGATTGCATCATCTGTCGGATATCTGCCTCGGTATAGCGGCGGGTCGTTAGATTGAACTGGTTTGTCTTCTGGGTGAGCTGCGCCGCACGGGCAACGTCCTCCTCATTAACTTCGCGGATATGCAGTTTCATATCCAGTGATTTCAAATACTCGCCAAGATTGGTAAACTTTTGTTTTTCTTCAAGTCGAAGATGCTCTGTCCGGTACTGTTCGGATTTCTTTAGGTCTTCGGATGTAAGACGCAAGGTCGGGAAGAATTCACGGGCAACATCCAAAATGAATGATTCCAACTGGACAGGGTTTTGCGGAAAATCTGGCACGGCAACAGTTGGTAAGGCTATTTTTACAGCTTCGCGTTCTACTGGATTGTCATCAATAAACACAAAAGAATCCAAGCCAAGATTTAGCTCTGTTGCCAAACTAGCAATATTGACCGGCTTGGGATCCCAATTGGCCTTGATCGTAACGAAATCTTCTTCTCTGAGAATCATATCGGGATGCTTCTGGATGGCTTCCAGCGCATCTTCACGATTATTTTTGGAAACAACAGTCAGCAGTACGCCTAACTTCTTCAGTTCAAGAATAAAGCGCTGGAAGTCTTGATAAATGGCACCTTCTTTTGTCGGAGCAAGGGTAATACCTCCAACACCATCTTCACCAATAACACCACCCCACAAAGTGTTATCTAAATCAAGAACTAGGCATTTTTTACGTTTCCCATTGAGGGCCTTCCAACAACGGAAGCATTCTGCTGCCAAGGCTTTTTCGCCAACCATAGAGAAAGGAAGACTGCCAAAATACCACATTTTTGGACTGTAGAACTGCTTACGCCCCATGTCAGCTGCTATTTCAGCAAGTTCGCATATGGGCAAACCCAGTATGTCCAGTTGCTCCCGCCAAAAAGCCATTGCTCTCGTTTCGCTGCGTGTTCCCACGAGCGGCAAAATCTGCCGCTGCGGAATATCCAGCGTGGAAACAAAAAGCGGGACTCCGGGGTGTGCTGTGACGAATTGCTCTAGCAAGGCAAGATGAGGCTGCAAGCTTTGTACATAATCGACACCGAGTGGAGAGGTTCGCCCCACCAGCTCTGAACCGTCAAGAATCAGGAATACGGCCTCAGAGCTCAATAGCGCGCTGTCAGGATTCAGTAGGGCCTGCGCCCAAGTATTGTACCCGTCGGGGATGTTGACTTGAGCTCCCGACAGCTGGCTCAGCGTCTTGCTGAACCAAGGCCCAGACATCGTTACATTGGATAAGATAGTAATCATGATCTGCTCGCATCACCAAAAATCAGGTTGATGATATCATTAACAGTAAAAATATGTTGGAAGTCCAAGGGCGAAAGGTCCCGGCCATTGATTTCATCAGCCAGCGATATGACCCCCAACACAGCAACAGAATCCCAAGCGGGGATATCTTGAAGCTGCTGATCTCCTCTCAGAGAGTCGGCAGGGAGGTCAAAAAGGCTTTCAAGTTCAGTCAGTAGTTGTTCTCGGTTCATAATACCTCCTAAGTATGAGGGGAAAGTTCTGAATAGGTTTGAAATTTTATGCAATTATCCCTTATACAAAATCATACAGCACAAACGAAAAGAACAGTATCAAGCTAGTTATTTTAATATTAAATATTTTTACTGACAATAAATGCACTTTTATGACAATGGGTCGCTATGAGTTGCTTTAGTGGGGTTTTGTATCACTGATACAAAAACGATTTTTATTGTTATTGCAAGATATAACGGCAGCAGAAATTCTATATTCATATTTATTACTGGATAAATAATACTGTTATTTTCTAAAAAAGAGATGGTTGAACTTTTTAACTGAACACCATCTTCCAAGAAAAGAATATTTCCTGTTCCTCTGTAAAGCTGATAGTGCTCTCCAAAATAGCTCCTTGTTTATCTCCAAATAAAATTAACAGCAGCATGGTAAACACATAATAAAACTATGGTCATTACCTACTGTATATAATTAAAAATATTGCTAACCTACCGCATCAACAACTTCGATCATACCAAGATAGGGGTGAAGAAAAAAAACTACTTTTTTGTTATCAAAAGCAATAGCTGGCTCTAGAGCAGTAATTTTGATATATTTATTTCTTTTTAAGAACTTCATATCATCATCTATATTAAATGATTCGTAACAAATATGATAAGGAGAATTTTTATGTGTTTTTATCAAATTGCTAACAATGGAATCATCTTTTGATGGCGAAATAAGCTCTATGACATAACCATCTTTTTCCATAAAAATAATATATATACCACGAAGTTCGTCACTGAATAATTGAGTGCTTTCCGTAAAGCCCAGTTCTTTAAACTGGGCTTGTGCTTTCTCAATATTCTGCACAAGGTAACCAATATGGTGAATTTTCATCATAAATACTCTCTTATTTAATGATGCTATTTAAATTAAGAATTATCTGAAGATGGTGTGAACATTTTTTTTGCGGGATTTCCAATCATGGTACACGATTTTCTAACATGTGAAAAAATAGTGGAACCAACAGCAGTAATAACGTCGTCAACTATGGATATCCCTTGGAGTATGGTTGTATTCGATCCAATCGTGCATCTATTTCCTATTGATATGGATCCGTTAATACAGGAAGCAGGGTTTATTTGGCAAAACTCGCCAATTTTTACATCATGAGCAAGCGTGCTACCAAAGTTAACATATGTACATTTATCTAGTGTTGTATTGGGGCCAATGATAACCCGTGGTGCAACAATGCAACCTTCGTTCAGTACAGCACTTTTGGCCACAACACTTGTTGCATGCACAAAATGCGGGAAACAAAATCCTCGCTGTGCGTAGAATTGGTACAGAATTTCTTTCAGAGCGGGAGAACCAACAGCCAAAATAGCGTTAGGCGTTCCGGCACTTTCTGTCGTCATATCCGAGGATAGAAGTTGCCCTGGTAAATTGTACTTGTAGAATTCATCAGCATTCTTTGTTGAAAAACCACAAATAGTAATAACGTCTTCAAACCATGTGCAAAATTCTCTGGCAAGACCACCGGAGCCAATGATGACCACTTTCATATATGTTCCTCTTTTCTGTACTGCCCGGAAACCTGGCAGTTGCCTATCCATTGTAACATTCGAAAAACGTTTTCATGAGCAGCCCTCTAAGGGGATAATTCGCAACAATATCAGCAATGTTTTGTGCTGTGTGGGGCTTGTCCAATGGGTTTGGCGTCGTCTGAGCTAGCTGCTGCGTTTCGACTTGTAGCATGGTGTTTAAAGCCACGGTAATTTCTTTTTCATTTAGATCGGCATGGAGGACTGAAGCCGCCCGCTCACGTCCTTTTTGGCGATTACCAATATCCAAAACGGGTACCCCAAGGCTTGGCACTTCCCCTATGCCGCTCGAAGAGTTGCCAAAGACGCCTTTACTGTAGCGCACTGCGTTAATATAGCGTTCAACGCCAAGTGACATGAAAAAGCGGAAATTCGGATGGGAAGCAACATAGGCCTGTAGGAGAGCATTAACTTCCTGCCCACCTGCATCAGCATTAGCACCGGTAAATACCGTGACAATATCCTTTTGGGCGGAAAGTATCTTCAGCAGCATTTCCACTTCATGGGTAACTTGCTCTCGTTCCAGTGTCACAGGGTGGTATGTCGCTACAAGGTACGGTCTATCGTAGGAAAGATTCAAATAGGCTCTGACATCATCTTCGGAGTGTACCGGAAGCAAGTGAACATTTTCTACTCCTAGTGACCCCACGCACCATACCCTTTCAGGCTTCTCTCCCATCTGGATAACACGACGCCGATAGCGCTCACAGGCTGTAAAGTGTAAATGCGACATTTTAGTTATAGCGTGCCGTAAAACATCGTCGACGGCCCCTTCTGTAGCTTCGCCTCCAAAAAGATGAGCAATGGGGATACGCAATATAGACGCAGAAGCTGCTGCACAGAAGGTCTCATAGCGATCTCCCAGCACTAGCAATATATCTGGAGCGACTTGCTGCATGACATCTGCATAACCAGGTAGGCTTTTCCCCATGCTGTGGCAAACCCCAACAGAATCATTCCTATCCAGATCCATGGCAACCACATGTATAGGAGCAAGGTTATCCCGCTCGATTTCTCCCAGTGTAAAACCGTACTGAGGGGACAAATGGGTTCCGCTTACCAGGAGGTGCAGGTCAACCTGCTCATTCTTGGCAAGAATGCGTATGACGTTTCTAAAAAGTCCATACTCAGCTCTGGAGCCTGTAAAAACAAGGATACGGCGTTTCATATCAATTCATCCACATTGTAGTCCCGTTCTGCTTTTTGCCCACAAAATTCGTCCCACCGTAGTGCAGATATCCCCGAACCTGGGCGCTTGACAGTCATATTGTGTTCTCCAAGAAGTTCTCCTTTGCAGATAGCAGTGGAAGCAACGAGACTTTTACGCGCAACGATACGGTTTTGCATTTCTATGGCTGTGGGTTTCTTTATACCGTCTCCCAACGCCGTGCAGACGTGGCGCACACCCGTCACTAGTGCAGTCAGTTCTTGTGGGTCAAGACTCGCTTTATGATCTGGCCCTTCCATCTGCTTATCAAGCGTAAAATGCTTCTCGATAAACTGTGCGCCCATGGCAACAGCCGCAAGCGCTATTTCTATGCCTTCGGTGTGATCGGAATAGCCTACCCCACGTATCCCAGGGAAAGCGTTCCGTACCGTTTGCATGGCGTGTAAATTCACGTCCTCCAGAGGTGCTGGGTATTCCGTCGTGCAATGCAGCAGCATGATGCTCTTACGCTGGGTCCCCGCATGTTCAAGAATGGAAAGCGCAGTTTCAATATCGCCGAGGGTCGCCATACCCGTCGAAAGAACGATTTCATCCTGATATTGTCCGATTTTGCGCAGATAGGGCAGATTGGTGATTTCTCCTGAGGGAATTTTCCATAATTTCAGTCCTAGGTTATGCAAAAAGTCTACCGAGGCCAAGTCAAACGCCGTAGACCAAAAAACAATGCCTCGTTCGTCGCAATGCTTCTTCAGCGCGACAAAATCTTCCTCTGGAAGCTCAAGTTTTCGCACCATATCAAGCTGCGACTCGTCCGTTTCTGTTGTCTTCTGCTGATAGGCAGCTTTGGGCGCACAAGCAGAAATGACTGATTCGGCGTGGAAGGTTTGAAACTTGACGATATCAGCACCAGCTTCTGCAGCAACATCAATCAACTTATGAGCCAAGTTGATATCACCATTATGATTGACGCCCGCTTCTGCCACAACCAGAACGTGGTCTTGTTCTCTATTCATAGGAATCCCTCATTTCGTATGGGTCTAGTTTTATTTTACCCCTGCGCAGAACTTAAAAAGAGCGCGGAAGTATCAAAACCTTCAAGAATTTGGTCGACAATATGCTCAATGTGGGGATCTCCTTCAGTAAAGTAACGTTCGACCGCAGCATCATCGTAGTATGGGATGCTTCGAAAGTCGTTACTGGCGCTGAAGAAGCTATACGGATATGGGGTAACCATATGCCCCTCTTTTGAAAACTTGATCATACCTGCGGCCATATCCTGCTCCTCCTGCGTAGGGGCCGGGCAAGACGCAGTCCTAAGCATATGCGCATAATCTTCCCTGTCTTTGAACGTTTTCACGTCAAAGGGCGTATCCGTTATACCTGCATAGGAGCAGACGACAACAGGAACCCCTAGAGCAGTCAGTTCGCTGATCGCTGTGCCGAGCCAAAGTGCTACCATATCGACAAGCCCTAGTAGCTGCGGCGTCTTCAGCTCACGAGGATGCAACAAAAGAACGTTATCTGGCAAAGCTGGAAGAATATCCTGAAGTTTTTCTACGGGCAAAGCCGCAAATTCTGGTTCCTCTTCATGAGGATGCGGTTTGATGACAAGAAAAATATCCTTATTTTCCGCTGCAATCTGTATGGAGTGACGTAACCAGTCTTCCATATTTGCGTGGCCGGAACCACCGTCCGCTGTACGCAGACTCAAATCATAGAGCAAACGACTATAACAGAAGATTATCTTTTTCCCCGCAGCTTTTTCCCTCAGGAGTCGCTCGTAGACCGGGGAATCCGCAGGCGCGGGGCAAAGCAACTTAGAGCGCAATTCAGCCAGAATTTGGCCAGAAGTAGGATCTTTGCGAAAATCTTTATACCAAGCTTGGAATTTTTTTCTGGTCGGCAAGAATGGCAATCTCTGTTCTGGATGATTTGCCATATCCATGGCACAAATCGAGACGTCTTCCATGAAAACGCCTTCCTCCATCTTTTGGGTCAAAGCAGTTCTGCAAAAAATATTTCTGAAATGAACATCATTTTTTGTATTCATAAAGTCGAGCCATATGACCTGAGGAAGCACTAGCAAATACGATGACAACAAGCCACATTGAACACCCGTTTTTTTATGAAACTGATAAACTTCATTACATAATTTTAGATGTGCATCTGCTTGGTACATAAACTGCTGAAGGTGGCTACGTTGAATGGGGTTATTAAAATCTATGGTAAATATGCGTAAGTGCATACGAATAAATTCAACAAATCTTTCATAAAAATTTATTCCAAAGACGCTAATTTTTTGATTTTTAAGATCAACTTCCCAGGGGCACGATAAGCGTAACGGTCTATCAACAACTGAATAGGCAAATTTATAAAATTTGTTTTGATTGTCATTGTTAATAAATAAATGATTAATACCTAAAATAATAGAAGCGTAGCCACGCCGTGCAAGAGAACAGACAACCAAGGGTAGAATGGCTGTTTGAAATAAGCCAAAATGAGGTATAAAAATATAACCACGCGGATTTTGGGGTTGAGGTACCTTGGCAATGATCTCTGAACTCTTCAAATAAAATTCTTCGATGGCAGCACGCCATGAATAATCATAAACATCCTGTAGAGCTGTCTTTTTCATGCAGGCTTGGTAGCTTGCCTGCATATTTCTTTCAATCTGTTGCTTCCTTTTGGCGGAAGTCATACCCGTTGGAATGAATCCATCCGCAATTTTTCTCAGGCGTTTCCACTGATTGAAATATGTCTTTCGCTCTAATTCAGACTTAGAGAGGATACGCAAAAAGAGTTCTGCTTCTGTATAATAGCAACGTTGAATATATGCACTAAGAAGAAAAGAGAAGAGAGAAGCAACAGCGGGTGTCACTCTTTTGCCATTATCTTGTTCTTCAAGCACGGCATTTGCATACTTTTGAATTTGCGCCAAATCCTCGGTGAGACTGTAACGTATAAGAAGGATGCTATTTTCTGAAATGGCTATTTTTTCATTACTTATAACGCTTTCAAGAAACGCGCTAAAAATTTTTTGTCGCAAATCGATTCGTGTCCAAATATCTCTTTCCCTTGAACCATAGGGATACTCCATCAAATACGAAAGGAGAGAAGAATAATAGCTCGTGGGCATTTCTGGAAGAGAGTCAAAAAACGTGTAAAGTTCTTCATAATGGCATGAATATATAGCTATCCTTGCATAAATTTGGTATGTTGCAGTACCATGTTCTGGAAGCTCTTTGAATTCAGGAAAAGCAAGTTCTCTGTATCTGTTACTCTTCTGTAAAAAGAAATACAAAGCATAAAATGAGTATACTTCTTGAGCACTAAACGTATTTTTTGAAAACCACTCGACATATTGATTGGTAATATCTGATAACATATCAAAAAGTGAGTTAACCCTACAATAAGTAACAATTGCAACAAGCAATTTGAAAAGTGATTCGTTCGGCAGTGAGGCAAATAGTTTATCCAATCCATAGCATGCATAGCAAAAATTAAATAAGCTGTGCAACAAAAGACCAAAATTTGAACCAGATAAATTTTCCAGGATATACTGTGTCGTTGAAGGATCGATCGTATGATAATATTTGCGACGCAAATCAAGATTTGGATATCTTTCATCTTTGCCCAATTTATGTGCCATTTGTTCAAAAAAATAGGAAAAATCAGAACGCAACCACAAATGGTGGAGTGCAAGCGCCTGATCGGGAGAAAGAGTTTCCCCTGTATAGGGAGCAGTGAGGTTATTTCCGAACAGCGCAATTAAAGCAGCATATTGAAAATCTTGCTCACAAATCGGTGCGGACAAAGTCAGATCTTTTGTCCAACCAAAGCCTGCGTAGAACGGTTGGCCATGGGTAACCACGGGGCGACCAGCCAGAAGTGCTTCAAAACCATAGAATGAACCCACAACGTGCACTTCCGTGGCATACGGACAAAGGCTGTCAAAATCTTCAGCATGCCGTAAAAAGGCTGTACGAAAACGGAGATTCCCAGCTAGGCAGGCTCTTTTATCTGTGGCTTTTCCCTTGGCAAGTGCAAGACAGACGATATTTTCCTGTTTTATATTCTCCGAAATTATTGTGATGAATGTTTCAAAAGAGAGTTCTTGGGCTTCTTCTTCATGCCACACCGCCAGCACAAAATGTTCTTTTTGCAAGTCAGTAACAGTTTGGTCGGGAGCTTTTCGTCCTTTAAGCAGCAAGGTATGCAAGGCTCTCATGCGTTTAAGCAGCGCGTCTCCATCCAGAATGGTATACTTCTTATCCAGCCACGACATGAATGTCGTTCTATCGGGCAACCCAAGGTTGTTGGGTTTATCCTGTGACACTGTAACGAAAAGGGGATTTTTAAAAGGCTTCCTGTAGTAAAGTTTTCCCAAGACAGACTCATGGAGGTGATAGACTGGAATAGCATTTTCTTCAGCCAGAATACGGATTTGGTCTGGCATAGTAGATTCATAGTCAAAAAAGGTAAAAGAATACTTTTTTGCCAAAATATTCAGTGCGCCACAAAAAGTATCGTGAGAAACTATGGGATTCAGCTTGAGAACTGTATAGTCGGACAAGGAAGGGCTGACACGTGAGCTGTCATATTTAGAAATATTCCAGATAAGAGCAAATGATGTTTTCTTGTCGAGCTCCAGAACTTTATTAAGTACAGGCTGAAATATCTTTTGGATAAAAATTTTTTCTGAAATAACCGATATGGTAATATTTTTTTGTTTACAAAATATTCTTAAATCTGGTAAAATATTCTGTTCATCAAGAGTATAAATATCACTTATGTTTGAATATTTATCCAATTTTTGAGTGAGATTATCAAATCCATGTTTAGAAAATATATTAATAAAAATATTTCTCTGCCCTTTCGTTTCTTCTGCAATGGTATCGATAATATTTTCTGGAATATTAATGTATATAACGCTACTAGGAAAACAATCTTGCTCTACAGTGATAGCATTATCAATAACTTGTATTTCTTTATCTACAGATATATAAAATTGTTGTAAGGCAACTACTGCTTGTTGTGTGTCTGCAGAGTGAATGATACGAGTACGTTGTTCGGCCAGAAACTCGGCAATTTCAGGGGAAAGTTGGATACGCGGAGACGTAAGGACAACGATAGAAGGGACATTATTTTTAAAAAAAGCAAGTTGGCGCTGAGGATTCGTCTTCCCAAAGGCAAAGGCACATCTGTATTCGGGCAGTGCGGAGGCAATTTTTACTCGCAAAGCAGAACGAACACCAAAAAAGACGGCAATAGCTTTACACTGTGGTTCCTGCCATGCCCTACCTAATTTAGCAAAGGGGTCTCCTCCTTTTTTTAATTTAAATTTTTTAGCCAAAAAAGTTTTCGCCAACTGCAAAATCATCATCATATCATTCTTAGATGTTCCCATTTTCAGAGATCTCCATATCAGATAGAATACTTTATTCAACATAATACTGTCTTTACTGGAATCTCTTGTTCATGAAATATTCTGCCAATTCAAAGTCTATAGGTTCATCAATATCAATACCGCTGACTCTGTCTACCATAACAGCCCTAACACGACCGTCCCACATTCTGCTCTTTTCAAGAATAAATGTAGGGGTCGTAACGTATGCAGTCGCTGTCATATCATACACGGTAGGTGCATCTTGACGGCGGAAAAAGGACGTTCCGTTATTTGTATTGACAATACTGGCGTATCCCTTGTCATCGATTTTAATCATATTAAAATAGGGCGAATGGCTAGCTTCAGTGCAGCTGACTACGATGTCGCATTCTCCTTTTCTAAATACGGAGACGCATCGCTGGATATCCTCCACCTTACGGAGAGGAACCGTACTCGGCAGCGAAATAAACGTGTCAAAATTATCCCCCCGTTCTTGCAGAAAGCGAACGGCGTGTTGCCAAGCGAGCCATTCAGGAGAGTTGTCTGCAGCCAGTTCGGCAGGCCGTAGAAAAGGTACTTCTGCCCCGTACTCCTGCGCGACTTTTGCAATGGCCTCATTGTCTGTCGACACGATCATCTTTTCAACACAGCCGCTGGCAAGCCCTGCTTCAATTGCATAGGCAATCAACGGCTTACCGCATAGAGGGCGGATGTTTTTATGGGGAACCCCTTTCGAACCGCCTCTTGCAAAGACAAATCCATATATTTTCATTCTTTGGCCTGTATTACTAATTCTGATTTGGGTGAGTCAGCAAATTCTATACATGCGTTTTATAAAATTCCTAATTTCTCCAGGCTCATAAACCTCTTTCCACCCCACTGGGTAAATTTACTAACCTAGCAGCAATATCCATGGCCGTGAAAAGCTCTCCACAACGACTATTCCGATACATGGGTAATGTGTGCAAAGGTTCCCAAGCGGGGCGAGTTCCGAGACCTGATGCATTAGCTTCTTCAAGGAAAGTGTTTCTTTCGGTAACCGTGTTAGTTAACACGGCACACAGCCAGTAATTAGAACGGGAGTATTCAGGCTCCAGCATAAACTCCCATTCTGAGCCACAGAAGATATCTGCATACGCTGCCGCACGTTTACGTTTGATATCGATGAACCTCTCAAGCTGTTCCAGCTGAGCGCAGCCAAGAGCAGCGTTGAGGTTGGGCAGGCGAAAATTCCAAGCTACGGCGTCATGACGGTATTCCCAACGGTGCGGAATTTTGGCCGTGGTGGTCAGGCGCTTGGCGGTTGCAGCTAGTTCGTCGCTGTTAGTCAGAATAGCTCCGCCGCCGCCTGTGGTGACGGTTTTATTGCCATTAAATGACAACACCCCTAGTTGCCCCATGGTGCCGCAATATCGTCCCTTGTAACTGCTCCCCAACGCCTCGGCGGCATCTTCTACTACGGGTACATTCCACTCATCACAAACAGTTAACAGTTCGTCCATGCGGACTGGCAACCCAAAGCTGTGCATAGGAACGCAGGCAGCCACGCGCTGCCCAGTGTCCGCCAGACGACACACTCCCTGCCCGCGCAGGCACCGAGCTTCCAGAAATTTTCGAACAGCGTCAGGCGAAAGCCCTAGCGTACTCCTTTCTACATCCAGAAACACAGGTTCCGCACCAGCGTGAACGATGGCATTAGCAGTGGCAACGAACGACAGAGGCTGGGTCAGGACCACATCGCCGCTCCGAACCCCTGCAAGCCGTAGAGCCATTTCCAAGGCGGAGGTGCCGTTGCAGCAAGCCACGGCATACCGTGCGCCGGTCAGAGAGCAAAGCATTTCCTCAAACCGAGTCACGTATTCACCCACACTGGACACGAAGGTGGACTCAATGGCATCCATCACATAGCGTTTCTCGTTTCCCGCAAAAACAGGGGCGTGCAGGGCCACGGGACCATCCGGAAAATTCTGCACTTCGCGAATACGCCGCAATAACTCTTCGAACATGATGCAGTCCTATATGTTGTAGATTCCGGCCTTGTAGTTCCGTACATTTTCAGGCTTAGAAAACCAGCAGATGGTTTCCTCCAAGCCACGCCTAAAGCCATCAAGTCCACCGAAGGCTGGTTGCCAATCCGTGAGCAGGCGCAGACGGGAATTGTCGGCCCACAGCCGTTCCACTTCACTTTTTTCCGGGCGCAGCCGCTGTTCGTCGCATTCAATGGATAAAGAAACACCCATGATGTCCGCAATCAAACGTGCGGTATCCCCAATGCTGATCTCATAGTTCGACCCTGCATTGAGCACCTGGCCCACGCTTTGGTCCGCCTGAAGCACAGCTTCAAAAGCGCGGACCGTATCCAGCACGTAATTGAAATCCCGAGTGGGGCTCAGCGCACCCAATTTGATGCTGCGCGCTCCTGCCGCAAGCTGGGTAATGACGGTGGGGATGACTGCCCTGGCCGACTGCCTAGGCCCATAGGTATTAAAAGGGCGGATGACCGCCACTGGAGTGGCGAAGGAGCGGTAAAAGGACAGGGCCAGTTGATCCGCCGCCACCTTGGTTGCCGAATAGGGAGACTGGGCATGCAACGGATGTTCTTCCGTAATGGGCACGAACTGGGCTGTACCATATACCTCGCTGGTGGAAGTATGGACCACCTTGCCAACCCCCAGAGCACGAGCCGCCTGCAGAACATGTAGAGTACCCTTGATGTTGGTATCCACATACGTATCGGGGGAATGGTAGGAATAGGGAATCGCTATCAGGGCCGCCAGATGCAACACAGCGTCGCATTTAGCCATTGCGGTGCGAACGCCCTCCGGATCGCGGATGTCGCCTGTGAACACCTCGACATCCTTCATGACATCCGGCGGCAGGCTGTCCAACCATCCCCAACTGTTGAAAGAGTTGTATAGCACAAAGGCCTTGACGGAATAACCTTGACGGACCAGATGTTCCACTAGGTGTGAACCGATAAAACCATCTGCTCCGGTTACTAACACTTTTTTATATTGCATGGGATTCCTCGTACTGCTGTAGGTGGTTTGACACACATTAAAGCATCTGCTGTGCGGACCTGTAATCAGATTCCCGCCCTATATCTATCCAATTTTCGCATATCGGACATACACTTACTTGCTCTCCTCTGCTTTTTGCATTGAGAAGTAACGTTGGCATATCAATAAAGACATCTCGGGGAATAGTTTCAAGAAGCCGCGGTTCTATAATATAAATTCCTGCATTAATAAACCATGATTCCGTAGGTTTTTCATCAATACCTAACAGTGTCGGACCTTCATGTCTAACAACTCCATAGGGGTTTTGATAACGGTATTCCACAATACCCATCGTAGCTATGGGATTGGCCATTCCATGAAAATCAAGAAGGTGACGAATATTGAATTCTGTGAGGATATCACCGTTCATGACCAATATGGGGTGAGAGGGTATATAAGGTAAGAGACTGAGTGCTCCGCCTGTGCCCATCCGTTTTTTTTCTTTCAGATATCGAATCTGTACACCCCATTTTTCACCATTGCCGAAATAGCTCTCAATCTTCTCTCTTAAGTAATTTGTAGCAAAGAAAAAACGTGAAATTCCACACTGGATAATGCTACACATGATCCGCTCAAGAATGGGCTTGTCGCCTACTTTCAGCATAGGTTTGGGACAATCATGGGTCAAATTGCCCAAACGCGATCCCAATCCTCCACACATAATCACAGCTTCGTTTGGCAACAATGCCGTAAAAACAGATCCTTGAAGTATCTCAATCCCAAGCAACAGCCCCTTGTCATCTACCACAGGCAAATGGCGCACTCCTCGTGAATGCATAAGGGCCAACCTCTCATCCAACGTATTATTAACGTGCGCCACCAAAGGATTAGAATGCATGGCATGGCTCACAGAATCTTCTATTCGTACTCCCCGTAGCAGAGCCCGACGTACATCACCGTCTGTCATCGTGCCCATCAATCTATTATTAGTATCGACAACAAGAAGCGCTGCTCCTGCATTAGAGTTGAGCCTCTCTAGTCCTTGTAACAGTGTGGCATCCCGACAAATAATGAGTGATTCTATATCATTTCTAATCTTCATATTTATGAATACCCTGCATAGCGTTTTCATCAATAATTATTCATAAAAAATAAAACCTTCCGCTCGCCGATAAGTAATCACCATCAACACCATCCGTATGTCACCGTCGAGAACCTCAGGTCTTTCCAGTAGTGCTGGATAATTCACGAGACGGTTCTTCCTGCTCGGTTTCCGTATAAACCGCATCCAGAATGACCGAAGACTGAGGGCCCTTCTCTTCCCAAGCAAAACCGTAGAACTCGTAAGCGTCGTTTAATTGGGTGATATAAGTCTCAGACACGTCAGAACTGTCCTGCTCTTGGATTGGCCCACCTACCTGAAAGACTGCGTCATCCAAAGAGTGTATAGGTGGAGTAAGCGACCTCCGAGCAGCAGATGCCCCTTGCCTCGACAGGTGACCTCCAATGCCGTATTTTTCAGGCCAGTCAGTTCCCGCCAGCGTGCCCGATGGAATAAGTTTACATATGTGCCCGTCTCGTAGCGAAGGCCTCCGTCGGGCAACGGATGTAAAATGCCTCCGCACCCAACACACCATCCTTCTGCGGCACCACATGCTGCAGTATTTGGCGGGAACCAGAAGGCGGGTGAAGGATAAAAACAGGGTTAAACATGACTTCGTAGCCTCCTCAAGAAAACCAATGCCAAACAATATGTTCAATAAATTTTAGCCAAAATAGCGTTTCATCCAATATGTACAACAGACAGAATAGTAATATATTTTTGCATAATGTATGGCAAAATGCACCAACACGCTAACTTCAGAAATGCATTTTTTTACCATAAACTGTAGGATATGCAAATGATACTTGTTATATTTATGTAGAGATCATAAATCTATTTGTATTTTAATATTAACTATTGCGATCATTTATTGAACAATACTTGTTAGCATAGACAAAATAACTATATAACAGATTAACTTCTCTTATTGTAATGCAGCTCACAGGACTTATTTATAATCCCACAGCAACCTTCGTCGCCACGGCAATTTGGTACAAAATCTGGGTGAAATCCTTAGCCAGCTGCATATTCTTGGAATCAAACCGGGGCATGACCAAGATACGGTCGCCCGGCGCTATGCCCATATTTTGGACTTTGCCCACTTCACCATTCTGCTTGGCGACAAGGATATTGTCCTTGTCCGCACGATCCGAAAGGCCGCCCGCGCTCTCGAGGTATTCGTGGAGGGACATACCCTTTTCATAGGTGATGGCCTTGGGTATCAAGACTTCCCCCGATACATGGACGACATCCGTTTTCTGCGGGATAACAATGACGTCGTTGTCCTCAAGCAGGAGATCCTTGACTGTGCCCCCGCGCGAAACGACGACTACGCCGTCAGGCTCCAGCGTTGCGGCACGACGCACAAAATCCTGAATCAGCTCCGCTTCCCGAACCCGGATGTTGGCTTCATCCACGGACGAAGACGTTGACGTGAGCGCGCTCTGTTCAAGCCTGCGCAGCGAATCGGCAATAATCGCCTTTTGCTGTGCGGCTACACTTTGGCGGCGGATATAGATCGCGGACGTATCAGCAATGGCCGGCTCAATTTCCACGTATTGCAACAACGATTTGAGGGTCGTGTCTTTGCGGACGGGGAACCGGGAAGCCCCCTGAATGGCCCCTGTAACTGCGGCCATGATGGTGCGCCCACGCTTATCGGCCACGAAATCGACAGTGTCCCCGTCCGCAAGCTGAAACTGCGCAAATTCGGCAATGGGGATGTATACGTTGAACGGCGCACGGTTGCGTATCCCGCTGATGCTGACGTGCGAAGCGCTGTTCAACGGCGTAGCGAGATCGAGAAGGTGCGCCCCGGTCGCCGTGCCCATGAATTCATAACGGGCCTGTTGGCGAAGCAAACCGAGAGCGGCGACACTGCTCCCACGTTCATCCACCAAAATCACGTCCCCATCCTTGAGCCGGATGGAAGGCATTTCCCCGCGCAGGGCGAAATCATACAAATCGACCGTCCCGATAAGGGATTTTCCCCGCATCACCTTGATGTGCCGATAACTTCCCCGCTCGGGCGTGATGCCGCCCGCCCTGTCCAGATACGACATGACGGAATCCATCGGCCCGCCCGCGTATCTTCCGGGATGGTTCACAAAACCGGCTACATAGACGGCTACAGGCTGGGAACTCTGGAGATTGACGTAAATATTGACGTTGTCGGTGAAGACGGAGGCAAGGCTTGACCGGACGGCTCCCAGAAGCTGCCCCTGCTTCAGTCCGGCCACCCGGATCGGGCCTACTTCCGGCAAGAAAACATTTCCTTGCTGATCAACCATCAGGATATCGTCATACGTCTTGGCTCCCCAAATACGGACCACAATGCGGTCTCCCGGAAGGATGACGTAATCGGCGTTCACACTTTCCGAATAGGTGGAGGCAAAATTCCCCTGAAACAAATTGGCGCCGAAGGGAGGCAGCGTCGCCGAAGCCGGACCGCGCAGAGGCGATTGCGCCCAGGCTGGCGGGGCATCGAGGACGGTAGGGACCGGCGAACTTTCGCGGCTGCCCCATACGGAGCCCTGCGAAGGGAGGCGGTATGTCCCCGGAGCTTGCTGCGCGGGCATGGAAGAAGGAACGCCGGGAATACCTCCCGAACTCGCCGGAACGGGATTGGAAGATCGACCGAGCGGCTGTCCATAAGCACTTCCGCCTGTTTGCTGGACGGTATTCTGCGCTCCCGCCGCATACGGCGGAAGGCTTAGCAAAAGAAGGCTTCCGGTCGCAAAAGCCAGGTATGTTTTCCAGTGCATCATATGGTTCATCGGTTAAAACCCTGCGTGTTCTCGGATAGAAGCGGTGATGAGCGAACCCAGCCCGAGAAGAAGCAGGGCGCCGACAAAGACATAGGCCGTGAAAAGGAAAGGACGCGGATAGAGGGACTCATCCGGCAACGTAGGCTGCTGGAACGCGACGACATATCGGGATTTGGCCACTTCGTGGACTCTTGCGGACTCAAGCGCGGACATGGCTGTTACAAGCTGTTTCTGGGCGAACTCGGCTTCGATGGTGAGATCCTCATACTCGCCTACCACAGCGTTGAGATTGCCCTCCTGCGAGCGGAGGCCCGCCAATCGCTGCTTTTCCTGATCAAGTTGGCTCTCCACAGCTTTCAACCGCGTTTGCAGCGCTTTTGTCGCCGGAGCGCTGGAACGCATGAACGACTGGGCTTCCGCCAGCTGCGCACGCAGTTTGACGGCTTCACCTTCCAGTTCCGTCACCACCCCCTGCAGACCAGCGGCCGTCACCCTGGGGTCGAGGAGGGTATGCGCATCCCGGAAGTTACGCATAGCTTCCTGTGCCTTCCTGACGCGCGCCTCCGCCCTCTGGACTTCCGATTGCGCCAGTGAAACGGCGTCCTCCCGGGCACGGAGGTTCATGGTATTCACAAGGGCTTCGCTGCGGGCCAGTACGGCGGCGGCGATCTTCTGCGCCATTTCAGGGGAGTAGGCTTTCGTTTCCAAGGTGATGATGCCCGTATCCTGATCGAGGGCGGGAATGACCGCCCATTTCCAATACCGGAGCTGCTCATCCTGAGTCGGATTATTCGTCAGGCGTGAAAAGACGTCGTGGCCCTTGTCGGAAAAATGCAGATCAACGCCGAGTTCTTTATCAATATCATGAATGATATCTAGCGATTGAATGTACTCAACTACGATATGCGCGTCCGCCCCCGTCGAAGACGAGGAGCGGAGCAGTGCGGAGGCGATATCCAACCCGCCTCCAGACGAATCAGCGCTGCGAATAGCGAAACGCGTCTGGGAAACGTACATGGGCGAAGCCCACAGCAGGTAATAAAGGAACACCGCTACTGTGGGCAGCAGTACAACACACGCAAAAATCTTCCCTTTTCGCGGCAGCCTGCCCCAGCAGGCACGCGCACTGGAAAAAGATCGACGGCCTGACTGTACGGCCAGGGTGAGAGGCGGCGGATTATCGCTTTTGAGCATCACAAATTTCCTGATAGCGGGTAAGCGCGTCCTCCAGATTGGCAAAGCACATCAGCTTGCCCCCAAAGAGAACCGCAGCGTTATCGCAGTTTTTACGTATTGTTGAAACGCTATGTGAAACGACGATGAGTGTTGAACTGGCTTTGCGTTCCTGAAAAACGCGCTCGCCTTTGGCTTGAAAGGCCGCGTCGCCCACGGAATAGGCTTCGTCGATGAGATAAAAATCGAAACCGATGGCCATGCTGAGGCCGAACGCCAGCTTGGATTTCATACCTGACGAGTACGTGCGCACCGGCATATCCATATATGGGCCCAGCTCCGAAAAATCTTCCACGAACTCAGTTACTTTCCGGATATCGGAACCATAGATGCGGGAAGTGAAGCGCAAATTCTCCCGACCCGTGAGGCTCCCGTGGAAACCTCCCGCAAAGCCGATGGGCCACGACACCCGGCTTTTGCGGACGACCTTTCCGCTGTCGGGGAGTTCCGCGCCGCCGATGATCCGCATGAGCGTCGACTTCCCAGCCCCATTGAGGCCGAGAATCCCCATGTTCTCACCGGGACGGAAGGTTATGTTCACATCATCGAGCACAACCTTTTTCCCTCGGGGGAGGGGATAGGACTTGGCGATGTTATGCAATGCAATCATTGCTCGGCCCTCTTGCGCGCATAACGCTCCAACAATCCGCCAAGGCACAACGAAACCACGCAGAACGCCACAATGTAGAGGTAATCGTAAGTGGGAGCCACGTATCCGCGCGATAAGCTCTGACGCAGCAATTCAATGAGCTGCATGACCGGGTTGAGCAGCAGGATGTCCGCAATGTTCTTTGGAAACATCGAAACGGAAAAAAAAATGCCCGATGCAAAGAACAAGATGCGCAGTATCATGGGCACGATTTTCTCCAGCGTCGGCCAAAAGACCGCCAATGAAGCGCACAGCATCCCGCAGCCGAGCCCGAGCAAAGGCGTCAGAAGGAATGCGGCGAAAAGCCCCGTCCAGTCGGAGACATAAAGGGATGAGCCACAAAAGGCCGCAATGCCTGTAATCACGCATCCGGAAGAAAGCTGCGTCCCCCACACGACAACGGTCCGGGAGAGCATCAAATCAAGCGGCGTTACCTGCGGAAAGGTTAAAAGCGCCTTGTTGCCGCTGACCGCACTCATACATTTGGTAAGCGTTTCGCTGAATGTGGCCCAGAGGCCAAACCCCGCAAGCAGGAACATCAAAACGGACATGCCGTGCGGAGCCCGCGCCCCGGCTATCTCCCGTATCCCCCAGAATATCCCGATGCCGAACATCGTCTGGATCACAGCCCACAGATACCCGAGCCGCGACGAGCCATAGAGCGTATGCACTTCACGGAGGATCAGGGCCATAATCACCCTTCCCTGCACAATCCAACCCGACGACATGGATTACCTCGGCAGCGGCTCAAAAATCGGTTCCACAAGCGTCCACTCTTCCGAAGGCCGGCGGCAAACGGCAACCGTCATTTCCCTGTGGGGATCCGTCAATGTGGCCCTGCGGCACAGCATCCGGAGCCCGGAAACATACGGACGCCCCACTGAAATCTCAGCGGGCCCTCCAAAAGGCGTTTTCTCGACGGAAGCAATGGTTCCTTCCATCTGTTCCCCGAGCTGGCTGGCGAATCCGGCATACCTGGTTTCCTGCGCCGCAACCCCGCTCTTTTCCCCGCGTCCGCCCTGCTGCACAGCGCATCCGCAAACGACCGTCAGGCATCCCACCATCAGGCAACGCAACATCGTAGACATCAATTGACCCCCGCCCGCAGGCAGTCATGAACATTCAAAATGCCGACGGGCTCTCCGCTCCGTACGACATACAAACTCGTGATTTTGCTGGACTGCATGATCCCCAGCGCCTTGGCGGCAAGGCAATGTTCATCGACCGTGATCGGATTCCGGCTCATGACCCGTTCGGCGGTCAGCCCCAACAGACCGCCGTCCATATGCCGCCTCAGGTCTCCGTCGGTAATGATGCCGACAAGGATGCCTTTCTCCATAATGCCGACACAGCCGAACCCTTTGCCTGTCATGATACAAAGAATTTCAGTCATCGGGCTGTCAGGGGACGCTAAAGGGAGAGCTTCTCCAACGTGCATGATCTCGCGCACGGTCATGAGCTTCCTGCCAAGCCTTCCCCCCGGATGGAACCGATGGAAATCCTCCGCGCCGAATCCCCTTGCCTTGAGGAGGGAAAGGGCAATGGCATCTCCGAGCGCCATTTGAAGCGTCGTCGACGTAGTGGGAGCGCATCCGATAGGGCACGCTTCCGGCTCATTGGGGAGTAAAAGGACATGATCGGCGTGACGGGCCAAAAAACTATCGCCCCGCTTCGTCACACCCGTAATCGGGACTCCATGCCGCGACGCGAACAAAATGATATCGCTCAGTTCGGCCGTTTCACCTGAGTTGGAAAAGGCGATGACGGCGTCATGCCGCGACACCATGCCCAAATCCCCGTGGCTGGCCTCAGCGGGATGGATGAAATAGGCGGGCGAACCAGTGGAAGCGAGGGTCGCGGCCACTTTACGGGCTACATGCCCGCTCTTCCCCATGCCCGTGACCGCGATGCGCCCGGAAATGGACAAGAGACAACGGATGACCTCGTCGAATGAGTCATCCAAATCCTCCGCCATGTGCCAAAGCGATTCCGCCTGCTTTTTGAGGGTATCCCCGGCAAAGGGCACAAAACTCCCCGCTCCCCCCTCTCTGAAAAAAGAAACCATTTTTAGTTCCCTTTCCCGACTTCGGTGAGTGGGTTCAAAAAATAAAAAACGTTCCGGAACCGAGATGAAACGGCTCTGGAACGTTTTTCTTTTATACTATAAAATAAGCTAATTACACGCCGAGAGAGAGAGAGAGAGAGAGAGAGAGAGAGAGAGAGAGAGAGAGAGAGAGCATACGGATCACCTCTATTTGCAAAATGCAATCAACTGAAATAACAAGATAAACTTCAATCTATAAGCACTCTAACATAAAGGTTTTCCCGATGCAACGGCGGAAAATTTCTCTCTCGTAGAGAAAGGCTGTTCGGGAATGCTGGAAAGGGGCTTTTTCAGTCTATGCATACGACCCAAGGGACGGCACGAAACTCTTGTCTCGGCCTCACCCTTTTTATCGGTTTCTAGAAGAAGCGGCGGAGGATTGGGGAAACGCGGGTAGAAGCTTCGGGCTCTCGCAACACCTTTCCAAGGCTCTCCAGCAAGGCGGCGTTTACAGCCCTCTGCCCTTCCTGCCAGCCGCGCAGAGCTTGCGGATCGCAGGGCTCCTGCCCGTCGAGGCGGCTCAGGAACCGCTTGAAGGGGCTCGCGTATTCGTAACCCGACACGTCGCCGCAGACATCCGCGCCGATCACCCTGCCCTCGCAGGCGGCAAGCACGGCCTCGGTATGGCTGAGCCGGAAGACGCCCTGATCCCAATTGGTCTTCACCACGTCTTCCGCGAATACGTCCTTGTCGATGGAAAGATACATGTTCCCGGCATCCGCCAGTGCCGGGAGCAGCCCGCGCACCAGTTCGTCCGCCGATCCGAATGATCTGCAGCACTCCGCCCGCCCGATCAGGCGCAGCCACGCCGCGTCCGTGCCGACGCTCCAATACGTCAGCTTGCGCCGCAGGAAGGGCGTCAAGCGGTTCTCCCACGCGTGGGCAAGGCCGATGTCCCCCGAGGTGATGCCGATGACATGGACGCGCCGGACGCTCGGCTGCAAGGCGGCGTGCGACACCCACGAACCGCAATGGATGCCGAAGGGATAGCGCATGTTGTCCGGGTGGTTGTCGAAAACGACCACATCAAGGGACGCGGGCGGCAGGCGGCGGCACAGGCGGCGCAGCGGGATCAGCGTGACGTGGTGGAAATCGCCGCTGCCCATGAACGCACAGCCGCAATCCACAGGCAACACGCCTTCCAGATGGGCTTCCAGCGCACTGAACGCCCGGCGCGTGCAGCCGAAGCGTATGGCCTCCTGCCACGAGCCCAGCGGGATGCGGCGTTCGCCCTCCGCCACAGGCAGGACCGAGCCGTCGAAATCGAGGATCACCGGCGGGGATGGCCGGAAGGATTCGCGGGGGTCATGCATGATCCGTATCCTTATCAGCCGCCTTCGCGCCCACGGCCTTTGCGTCGGACTCAAACCAATGCCGGAACATGTACAGGATGCGGCGCAGGATCGGGTTGCGCACCCAGACCAGATGCCGGGTGAACGTGAACCGCGCCCCGAGGCCGGCTTTGACTTCAGGATCGGTCCAGCCAGCCACGTAGAAGCGCAGGCCGCGCTCCAGCGCGTGCTCGAGGTTCACGAACCAGCTCACGAAATAGAGGTCGAGCTCCCGTGCCTGCGGGTAACGCAGCCCGATGTACTTGTCGATGAGCATCCCGCCGTGCTCAAGGCAGATGTTGTAGCCCACGAGTTCCCCGTCATGGCGGTAACAGAATACCACGCCGCCGATCTCCCGGCTTTGCAGCAGCCCCGCGAAGAAATCCCGCGTCAGCAGGTCGAAATGGATTTCGCTCTGGGCGTAGACGCCGAGGTAGAGGCCGTACAGCTCCTCCAGCACATCAAGGCTGCCGAACCGGGCGTCCCCCAACGGCACGGCTTCGATGTCCAGCCGTTCGCGCGACTTCAGCTTGCGGCGCAGGTTCTTGCGGCGGCTCTTGGAGAGGCGCGACAGGTATTCGTCTGTACTGGAAAAATCAATGGGAACGTAGGCCAGCGCCTGCCCTTCCACGACGATGAACCCCTTGTCCGGCGCAATCCGGGCCAGCCGCATGGCGGCCTCGTTGTCCCCTGCACCCAGCAGCGGGGAAACTTCCGGCACGTCCTTGACGATCAGCAGGGATTGCCCGACGGCACAGCGCTCGCGGAAGCCGTCCAGAAGCGCGCCCGGCTCCAAGCCCTTCGGGAGCGGCGCGTATTCGGTGGCCGTGGTCCCGGCGAAACGGGCCGGGAAACGCAGCAGGCGCGACCACAGCCCGAACAGGGGAACCCTGCGGATCTTCGCCAGAATCGCGGGTTCCAGCGTGGTCAGCAGATCGAAATCGGTTCCGAAGACGGGCAGATCCGCTTCGGAAGCGGCGGCAAAGCCCTGCGGCGGGTGGTGCAGGAACAGCTCCACCAACGCCTCGGGTTCGAGCAGATTGGCATGGCGGGCATCAGGCATGGCATATCTCCCCGGCAAGACGGGCGAACGCGGCATCGTCCAGCCAGTGCGTATTGGTGACGGTCAGCATCCTGCCCGCCAAATCCCGCGCCGCCGGGCAGGGCCCGCCCTCGACGGCACCCGCCAGATACGGATAGTCCGGCAAGGCCCGGACGAACAGCTTGGAAACCCCGAGCCCCGACCGCCACAGCGCGCCGAGCGCCCGGTCCCGCCGCTCCCGATCCGGCATGAGGACCATAAAGAAAGGCCATATCCCCTCCCCGCCCGGATCGTCGCGCAGGACTTCCGCGCCCGCCCGCTCCAGCATCCCGGCGCGGCGCACGGCCCGGTCACGTCCGGCCTCAAGGAACGCCGGGAGCCGCTCCAGCGCGTTCGCCGCCACGCGCAGGCGCAGCGGGTCCATGCGGTGCAGGGGGATGTCGTCCAGCGTGAAGGCGTCGCCCACCGCCGCGATCTCGTCGCCCCGGTCAAGCCCGCGCCGCAGCGGGCGCCCATAGGCCAAGGGCAGCAGCGCCGGGTTATAGGCCACGGCGTAGCCGAGCAGTTCAAGGACGCGCCGGGCGTTCCAGAGCAGGCCGGGCCGCAAGACGCGGGAGGCCGTCCCTTGAAGCTCGGCGTGCAGGTCCGGATCGCGGCTGAACAGCACGCCGCCCTCGTACGTGGTAAGCCCCTTGCCCACGGCAAGGCTGAAAAAGCCGATGTCGCCGGACAGCCCCACGCTCCGGCCTCCGAAAGACGCGCCGAGTGCTTGCGCGGCGTCCTCGATCACGACGGCTCCATAGGCATGGGCCACGGCGGAGACGGCGGAAATGTCCGAAGCCCTGCCGCCCAGATGCGCGGGGACCACGGCGAGCGCGGTTTCATCGCAGCAGCGCCCGAGCGCGCCGGGATCGATTCCAAACCCTCCGGGCAGCGTGTCGCACGCCACGGCCCGCAAACCGGCAAGCCGCACGGCCAGCGGGACGAGCGGGCAGGTGTAGGCCGGGACGACGACGCGGCTCCGGCCCGGATTGCGGCGGGCCAGCGTCCGCAGGGCCACCACGAAGGCGGCGGTGCCGGAGCAGGCCATGA